>Ga0206116_1001020_pt1 | contig 18472 bp, 19 predicted proteins | sample 3A1Ametagenome_FD_178000 | JGI IMG/M metagenome (GOLD analysis project Ga0206116, IMG submission 178000) | Enriched microbial communities from leaf-cutter ant dump, University of Wisconsin, Madison, United States - 3A1A | ecosystem: Environmental > Terrestrial > Nest > Insects nest > Nest dump...
GGCCCGGTGTTCGACGGCAAGCGCGTCTCCCTCTACCTCGAAGTCGAAGGCCTGGGCGACTACCTGCCGCGCTACGCCGGCAACCTCGACATCATGACCGCCGCCGGCGCCCGCACCGCCGAAATGTTCGCCGAAGAAATCCTCGCCGGCCGCCTCAGCCTCGAATCCAACCGCGCCGTGCTGGCCTGACCCCGGAGACCCCCATGACGCTTCACGGCAAAAAGATCACCGTCCACGACATGACCCTGCGTGACGGCATGCACCCCAAGCGCCACCTGATGACGCTGGAACAGATGCAGACCATCGCCTGCGGTCTGGACGCCGCCGGCATCCCGCTGATCGAAGTCACCCACGGCGACGGCCTGGGCGGCAGCTCGGTGAACTACGGCTTCCCCGCCCACACCGACGAGGAATACCTCGGCGCCGTCATCCCGCTGATGAAACAGGCCAAGGTCTCCGCGCTGCTCTTGCCCGGCATCGGCACCGTCGAACACCTCAAGCGCGCCCACGAACTCGGCGTGAACACCCTGCGGGTCGCCACCCACTGCACCGAAGCCGACGTCTCCGAACAACACATCGGCATGGCGCGCAAGCTCGGCATGGACACCGTCGGCTTCCTGATGATGAGCCACATGAACAGCCCCGAAGGCCTGGTCAAGCAGGCGAAGCTGATGGAAGGCTACGGCGCCAACTGCATCTACGTCACCGACTCCGCCGGCCACCTGCTGCCGGAAACGGTGAAAGCGCGCATCGCCGCCGTGCGCGAAGCCCTCAAGCCCGAAACCGAACTCGGCTTCCACGGCCACCACAACCTCGCCATGGGCGTGGCCAACAGCATTGCCGCCATCGAAGCCGGCGCCACCCGCATCGACGCCGCCGCCGCCGGCCTGGGCGCCGGTGCCGGCAACACGCCGATGGAAGTGCTGGTGGCGGTGTGCGCGCTGATGGGCGTCGAGACCGGCGTGGATGTGTTCAAGATCCAGGACGTGGCCGAGGACCTGGTGGTGCCCATCATGGACTTCCCGATCCGCATCGACCGGGATGCGCTGACGCTGGGCTATGCCGGGGTGTATGGCTCTTTCCTGTTGTTCGCCAAGCGGGCGGAGAAGAAGTACGGGGTGCCGGCACGCGAGATCCTGGTGGAGATGGGGCGGCGCGGGATGGTGGGCGGGCAGGAAGACATGATCGAGGATACGGCCATTACGCTGGCCAGGGCACGGCAGGGAGGAGTCGCAGCATGAAGCTGGACGCCGCCACCGTCGCCCGGCTGGCCGAGCAGCTGGAAAGCTGCCAGCTGGAAGCCCGCGACACCACCAAGATCACCAACGACTACCCGGACATGGACTGGGATGACGCCTACGCCATCCAGGACGCCATCCGCGCCCGCAAGCTCGGCCGTGGCCGCCGCCTGGTCGGCCTCAAGGCCGGCCTCACCTCGCACGCCAAGATGAAGCAGATGGGCGTCACCAGCCCGGTGTTCGGCTTCATGACCGACGACTACGCGGTGGCCGACGGCGGCGAGGTGCGCTGCGTCGAGCTGATCCACCCCAAGGTGGAGCCCGAGATCGCCTTCGTGCTCAGGGAAGCGCTGCGCGGCCCCGGTTGCCATGTCGGCGCGGTGCTGGCCGCCACCGCCTGCCTGCTGCCGGGGGTGGAGGTGATCGACAGCCGCTACCGCGACTTCAAGTTCGACCTCAAGAGCGTGATCGCCGACAACACCTCCGCCAGCCGCTTCGTGGTCGGCGGCGTGCCCACCGCGCCCGCCGGCACGGACCTGGCCACCGTCGGCGTCATCCTGGAGAAGAACGGCGAGGCGGTTGCCATGGGCGTGGGTGCCGCGGTGCTGGGCAACCCGGCCAGCGCGGTCGCCGCCCTGGCCAACCACCTCGCCGCCCGCGGCGAAGAGATTCCGGCCGGTGCCATCGTGTTGTCCGGCGGCATCACCGAGGCGGTCGCGGTAGCGGCTGGCGACACCGTCACCCTGCGTGTGCATGGCATGGGCAGCACCAGCCTGCGCTTTGTCTGAACCCATTCGAGAAACCGAAACCGGAGAAACCATGCCGTTCGCACAGATCTACATGATCGAAGGCCGCAGCGAGGAGCAGCGCCGCGCCGTCATCGAGAAGGTGAGCCAGGCGCTCGTCGAATCCACTGGCGCCCCGCGCGAGGCGATCCGCGTCTGGATCCAGGAAGTACCCAAGACCAACTGGGGCATCGCCGGCCAGACCGCGAAAGACCTCGGCCGCTGAGGGCCGGGTCCGCGGCGGCCGATGGCGGCCGCGGACCCCCGGCAATGCGCTCGCAGAAGCGCAGGCACACACCATGGGACGGGGCAGGAGATGACCACATACCACCGCATCCATCTATCCAACACCGACGACCATTACCGCTGCGCCGAAGACCTGGACGTGCTGCGCGCGATGGAGGCCCTGGGCCGCCGCGGCATCCCGGTCGGTTGCCGCGGCGGCGGCTGCGGCATCTGCAAGGTGCGCGTCACCGAAGGCGACTACGACGCCCGCAAGATGAGCCGCGCCTATATCTCGGCGGAAGACGAGCAAGCCGGCGTGGTGCTCGCCTGCCGCGTCTTCCCGCGCGGCAACCTGAAGCTGGAGGCGGTGGATCAACTGGCCCGCTGCCTGCAGCGCGCGGCGGGGCTGGCGCTGCGGGAGCAAGGGGAGGGCGGCATGCCTGGCCGGGGCTCGGCGGCTGACGAATGAGCCGCGTCAGATCGGGGCCAAGGCCAGCCAGCGCTGCCTCTCTCCCGCCCCGTTCCGCAATGACTTCACCCATTCAAGGGGCGCACCCAACCCCAGCTCGCTTGCACTTTTGCTAAATTCCATTCCCCGCCCGCGTTCCCCGCGCGCCAGGAACCGGAACCCGCATGAGCCAGCCCACCGTCCCGACCTACAAGCTCTTCGGCGAAAAGCAGCTGTGGCAGACGCCCGAGCCGCTGCACCACGAGACCATCGCCGCGCGCAGCGCTCTGTACGATTGGGAAATCACACCGCACAGCCACGACAACCTGCTGCACGTCGTCTTCCTGCAGAACGGGGCGGCCGAGATCAGCTTCGAGACGCGGCGGGTGCCGCTGCAGACACCTTGCCTGCTGATGGTGCCGCCGCAGCGGGTGCATGGCTTCCGCTTCTCGCCGGACATCGTCGGCCAGATCGTCACCCTGCCGCAGCCGCTGGTGGATGAACTGCTGGCGCTGTCGCCGGAGCTGCGTCAGGCCCTCGGCCTGCTGCACTACCTGCCGCTGGCGGAGGAGCCCGCCGCCTTCGACCTGATGCGCCTGCACTTCGAGGAATTCGCCCGCGAGTACAGCGGCCGCGAGGCCGGCCGCGTCAGCGTGCTCAAGGCCATCATCGGCCTCGCCCTGGTGCGCCTGCTGCGCAGTGGCGGCCTGAGCGCCGCCGAAACCGGCGGCGACCGCATCCGCCAGCGGGTGGCGCGCTTCAGCGAGCTGATAGAACGCCATTTCCGCGACTGGCAGCCGCTTGCCTTCTACGCCAACCGCCTGGGCGTTTCCACCGCCCAGCTCAACAACAGCTGCCGCCGCGAGGCCGGCCTCAGCGCCCAGCACATGATCCACGGCCGCCTGCTGCTCGAAGCCCGCCGCCTGCTGGCCTATTCCGACCTCGACGTCACCGGCATCGGCTATGCGCTGGGCTTCCGCGACCCGGCCTACTTCTCCCGCTTCTTCACCCGCATGCAGGGCATGTCGCCCTCGGCCTTCCGTCAGGCGCAGGGCAGGGGCGCCTAGCAGCCGGGCCTGCCCATTCCCCTGCCTTTCGCCGAATTGCGTATGGCGGAAGGCATGGTTTTTCCCATTGCGGCAAATCTTTACAGCAAAAATCCCTCAGCATAGGATTACCCGATCCGGAATACGGGCGGCAATCGGGCGCCGTGCCGCGCCTGCGGGCCCGGGACGCCGGCTTTTCCCGCCTGGGTGATTAGTCCTTGTATCGACTAGCGGAAACGGTTTTCCGCCATCGTCGAATCTTCATTTCTCATTCGTAATGCAGTAGCGCTTAACCGGGACAGGGGGTTGTGTGAACGGATTGAGTCTGTTTATCGAGCTGCCGATATTTTTGGGCGGGCTCGCGCTGATCGTTTTCCTCGCTTATCGGAAACAGCCCGGCGGTAGCGAAAGCTTCGGGCAGTTCGCCGGCACCTACGCGAAAAAGAACTGGAAATGGCTGCTTCCGGGCTTTATCGCCGGGGTGCTCATCGGCCCCATCAGCGGCTTTGTCGTGCTGGCCATTGCCTATGGTATTTCCCGCATCGACTTCGGCGCGGAGAAAAGGAAAAGGCAGCAGGCGCGGGAGGCCGTGCTGAAAGAGCACGAGAAATGGGTTCAGGAGCTGGGCTCAAGCCGCGAGCAACGTACTGCGGCCATCAACGAGATCTTCGACCGGAAAGACCGGGCGATCAGCATTTCGGTCTGGCATGAGTTTGCAGACAAGAGCGCTCAGGGCGCGAAAAGCGAATCTTTCCTGGAATTCCATATCAGCCGCCATCTTGCGGCGATGGAGACACGGGAGCGGGAAATGCTGCGCGTCACCGAATTGCTGCTGAATGCGGGGAACGGTGCGTCCAGCGAGCAGGACATGAAGTGGTACCGCTGGGCGAAGTTCGGGCTGATCTGGGGGAATGGGAAGGCCACCATCGACAATTACAGCTATTCGATGTGGGCCGAGGACAAAGGCATCCGTGATGCCATCGGGGCCATCAACTGGTTCATGTCGAAAGAGGGCGCCTCGGCCGACGCGGTGGTGAGCAATGTGCTGAAGGTGATGCAGAGCAAGGAGGGCGATCCGGCCGTCCAGCCGCTGATCAAGGAGGCCAGCGCCAAGCTCAAGGGCGGCAACGCCTGGCTGTCTCCGGATGCGCTGGCCGACACGATCTTCGCGCCGAACGGGCGCCCCGGCCTGAAGCTCGGAACCATAGACGGCGAGCCGCTGATCTACGCCGGCGAGGGATCGCTGATTACCGTGGCGCCTCCCGGATCCGGGAAAACCCAGTGCAATGTGTTCCCCAACCTGCTCGACTGGCATGGCCCGGCGGTGGTGCTGGATGTGAAGGGCGAGATCTATGCCGGCACCAGCAAATGGCGCGCGGAGAATGTCGGACCGGTGTTCAAGTTCAGCCCGCTCGACCCGGCGAACAGCCATTTCTATAACCCGCTGGCCTTCATCCGCCAGGAGTCGGACTACATCTGGGAAGACGCCCGCTTCCTCGCCGACATGATGATCGTGCCATCCGGCGCGGCCGATCCGTTCTGGGAGAACAAGGCGCGCGACGTGCTGACCGCGGCGGTGGCCTATGTGGCCTATTCCAATCCGCCGGAGAGCCGGCCGATGTCGCAGATCGTCGACATCATCCACGGCGGCAAGGCCTGGGATGACATGGTGCTCGGCTTGCAGACCGCGGTGGATGTGCGCAGCATGATGCAGCAGGGCACCTCGCTGGCCGGCATGAACGAGAAGACCCGCGACAGCGTGCTGCAGACCGCGCAGTCCAGCCTCAGCGCCTGGAGCGGCGAGCGTATCGCCAGGGCCACCAGCCGGTCGGACTGGAGTCCGCTGGATCTGCGCGGCGCCACCAATCCCACCGTGTATATCTGCCTGAAGCCGAGCGAGGTGGATAGCTACATCTCGCTGCTGCGGGTGATCATTGCCCAGCACATCCGCATGCTGTGCAGCGAACTGCCGCCGCGCGGCGCCGCGCCCATCCTGTTCCTGCTCGATGAATTGCCGCGCCTCAAGCACATGCCGCCGGTGGAGGAGGCCATCGAAATCGGCCGCCAGTACGGGCTGCGCCTGTGGCTGTTCGCCCAGAGCCTGGGGCAGCTGGAGAAGGCGTATCCGAACGCGGAGGGCATGGTGGGAAGCTGCGCCGTGCGCATCTTCATGAACCCCACCGCGCACGACGGCCTGGCGGAGAAGCTCTCCGAGCAGCTGGGCTACCGCGAATCCATCATGGATGGCTCGCGCCAGCGGCTGGTGGATGCGGCGGAGCTTGCCGGCCCGGCTTACCGCGATTACCAGATCGTGATGGCCGCGAGCAGCAAGCCGGCCAAGGTCAAGAAGGTCTTTGCCTGGCAGAGCGAGGAAGTTGCCAGCCGCATGGGCAGCCTGTGAGGGTTTCATTGGCTGCGTGGATGACGAGCGGGGGAGAGCGGCATGAGCCTTGAGCGGGAAATCGCTGAGCTGCAGAAGCGGAAGGAAGCCCTGGAGGCGGCCTTGAAGGATCTGGATCAGCTGGCCCCCCGGATCGCCGGGCTGCCCGCCGATAGCCGTGAGGCGAAGGAGCAGGAAGCCGCCGGCCTGCGCGCTCAGGCGGAGGGCGCGCTGAAACAGACCGAGGAACGGCTGAGCACGCTCGAGATTGCCAAGGAGGTCGCCGACAGGACGCTTTGGGCGGAAGGGCTTGAACACTCAAGGCAATTGACTGAAGCCGAGTCCCGCCTGCGGGACCATCAGCAGGCGCAGATCCATGGGGTGGGCGCCGACCGTTATCTGGATGCATCAGCGGAATTCAAGCGGGAGGTTCAGCATGAATCCGGCATGAGCTATCCGGCGCCGGTCAACCAGGTTGATCTCGGCCTGGGTATTGCGCTTACCGCGATCGCCGGCGTTGAAGCCATCAAGGCCGGCATCGAGAAGTTCGAGATCAGCCAGGAAAAGCGCATCGAACAGGCCATTGCCCAGCACCAGCCTTCCGAGCAGAACCAGCGCGAGAACGAGGCATTCGCCGCGATAGAAAAAGAGCAGGCCGAATACGTGGCGCAGAAGGAGCAGGCCAGCGCCGCACGCAAGGAGCTGGAGCAGAACCTGCAGAAGCTGGAGCAGAACTTCGAGCAGCGGCACCAGAACACCGAGCCCCAGCGGCGCGACGAGTTGCGTCAGCAGTTGCAGGAGCGCTTTCAGGAACTGCGGGATGAGCTCAATGCAAAGCTGGCAGCGGATCGCCAGCGCATGCTGGAGGAGCAGGAGAGAAGGCGCCAGGAGTGGGACCCTCGTACTCATTGAGCGGGCAGGAAAGGCGCTGGAAAAAGGGGGCTCGCAGCCCCCTTTTCTTGTCGGCCTGTGGCGTGCTTCGTCATCCGCATGCAGGGCATGCCGCTCCGGCGGTCCGGCAGGGACGTGGCAAGGGCATGCCCTAGCCGGTCATCCAGGCAGCCTCCAGCGTGGGCAGATCCTTGCCCGAGGCGAGGTAGCCGATCTCGAACAGCTCGCCGGCGTATTGTCCGGTTGCCGGCAGCGCTTGCCACAGGCTCAGCCGTAGCAGTGACCAGTTGGCCGCGTCCAGGCCACCCAGGCGGGCGAGCGGCAGGCCAGCACTGGGTGCGTGGCGATGCGATGGCAATTGGATTGCCGCCCGCCAGCTTGCTTCATTGGCGGCCAATGCAGAGAGATCCTCCCCGAGGTCCACCGGCCGCGTTTCCAGCGTGGCCCAGCGCGCCTGCGCCAATGCGCCGGCCAGCGCCGGCTCCCAGGCCAGCCAGTTGCGGATGGCGGGGCGGCCGAAGCTGTCCGCCAGCGCGGCGAAGCCGGCGCTTTCGATGAAGCGGCTGGCGCCGGCGACGTCTGCCCACAGGTAGAAGGGCGCGTAGCGGTTGGCGGTGGTGCGGTGGCGGGAATCGGCGCGGTCGGAAAACAGATAGGCCTTGAAGGCGAGGCCGGGGAAACCATCCAGCGCCCGGCCCTTGTCGGCGATGCGGCGGCGGATCACCGCCATGTCGTAGTCGGCGGGCAGGGTGAAGGCGTATTGCATGGCGTACATGGCGGATTCCTCAGGGCAGCATGCTGGCGCGGCCGTCGGCGAAGGACCAGTCTTCCAGCGTGTTGTGGCGTATCACCACCATCAGGTCGGCGGGCGCAAGCCCCGGCGACCGTGCCAGCAGCTCGGCCAGCCGGCGGTAGAAGGCGCACTTGGTGTCGGCGCTGCGTGGCCGCCCGGCGGTGATTTCGATCAGTACCCAGTCCGCGCTGCGCGGGCCGCCGAGGTAGTGGCGGTCGAAGCGCATTTCCGCCGGGTCGAATTGCTGGATGAGCTGGAAGCGGTCGTCCGCCGGTACTTCGAAGCGCTCCACCAGCGCCTGGTGCAGGCCGGCGGATAAGGCGTCGAGGTAGGCCGCCGTATGGCCGCGGCGCAGGTTGATGCGGGAAACCGGCATGTCAGCGCTCCCGCCCGGCGGCATCCGCCTCTGGCGGCAGGCGCAGCAGCGCGCTGTGGGCCGCCGGCCAGCCGGCATAGAAGGCGAGGTGGGTCACCAGCTCCGCCAGTTCCTCATGAGTGATGCCGTTCTCCAGCGCCTTGGCGAAGTGGATGGGCAGTTGCTCGCCGCGGCCCATCGCCATCAGGGCGGCCACGGTGATCAGGCTGCGGTCGCGCTTGCCCAGCTGCGGACGTTCCCAGATGTGGCCGAACAGCACCTCGTCGGTGAGGCGGGCGAGTTCGGGCGCGGCGGCCATCGGGTGCGGATTGCTCATGCGTGCTCCTGCGGGCGTTGGATTGACGCTCACAGCCTAGGCACGGATGATCGTGCTGAAAATCAAATAATTCTTTATTGATTGTCCTGGTTTTTGGAATTGTTCATGGCGACCCATCTCGACCTCGATGTGCTGCGCAGCTTCGTCGCTGGCGTGGATCTCGGCAGCTACGCCCGCGCAGCCGACCGTCTCGGGCGATCCACCTCGGCATTGAGCGCGCAGCTGAAGAAGCTGGAGGAGCAACTGGGCGTACCGGTGCTGCGCAAGTCCGGCCGGGGGCTGGTGCCGACGGCGGAAGGCGAGCTGATGCTGAGCTACGCCCGCCGCCTGCTGGCGCTGAACGACGCCGCCGTGCTGGCGGTACGCGGCACCCAGCTGGACGGGCGGGTGCGGGTGGGTCTGCAGGAGGATTTTGGCGAGGGCTTGCTCACCGAGGTGCTGGGGCTGTTCGCCCGCACTCATCCGGCCGTGACGGTGGAAGCGCGCATCGCCCGCAACCTGGCGCTGGAAACCGCGCTGGCCGGCGCCGAGCTGGACATGATCCTGGCCTGGCAGGCGGAACCGGGCAGCGATTGCGTGCGGCAACTGCCCTTGTGCTGGATAGGCGATCCCGCGCTGGCCGAAGCCTGGCTGGAGAGCGGCGAGCCGCTGCCACTGGTGGTGTTCGAGGCGCCCTGCGTGATGCGCAGCCACGCCCTTGCCGCGCTGGACGCCGCCGGCATTCCCTGGCGGATTGCCTTCACCAGCTCCAGCCTCGCCGGTATCTGGGCGGCGGTGCAGGCCGGGCTGGGCCTTACCGTGCGCACCCGCATCGGCAAGCCGCCGGCCCTGGCCCGGCTGCCGTCTCTGCCGGCCTTGCCGGAGGTGGGCATCACGCTGAAGCAGGCACCCGGCGCCGGTAGCGAGGTGCTGGCGCGACTGCGGGGCATCGTCGTCGAAAGGCTGGCCGCGCTGTGCGACGGCATCGACGGCAAGGCCGCTACCGCCTAGTCCGCCGCCGGAACGCTCGCTGCCACAGGCACCGGCCACGCCGCCACCAATGCCAGCACCAGCCCGATGAACACATAGGGCACGCCCGGCCCCAGCTCGTAGAACAGGGTGCCGGCCACCGGGCCGAGCACCAGGCCCAGGCCTTGGGCCGCGCCCAGCGAGCCGGCGGTGGCGCCCTGTTCGTGTGCGCTTACCGCGTTGGAGGCCAGGGCGGCGAAGGCGGGGAAGACCCAGCCCATGCCGGCGGCGGCGACGAAGTAGCAGGCGGCGAGCATGGCGCTGCTGTCCGCCAGCGCGACCGCGCCGAAGCCCAGCCCGCTGATGGCCGCGCCTACCCGGATCAGCCTCAGGCTGTCCCACTTCAGCCGGCGGACCGCCATCTGGGCGAGGATCAGCCCCACGCCGACCAGCGTCAGCGCCAGCCCGGCGGCTCTCGCGGCCTGCTCGGGCGGCAACCCCAGGCGGTCGATGGCGAAGAAGCCGACGGAGATCTGGCCGACGGAGACGCTGAACATGGCGGCGAAGGCGACCGCCATCGGCCGGCGCAGCCGCGGATCGGCGAGGCGCACGCTGCTGGCGGGCATGTCGCGGTGATGCTCGCTGTGCGGCAGGCTGCGCCACAGCACCACGAAGGCGAGCAGCGGCAGCGTGGCGGTGACGTACAGCGGCAGGCCCAGCCCGAGCGGCGTCAGCGCCGCCGCCAGCGCCGGCCCCAGCACCAGGCCGAGGGCGTTGGCGGCGCCCAGGCCGGCGAGGGCGGCGGTGCGGCCGGCGGGCGACACATGGTCCGCCACCAGCGCCTGCCCCACCGAGGGAATGGCGGCGAAGAAGCCGCCGACCGCGCCGCGGGTGAGCAGCAGGCCGGCGAACACCAGCGCCGCCGCCGGCAGCAGCTCCAGCGAGGTGAGCAGCAGCGCGCACATCGCCCAGTAGCTCAGCATGAAGCCGCCGACGCCCATCAGCAGCACGCTGCGCCGGCCCAGCCTGTCGCTGGCGCTGCCCCAGGCGCGCGCCAGCACCATCCACAGCACGCCGCCCACGGTGACGACGGTGCCCGCCTGCCATGCGGCCAGGCGCAGCACCCGCGCCATCGGGCCGATGAGGGCGACGAAGGCCATCATCGCCATGGTGCAGCTCATGTAGGCCAGCATCAGCGGGCGCAGGTTGAAGGCGGGGGAAGGGGGCGGGATTTCTGCGTTCGTCTTCATGGCAGGCGGGGGCGCATGGCGCTGGAGAAGGTGTTGAACAGGGTGTCGACCAGCCGTTTGCGGGCGGCCTTGTTGCCACTCTGCGCCTGGGCGGCGAGGTCGTCGGCGAGGCCGTGCATGCCGTGGAACATGAGGATGGCGAGCTGCCTGGGCTCGGCCGCGTGCCAGACGCCGGCCGCCACGCCCTGGCCGACGAGGGCGCCCAGCTGGGTCACCACCGGGTTGTCGTGGATGAGGTCGCGGTGGTCGTGGCCCAGCTCGTGGAACAGCATGTCGTGCAGCACCAGCTGGTCGAGCAGGGTGTCCAGCGCGGTGGCGAACCAGGCGCGCAGGCGGCCGTTCCAGTCGCCGGCGCGGCGGCGTGCCAGCGCACTGTCCACCCGCTGGCAGAAGCCGTCGACGAAGCGCTGCTGCAGCGCCGCCAGCAGCGCTTCGCGCGAGGGGAAATAGACGTAGAAGGTGCCCTTGGCGACCTGGGCGGCTGTGGTGATGTCATCCACGCTGGTGGCGGCGACGCCCTTGGCGAGGAAGAGCTGCTCCGCCGCGTCCATCAACTCGCCGCGGCGGCTCTCCGGCATGCGCCGGCGCGGCCTGCGCGGCGGGCGCTGTTCGTTTGCCGGCGCCGGTTCCGCCGCCTTGCGTTCGCGGATCGCGTTCATCCGGCCAGCGCCTCGACCGCCGCGGTCGCAGCCGCCGCGTCCAGCGTCCGCCCGCGTGGTTCGAATACCGCCGTCTGCAGCCAGGCGAGGGCGGAGGGCAGATCCTGGAAGGTCGCCGCCGGCACGCCGAACAGCTTCTCCACGTTCATCTTGCGCACCCGCTCGTACTCCGCCGGCGGTACCACCGTCGCCATGCCGATCACCTGCGCGCGTATCGCATCGCCCTTCTCTTGCAGCCACTTCTTCGCGTTCTGCGCCGACCCCTCCGGATGCGCCATCGCCTCCGCGTCGGTGAAGACCCGCAGGGTGGCGAAGGCATCGCACTCGTCCAGCCAATGGTTCCACTCGGCGGTGAAGGCAAGCATGTCGTCCAGCGTGGACGGCCCGGAAGCCACGGTGACGACCAGCGGCCAATGGGAAAGATCGTGACGGATCATGGTTTGCTCTCCGGTGTTGTTCTCGCGGGCGCCTTGGGGCCGCGGTGCGGAGAGATAATGACCAGTAGTCAATAAATGGTCAAGCCAGATGCGAATATTTCTCATCTTCATGTCGAGGCGTTCCCTGGCCAGGGCGCGAACGCCGCGGCCGCCCAGGGCTAGAGTTGCACCCGGGTTCCCAGTTCGATGACGCAGTTGTCCGGCAGCTGGAAGAAGTCGGCGGCGCTGCCGGCATTGCGGAACATGGTGCTGAACAGCCGGGCGCGCCAGGGCGTCATGCTGCTGCTGCCGGAAGGCGCGATCACTTCCCGGCTGAGGAAGTAGGAGACCCGCGCCGGGTCGAGCTCCAGCCCCAGCGGGTGGCACAAGGCCAGTGCGTCGGGGATGTCGGGCTGCTCCTTGAAGCCGTAGTTCACCTGCACCAGCCAGAAGCCGGCGGGCAGGGCGGTGACGATGACCCGCTGCGCCAGCGGTATCCAGGGCTCCTTGCCGAACTGCACGTTGAGGATCACGTTCCGCGCATGCAGCACCTCGTTGTGCTTCATGTTGTGCAGCAGCGCGGCGGGGATGTGCTGTGGATGCGCGGTGGGGAATATCGCGGTGCGCGGTATGCGCTGCAGGTCGGGGTCGCTGCCTATGTTGTCCAGGAAAGGCTGCAGCTGAGGGTCTTCCTGGTGAGCATGTTCCGTCAGCTGCGCCCGGCCGCGCCGCCAGGTGGTCATGAGAACGAAGAGGGCCAGGCCGAGCAGCAGGGGGAACCAGCCGCCCTGGAGCACCTTTGCCAGGCAGGAGACGACCAGCATGCCGTCCACCGCCAGCAGGGGCGCGGTGATGGCGATGGCGAGCACGGCGTGGAAATGCCATTTGTGCCGGATGACGACGTAGAGCAGCAGTGAGGTGATGAACATGGTGATGGTTACCGCGATGCCGTATGCGGAGGCGAGGGCGGAGGAACTGCCGAAGCCGAGCAGGGCGAGCAGCACCGCCACGAACAGCACGCCGTTGATGGCCGGCACGTAGATCTGCCCCATGCTGCGGTCGGAGGTGTAGCAGATGCGCATGCGGGCAGCAGCCCGAGCTGTATCGCCTCCCGGGTGAGCGAGAACGCGCCGGAGATGACGGCCTGGGAGGCGATCACCGATGCTGCGGTGGCGAGGACGACCGCGGGAATGCGCAGCGTGTCCGGAAACAGGTGGAAGAAGGGGTTCTCGATGGCATCGGGGTTGCGGATCAGCAAGGCTCCCTGGCCGAGATAGTTCAGCGCCAGCGCGGGGAGCACCAGGCCAGTCCAGGCGAGGCGGATCGGCCGGCGGCCGAAGTGGCCCAGGTCCGCGTACAGCGCTTCGGCGCCGGTCAGGGCGAGGACGATCGCGCCGACGACGATGAACACCGTCCAGCCCTGCTCCTGCAGGAAGGCCAGGCCGTACAGCGGATTGAGCGCGGCGAGGATGTGCGGCGCCTCGCGTATCTGCAGCAGGCCGGCGATGCCGATCACGCCGAACCACAGCAGCATCACCGGCCCGAAGAGCTTGCCCACCACCGCGGTGCCGCGACGCTGCAGCATGAACAGCAGCAGCAGTACGGCGACGGAAACCGGGAGTATCCAGTCGGCGAAGTCCGGGTTGATCGTTTCCAAGCCTTCCAGCGCGCCCAGTACCGAGATCGCCGGCGTGATCACGCTGTCGCCATAGAAGAGCGCCGCGCCGAACACGCCGGTCAGGAGGATGAGCTGCCGGCGGCCCGGCTTGCCCGGGAAGGCTTCCAGCGCCAGCGCGGTGAGCGCCATGATGCCGCCCTCGCCCTTGTTGTCCGCACGCAGCACCAGCAGGACGTACTTGAGCGTCACCACCACCATCAGGGCCCAGAGGATGGCGGAAATTGCACCTATCACGGCGGTGGCCTCCAGTGGGGCGCCGGCGTCGGGTGTCAGCACCTCGCGCACCGCGTACAGCGGACTGGTGCCGATGTCGCCGTAAACCACGCCCAGCGCGCCCAGGGTCAAGGCACCCAGCTCCTGCTGCTTTGCGGTACGGCCCCTGCGCATATCCGTCTCCTGTCGTGAGGTCGATGGGCCTGCCTGTTCCGGCTTATCCCTCTTCATGGCCTGTTGCCCTTCCCGGCACCTGAGGTGCGTGGGGCTTTGCCGGGAGTGCGGCTTGATGCGGCATCGGCTGTCCGGCTGGGGCGTTCTTCTCCACTTTTCCCTTGGCCGCACCGAAAAGGGGCTCCGAACGACCAAGTCAGTGTAGAGCACGGGTTTGACGTTCGCATGCGCCTTCGGCAGCTTCGCCATGCCTGGGCGCGCCTCCCCGCGGGGCGTGGCTAGACGCGGTGGCAGGGAAGGCCGGCCAACGCTGCACGGCCGCTCGCGGGAAACGCCGGACCTGGCCTGCGCTCTACCCTCCTTGCGGCCGCTCTGCGCGTGCCCGGCCACGGCTGCGGCCGTGAGTTGCTTCACATCTCTTGAACGGCTGCAAGTGATTGAGAAGGAATGTGATTTCCTGTGCAGGGCAGCCTTTTCCGCAACGCGCTAGAGTGGCGGAATCCAACGCCGATCCCGCCTCCCGGAGCGTGTCACCATGCCTATGGTGCTGTTCGCCTGCGTCACCTTGCTCGTGGCAACCACCCTGATCCACTACGAAGTGCTCGGCCTGATGAACCGGCATCTGTCTAGGGCGCCGGTTCGGCCCCGGGCCAGGCTGGTCATCGTGATCTTCGTGGCCTTTCTCGCCCACACGCTGGAAATACTGCTCTACGCCGCGATGCTCTATCTGCTGGCTCGCTTCGGAAAACTGGGCCACCTGGGCAATCCGGGCCGTTTCTCTTTCGACGTCTCGCTGTATTTCTCCGCCGAAACCTACACCTCCCTCGGCTATGGCGACGTCGTACCCAAGGGCGACTTGCGCCTGATGGCCGGCGTGGAAGCACTGAACGGCCTGCTCCTGATCGGCTGGAGCGCCTCCTACACCTACATCGCCATGGAGCGTTTCTGGGGCGAGGGCGGGAAAAAGATCTTCCGGGCCTGACGTGGGCGTTTCTCCAGCTGCTGAACGATTGCGGTGCGGCTGGGCTGGAATATTTTCGTTTCGATATGCGGGCCGGCGGGGAATGGGACAAAACAGTCCCCACCTGGAAGTGTCAGTGCCGGTGTTTCAACCGACGCGTCCGCGAGGGACGCGACATCGAGCGCCGCGCCGATTGCACCGCCCACGGCCATGTTTCAATCCACGCGTCCGCGAGGGACGCGACTGAGCGCGCGGCTGATGGTCTGTGGCATCAACGCGTTTCAATCCACGCGTCCGCGAGGGACGCGACCAGCACGGGCGTCCCGCAATGAACTGGACCGGCATGTTTCAATCCACGAGTCCGCGAAGGACGCGACAAGGGCGCGCTTTTGGCCCCGGCTGCATCTCGCGTGGTTTCAATCCACGCGTCCGCGAAGGACGCGACACTCGCTTCTAACAGCACGGCACTACCGCCAGCGCTGTTTCAATCCACGCGTCCGCGAAGGACGCGACAAACCGGCCTCGCCGAGCGCAACAACGAACACCCAGTTTCAATCCACGCGTCCGCGAAGGACGCGACTGCCTTCCGGAACCCGGCGCGCACCTTGGCGCGGTTGTTTCAATCCACGCGTCCGCGAAGGACACGACGCTCCACGGTCAGTGGGGAGTACCGCTCAAACATGTTTCAATCCACGCGTCCGCGAAGGACGCGACGCGATCGTCGGCATGGGCGTCGTCAAGATCGGCCCGTTTCAATCCACGCGTCCGCGAAGGACGCGACATCGTGGAGTTTGCGAAGAAGGTCGGGGTGGAGCTGTTTCAATCCACGCGTCCGCGAGGGACGCGACGGCATGCCCCTACCTATACCGCACAACCCGCACAGTTTCAATCCACGCGTCCGCGAGGGACGCGACGTGAGCATGCTGTAAGGCCCATGCCCGCAGTCAGAGGTTTCAATCCACGCGTCCGCGAGGGACGCGACTGTCGCCACCATCAGAGAGATTGCCTGTTGTCGTAGTTTCAATCCACGCGTCCGCGAGGGACGCGACGTCGCCACCATCAGAGAGATTGCCTGTTGTCGTAGTTTCAATCCACGCGTCCGCGAGGGACGCGACATGTCGGCCAGACGCTGGGCAGGCTGGTCGTCGATGTTTCAATCCACGCGTCCGCGAGGGACGCGACCAGCGGCGGCCCGCATTTCGGCTTGATTCCGTGGCCGTTTCAATCCACGCGTCCGCGAGGGACGCGACAGGCGGTGAGTTTCAAGAAATACGCTCCAGTTAAGAGTTTCAATCCACGCGTCCGCGAGGGACGCGACTTGCGCGGGAATCGTGGAAATTGCGTCACCTTGCTTGTTTCAATCCACGCGTCCGCGAGGGACGCGACTTCATCACGCCAGACCCAAGCGCCGAACCACGGTCGTTTCAATCCACGCGTCCGCGAGGGACGCGACACTTCAAATCAGCGGGCTTCACCCATTCGCACTTGACAGTTTCAATCCACGCGTCCGCGAGGGACGCGACCACGGCGGCAGCAGCGGCGATGGTAATCGGCACGGTGTTTCAATCCACGCGTCCGCGAGGGACGCGACGCGGCTTAATTGTCGCAAAGGGGCGGCAATGGCGGAGTTTCAATCCACGCGTCCGCGAGGGACGCGACAAGTTGTAGCCGGTGACATAGCCCCAGCTCGCGCCGTTTCAATCCACGCGTCCGCGAGGGACGCGACGGTGCCCACCGATGCGCTGACGATCTGGCAACGCTCGTTTCAATCCACGCGTCCGCGAGGGACGCGACGTGGCGCGCAAAACTACCCGCTGCCACGCACCGGGGTTTCAATCCACGCGTCCGCGAGGGACGCGACTCCGGCACCGTAACACGCTGAATCCCCACGCCATACGTGCCTAGTTCCGCGAACCTCACGAAAAACGCTGTGGTTTGACCCCGGTCGATTCATGCGCTGCGGAAAGGCCTCGCGCAATCAAACACTTGAAAGAACGCGAACCTCCCGGGGTTTTCCCGGTGGCTTGGGGTTCGCGTTCAGGCCTGCACGCCGCGGCGCAGCATGTCCACCATGGCGTGGGCGATTTCTTCGGGGGTGCGGCGGCCTTGGTGGTACCAGAGGTAGACCCAGTTCATGCCGCCGAGGAGGAAGAGGCGGAGCACCGAGAGGTCGGTGCCAGGCGCGACGGGGAGGGCGTGGACCAGGCCGCGGAAGACGGCTTCGTAGTCGTCGCGCAGCGGCTGGATCTTGGCGAAGAGTTCGCGGTTGCCGGTGATGGCGAGGTTGTGGCCGGTGATGCGGTCTACCGGCGAGCCTTCGACGATGCCGTTGATGTGCACCACGCAGGCGCGGGTGAGGCAGTCCCAGGGGTCGGTGCCGGTGGCTGCGGCGGCTTTCACCTTGGCCAGCACGCGGGTGAAGCCTTCGCGGTGCACCGCCAGGTAGAGCTCTTCCTTGGAAGCGAAGTAGTGATAGACGGAGCCGGGCAGCAGGCCGACCTCGCGGGCGATGTCGCGTATCGAGCTGCGGTCGTAGCCCTGTTCGGAGAAGAGCTTGGCGGCGGCGTTGATGATGAGCTGGCGGCGCTCCGGTTGTTCTTCCTCGCCGCGTTCGCCGTCTTCGCCTTCGGCGCCGGTGCGCGACTGCTGGGCGCTCAGCTGGGCACTCAGTTGCGCGCTGACTTCGCCGCGTTCCAGCAGGCGGCGCTGGTTGTCGGTGAGGGCGGCGAGGCCGTCGCCGGACTGGCTGGCCAGGGCCTGCAGGCGCTTCACCGTGGTTTCCAGGCCGTGCTTCTGCCAGATGTAGCGCACGCCGGAGGCGGAGATCTGGCGGCCTTCCTGGCGCAGGCGTTCGGCGACGGCGGCCTGGCCCAGGGTCGGTTCGTCGCGCGCCAGGCGCAGGATTTCCGCTTCGACGTCATGGGGTTGCGCATCTTGTGCGCTGATCGCGGCGGAAGCGGGAAGGGCGGCCGGATTCATGCTGGAAAGGTATCTGGTCCTGGGCGAAGGGCTGAATGATAGCGGGTGTGGCGGCGCTGGATCATGCTGAACTGTCTTCAAGATAGAACTAACTAATCATTTGAACAAGTGTTTGACAAGCTAGTTTGTCGCTGCTAACTTTCAGCCATGCCGGAATCCGTTCCGGCCGGTGCTCCGCGATGGAGCGCCTCCCCAGCAAGAGCGGCAAAAGCCGCCACCGGGGATGACAAAAGGAGGAGTAGAGACAAATGGTGCATCCCGCATTCCAGGCCGTGATCGCTTCTTGTTCGCGGCTGCTGTCGCCCGCAGGGCGCGGCCTTTCCCCGGTTTTCCTTGCAGCCCATTCCGTACCCGAAGCGGTAATACCGCATCGCGCCCCGGCGCGGCAACTCTCGCTGTCCGCTCTCTGAGCGTCGCGGCGGGACTTCGTATTCGGTTTTCCTTTCGAGAAGCGCGCTCCTGGCGGGCGCGGCGGAGCGGGTGACATGGACTTTCAGATAGCGGCCCTGCTGGGCCAGGACGGTCTGACCAACGGCGCGATCTACGCGCTGCTGGCCCTGGCCTTGGTGCTGGTGTTCGCGGTGACGCGGGTGATCTTCATCCCGCAAGGCGAATTCGTCGCCTACGGCGCCTTGACACTGGCGATGGTGCAAGCCGGCACGGTTCCGGCCACGGTATGGCTGCTGCTGGGCATGG
>Ga0206116_1001032_pt1 | contig 18161 bp, 21 predicted proteins | sample 3A1Ametagenome_FD_178000 | JGI IMG/M metagenome (GOLD analysis project Ga0206116, IMG submission 178000) | Enriched microbial communities from leaf-cutter ant dump, University of Wisconsin, Madison, United States - 3A1A | ecosystem: Environmental > Terrestrial > Nest > Insects nest > Nest dump...
ACGCTTCCTGGTCCGTTCCCCATCAGCGGGCGCAAGACGTATGGGCACTGGTCGGACGGCATGATCTGCTCGGCTCGCGAGCTGGGGCTTGGCGAGGACCACACGGGGATCATCGTGCTGACCGAACTGGGATTTGCCGCTGAGGACCTTACGCCAGGGCAGGATGCGATCACGCTGCTGGGCCTCGACGAGTCCACGATCGAGATCAACGTCACTCCCGATCGCGGCTACAGCTTCTCCATTCGCGGAGTGGCCCGCGAGTACAGCCACTCCACGGGCCAGGAGTTTCGCGACCCTGCGGCGCTGGAGGTCACGGGCGCGACCGGCGCAGGGTTTGAGGTGATGCTGGAGGATCAGGCGCCCATCCGCGGCCGGCAAGGCTGCGACCGCTTCGCGGTGCGCATCCTGCGCGGCTTTGACCCCACCGCGCCGAGCCCCACGTGGATGAAGCGGCGGCTCGAGCAGTCGGGCATGCGACCCATCTCGCTCGCGGTAGACGTCACCAACTATGTGATGCTGGAACTGGGCCAGCCGCTGCATGCCTACGACCTTGCCAAGGTGACGGCGCCGATTGTGGTGAGGAGAGCGTCGGGCGGGGAAAAGCTCACCACGCTGGACGGGGCCGAGCGCTACCTGGACCTCGAAGACCTGCTCATCACGGACAGTGTGGGCGGGCATGGCGCGCGCGCGATTGGCCTTGCTGGGGTCATGGGCGGCCTGGACACGGAGATCAGCGACGCCACCACGGACATCCTGCTGGAGGGCGCGCACTTTGATCCGGTGACGGTGGCGCGCACGGCACGCAGGCACAAGCTGGGCTCCGAGGCGTCGCGGAGGTTTGAGCGCGGCGTAGATACGGCGCTGGCTCCCGTTGCGGTGCAGCGAGCGCTGAACCTCATGCGCGAGTTTGGCGGGGGTGAGATCGAGGACGTCTACACGGACATCAACCGCGTCAGTGCGCCCGCTGCCATCGCGATGGATGTGGACTTCCCGGGCGTCATCGTGGGCATGTCCTTTGCGGCCGATGAGGTGGTGGCGGCGATTGAGCAGGTGGGCTGCGTGGTCGACAGGGACGGCGAAAGCCTGCTCGTGACGCCGCCCACGTGGCGACCGGACCTTGAGGTGCCGGTGAACCTCGTGGAGGAAGTGGCGCGGCTGCACGGCTACGAGAACCTGCCTTCGGTGCTGCCGGTGGCGCCTCCTGGGCGCGGGTACACGCACGCGCAGAAGGTGCGGACGTCGGTGGCGAATGCGCTGGCCTCGGCCGGGCTGACGGAGGTGCTGACGTATCCGTTCATGTCCGAGACCCGGCTTGACGATCTGCAGGTGCCCGCTGGGGACGTGCGGCGAGACGTGGTGCGGCTGGCGAACCCGCTGTCTGCTGAGCAGCCGCTGCTTCGCACCACGCTCATTGCGACCCTTGTGGATGCGGTAAAGGTGAATCTGGCGCGTGGCGCGCAGGACGTTGCCGTGTTCGAGGTGGGGCGCGCGTATCGCGCCTCGCGCATCGGCGAGGTGCCGGGGCACTTTGATGGCGACGCCATCACGCCATCCGATGTTGCGGCCGTTGACGAGGCGCTTGGCGAGCAGCCGCGGCGCGTGGCGGGCATCATGACCGGCGCGCGCGTTGCCGCTGGCTGGGATGGGCCCGCGGTGCCCTTTGGCTGGTCCGACGCTGTGGCCGCCGTGGAGCGCGTGCTCGCCGTGGTGAAGGTGCCGGTGCGCGTTGAGGCGCAGGCGGTGCCCTCGTGGCATCCGGGGCGTTGCGCGGCGTTTGTGCTGGAAGACGGCTCGTTCTTGGGTGCGGCCGGTGAGTTGCATCCGCGTGTGCTGGAGGCGCTGGGGCTGCCGCCGCGAACCGTGGCGTTTGAACTGGTGCTGGATCCGTTGGTGGCGCTGAGTGAAGGTGCTCTTGTCTCTGCTGTGCCCGTGGCCGGTCATCCGTTGGCCAAGGAGGACTTCGCGTTCGTAGTGCCTGACTCGCTTCCGGCGGCTTCGCTTGTTGATGTGGTGCGTGCGGCCGGGGGAGAGCTGGTGGAGTCTGCGCGCGTGTTCGACGTCTACGCCGGTTCCCGGGTGGGTGAGGGGCTCAAGTCGCTCGCCGTGAACGTGGTGATGCGGGCGCCGGACCGGACGCTGTCTGCGGAGGAAGTGCTGGGAGTGCGGCAGGCAATCATCGCGGCAGCCGAGCGGGAGTTTGGGGCGGTGTTGCGGTAGGCCGCGCCTCAGTGGCCTACTTACGGCTCACCACGGAGGAGCGTCACGTCTCGTACCTGACCGTCGTGCAGATCCGAGTCCTTGATCTCGAGGAATGGGCGGAAGGCAGGGTGGATTCGGAAGGTGACTTGTCGCCGGTCCTTTGTTGCGTTCTGGCGCGCCACCTTCAGCCGCATTGTTGCGCGCGTCTCCCCTTCAAGATGTGCGAAGTGGTCCCGTGTGACTTCCACACCAAAGAATGCCGCGCGCACTAGCCAGTTCAGGATGTCCTCCGCGGAGCCGTGACGTCCCAGAATGTCAAGAAGTTCACGCTCGCTGAGAGTGCAGTCGGACCCGGCGAACTCATAGAGCACTGCCTCAAGGTCGAAGGGTTCGGACTGACTCTCGACCAACAGTGCCTCAATAGCGAACTCCGAGTAGTCGCTCTCGGCGGAGATGAAGTCGCTCTCCGAGACGATCGTATGCTTCTTGTTGACTGCGTACGTAAGGGCTGAGTTTGCGAAGTAGACCAAGTCGCGAGGTCGCGCGAGCACGCGCCATGCCAGATAGTCACGTGCGTTGAGTCCCCGCACCTCGGGGGCGAAGATCTCGGCCCACATGTTCGGTGTCACTCCAGACTTGTCTGGCATGCGGAGCGCCTCGAACCGTTCTTCAAGGACGCGGAGCAACAGTTCCTCGTCGCGCCATCGCACCTCGAGCGAACCGATCTTGTCTGGTTCGCGCGCGTATCTCGTGACGATGTCGAAGATGTCAGTCCGAAGAAAGACTCCTACAGAAAAGGACGGGCCGTCGCTGGACTTGGCATCGCGGCGCAACTCACGCTCGATCTTTCCGCTCGCTACTAGAAGAGATAAGATGAACCGGGACATTGCAGGGTAGTCGGCGCCTCTGGTCCAGGCCTTGTCAAGGTTGTCGAAGAGGACTGCAACACGCTCGAAGCCGCTCAAGCTTGGTGCAAGGCGGGTGCGAAGGATGCGAATGTGCTCGACTCTGAGTATTCGCGCGATCGCCTCTCTCTCGTCGGATGGCGTGCGCTTGAGTCTTTGCTTGAGGTCCTCCACGACGTGCTCGAGGCGGGCGCTCAGGTCATCTTCAGGGTCCACGCCCATTCGGCTCAACTCGTCTCGAACCGCAGTCACCGCAGGGTCTTCGGGCCAGCCAGCTGGTCGCGAGTTCTGGAAGCGCACCACTTGGCGAGCGACTTCGGTGTACACGAGGTATGACCAGATACACAGCAACATGTACTCGGTCGACGCCTCACCCGCGAGGTCGTTGATTACTTCTATTAGGCCGCTGAGCTCGTAGCTCGCAGGCTTGACCGCGACGACCAGGTTCTTGTCATTGAGTCGAAGTTCGTCTGCGACGCGCTGCATTGTGGCGGTCTTGCCGGTTCCCTTGCGGCCCACAAAGATCTCAGATTGGGCACTTAGCATCCTGTTGAACTCACTTGTTGGTACGAAGTAGTCTGCCAGCTCATCCTGCTCCAATTCGGCGACGTACTGTCCAAAACTTTGGAGGGGGAGCTCGACGGACAACGCGAGACGCCCGGAACGTTTGCCACTCGCGCTGCTCGTTGAGTATTGATTTGAGAGCCACTGCTCCACAGCTTCCTGCAGCCCGCGCGCACTGTCGAATTCATAGAGCAGGTCCTGGTAGTCGAAAGGAGACTCGAAGCCCGACTCAGCGACGAGCAAGACTGGCAACTCCATGCCAAGGGCGACGCCTGCGAGAAAGCTTGCGCGCGCGTTGTGCTCTTCAGCGCGGCTGCGCGTCGAGCCAAGGATGGAGATCACCGCCGCGGTCGACCTGTAGATCTCCTTGACGTAGTAGTCGAGAGGCGCCAGCACCAAGTCGTCACTTGAACTGTGTGTCGTCCAGTCGGGGCTTCGCTCGAGAAGCTTGCTTAGTCCGTCGAACGCCGTCGTCGGCACTGGCGATGCGGGCGCAAAGACAGAGTTGAGTTGCTTTGCGGCGGCTCCCGCGAGCAACGCATCCAAGAGCAACTCTTCGCCTATCGAAGGCAGTTCGTTCAGGAGCGTCGACGCAAGTTTGCCTGCGTTGCCGCTGTAGTCGATCCTTCCTACCGCACGCATCAGCTTGAACGACTTCCAGTTGCGTACGGCGTTGACATCGCTGTCGTCAAGCGCCGGGATGACCCGCTTGCCGCGCCCAAGGGCATAGCCCGCTTCGAATAGAACATTGAAGTTCAGCGTGCTGACTTCAGCCACCACGCAGTCCACGGAGTCGATCTGTTCACAGATTTGGCGGATCACGTTCTTCCCTGACACCGCCATGTCCTCCCAGGTAGCTGCCGCCACCTGGTTGGCTCGCAGAATCTCCGCCGCATTCCGCATCGTGTCCGACACCAGTCTGTTCGCCGAACCGTACGCGAAGAAGACGCTCTGTGGATGAAGTTCGTCCATGAGAAGACACTAGTGGCACCGGCTGACAAGGCGCGTAGCTGTAGTCCAGCGGCCACCCACACCCGGCTTCCAGCAGCACCTCGGCAAGGCGACGCACGGGCTGTGCATCACAAGGTCTACATACCCCGCACTGCGGCGACCACCAATGCACCGGCCAAAGCCCAATCCCTTGAGTCCACCCTCTGGAAGGCTGCCGACTCGCTCCGCAACGACATGGACGCCGCCGAGTCCAAGTACGTCGTCCTGGGCCTAATCTTCCTCAAGTACATCTCGGACGCATTTGAGGACCAGCACGCGCACCTTGAGGCAAGCCAGTCAACGGACAGCGCTGACCCGGAACACCCAGACGAGTACCGTGCAGTCGGCGCCATCTGGGTACCTTCAGCGGCTCGCTGGTAATGCCTTCAAGACCACGCCCGCGACCCCAACATCGGCGTCCTGGTGGACAGTGCCATGGACGCCATCGAGCGCGCCAACCCCCCGCTCAAGGACGGTCTCAGCAAGAACTGCGCCCACGAGCAGTTCGACAAGCGACGCATCGGCGACCCCATCGACATCCTGAGCAACGTCACCCCCGGTAGCGAGCAAGCCAAGGAGCAAGACGTCCTCGGTCGCGTGTCCGAGTACTTCCTGAGCTAGTTCGCCCCCCGGAGGGCAAGAAAGGCGGCGAGTTCTACACGCCCCGCCCCATCGTCCAGCCCCTGGTGGAGATGATCGAGCCCTATAAGCGCCGCGTCTACGACCCCTGCTGTGGCAGCGCCGGCACGTTAGTCCAGTCCCTCGCGTTCATCAAGACCCACGCCAACGACACTGGGGGAGTGCGTCCGACTACTGGTCGCAGAGACATGGCGGTAGGTTCGTTCCATGGCAGGCGATTCAGCGCGCATCGGGACGGTTAGTGCCCACTACACCACACGTGGGCTGATCTCTTCATATTCAGTCGAGGTCTGGCACGATGGACTAGGTCTGCACCGGGAGCTGCGTGCTCGTGACGCCCACGTCCTCGAGAACAAGGTCGATGCGCTGGTGGCGCAATGGGCAACGAGGTGGAGTCTCCAAAAGGAGCGTGATGCGCGGCAGCGGAGCGCCGAAGGCGCCGCTGCCGAGACCGTTGCGGCCCGCGCGGCGCTTGATGAGTGCGAAGCACTCCTGCGGAGATCACTCGATCGGCCCGCAGGGGTTGATTGGGAGACCCTCAAAGAGACGAGCCCGTTCACCTATGATGCCGAACCGCTGGTCGAGATCGTCTACAGTCGCCACGAAAAAGAGCCGCTTCACCTTATCGAACCTCGACGCCCGGTTGCCTCAGCAGTTGGACCCGAGCCGAAAGAAATGGACTTTACGCCGCGCAAGCGGTGGTGGTACTTCATGGCAAAGAAGACAAGGATCCGGCTTGCAGAAGAGGCTCAAAGCGCCTTCGCCGATGCCCATGCATCCTGGCTAGAACGCCGCGACGGTGCCGACCGCGACCACGCCAAAGCGGTCGAGGAGTTCGAGATGGAACTGGCCCGCCGACAAGGGCTCCTTGAGGCAGAGCGAACTCGCTTCGCTGTTGAGTTGGCGGCGTTCCGCGAAATGAGGGAAGCCAGCGACGCGGCGGTGGCCGAACTCGAGCGGTCGTGGCGCCGCTGCGAGGCAGACGGCGTAAGGGTCTATGTCGAGGCCGTGCTGGCTCACTCCGAGTACCCGGATTGGTTCGACCATGATGCCAACGTTGACTATGACGAGCGCGGGAACAGCCTCGTAGTCGACTTCCAGCTACCAGCCCCAGAAGACCTTCCCCAGTTGGAACGCGTCACCTACGTCAAGTCCCGAGACGAGCGCTCGGAGAAGTTCATCTCTGCCAGCAGGCGGGACCGTCTGTACGACTCGGTGTGCCGACAAATCGCCTTGCGAACGCTTCACGAGGTGTTGTCGTCAGACGAGCCGGGCGCCATCGCAGATGTGACATTCAACGGTTGGGTGGAGGCAGTCAACCCAGCTACGGGGACCCGGGGTCGGGCGTGCATTCTGTCAGTCCGCGCCTACAGGGACGAGTTCACTCAGCTGAACCTCGAGAACGTCGATCCTCGAGCCTGCCTGCGACAACTTCGTGCCGTTGCAGCGAGCAGCCTCGCCGGTCTCGCTCCAGTGAGGCCGGTGCTCCAACTGGACAAGGAGGACTCACGGTTCGTCGACTCCCGGGCGGTGATGGGTGGTGTCGACGACTCCGTAAATCTCGCAGCAATGCCTTGGGAGGACTTTGAGCACTTAGTGCGAGACCTGTTCGGGCTCATCTTCTCGCAGAGTGGCGGGGAGGTACGGGTGACTCAGGCGTCGCGCGATGGCGGTGTAGACGCAGTCGCGTTCGACCCGGATCCTATCCGAGGCGGCAAGATCGTCATCCAGGCGAAGCGGTACACAAACGTTGTGGGAGTCTCCGCCGTGCGCGACTTGTACGGAACTGTGCTCAACGAGGGGGCAAATCGGGGGATTCTCGTTACGACTTCTACCTATGGCCCCGACGCACACAAATTCGCTCTGGACAAGCCTTTGACGCTGCTCGATGGTGCGCAGCTGCTCGGACTCCTCGAGCAGCATGGGCGACACGCACGTATTGACATCGCCGAAGCTCGAGCGCTCAAGGTGGACCCCCACTAAGGTCGCCGCTTCCGCTCTGCGGTCCGCAATTGCCCGGTGCTGGCCTCCGGCGGATTGTTACAAGTGATAGTTGGTAAGTAGGCGATATCGGCACTCTCGTAGCACCCAGATAGGCGGGGGTGTTCTAACTGGTGCTGGATCCGGCTGTTGCGCTGCCAGCACGATGTCAAGGGCAGCGCCGTCAACGGAGACACGGTCTATTGCAACCTCGGGTTGTCGGACAATCGCTCCGCCGGGAACCGTGACGCTGGCCCGCCGCGAGCCATCGCTTGAAGCGGGTCGCTTTCCGTCACTAGCGATCCTGGTTACCCGGGATCAAAGGCCCTAGGGATGCGGGCTTTGCCATTCTGCAAAGCGTTCCTGCAGCATCGCGATGTCCGTGGGGTTGGGGGAGTAGATGTCGGCTCCACCGTCGTACGGAGCGTACGGCCAGGGCAACGCGGTGTTGAGAACCCACATCTCTGCGCGTTCGTCTGCGACCAAGACGAGCAGCTCAGGCAGCTGCGCGGACCATGCTGATGTTTGGGCTCACCCAGAAGTAGGTCAGCGGATCGGCGGGCTAGTCGTGCGGGTCCCGCTACTACAGCCAGCGCCAGGCGCTGGGAAGCGCTTTACGAGTCCACCCGTACACCAGGTCACCGGGTCCGTAGGTGCGCGCCCGCCAAACTTGCGACTCCGTGCCTCCGTTACCGCCAAGTGTTGGTGAGGTCTCGCGCTCACTGGCTGTCTTCCCCCACACGAAAGGAGCCGCCGCGGTACAACGCGGTGCGGACCATGGTTCCGAGGCGCTAACGGAGACCCAAGTACATACGGCGCCATTCAGAAGATGTCCGGTGAACCATGCTCCGATCGGGAATGCACGTTTATGCGCGTGAGCGTGTTCTTGCATCACGCGGGCACGACTGTGCCCGAGGCCTCGACAGCCGCCCGACATGTTGTGCGCACAACCATGTGCGCCAACACGTGCCCTACCCCGACGCCATGCCGCAAGCGCCGGACCCCCACGAAATCCCGCCTCAGATCCGCGCCGCGATCGAGGCCGAACTCGACACCATCGAGTGCGAGCACAACGTCCGCGTGCTCTGGGCCATCGAGTCTGGTTCGCGCGCGTGGGGCTTCCCATCTCCGGACTCAGACTTCGACGCTCGCTTCATCTACATCTACGAGCGCGACTGGTACCTCGGCATCGCCCCTAGTAGAGACGTGATCGAGTCGCCCGTGGACAAGGTGTTTGACGTCTCCGGCTGGGGCCTGCGCAAGGCGCTGTAGCTCCTTCGCGGAGGCAACGCCACGGTCTCCGAATTGCTCGATTCGCACATCGTCTACCGCGAGGCGCCAGGTCTTCGCGCCGCATTCGCCGCCCTCATCGACAGCGCACACCGCCCGGACCGCTCCTTCTGGCCCTACCGCCTGGCCTCCGAGAATCACGAGGCCGCATCCCGTTCCGGGGACTCTGTTCATCTCAAGAAGTGGCTCTACGCGCTGCGCACGTGCCTCGCCGCCGAGTGGGCCGCAACGCGCGGCACCAGGCCACCCATGCGGCTCGTCGACCTCGCCGGTGGGTTTGAGATCGATCCCGCGACGAGGCACCAGATCGACCACCTCATCGTCATGAAGGCCGGTCTCCCCGAAACCTCGAATGCCACAGTGGAACCGGAGTTGGCTGCGTGGCTCGCGAACCGCGTTGCCGCACTGAGCGCCCTGCAGGTTGACCACGTCGAACCAGCGGATCTCGCGCTTTTCGACCACTTCTTCCTCGCCTGGCTCACCTATCGCGACGTCTAGAGGTTGGGCCGGACCACAACTAGTCAATTGGCCGGGCCGCTACTAGTCAATCGTCCCTGGATCGCGCTACACGGCGCCTTGAGCCACGGCTGGTGCCAGACACGAGGGTCGATCCCGCTGTCCAATGGACTGCGCTATCGACCCTCGCAAGCAGAATTTCTCGTCGCCGTCGCGCGCCCCAGCCCCTTCCGCCAGGGCAACACGCGGCGAGTTATCCACAGGCCCCCACCGAGCGTCGGACCCGATGCGTACGGTTGCCGCCATGACCGATGACCTCGTCAAGATTCACCTCCGCTCGCGCGAAACCTCTGAGTCAGTTGGAGGCGAGTAGCCGTGCTCCGAGCCCGTCGATTGCCAGGCAGCTGAGGGCCTGGCGTGAGCAGGGCACTCGACGGTCAGCCCACAGGTCGACCCACAAGAGCGCCGTCAGCACCTCAGTCTTGGAAAGGTCTACACCGGTGCAGGTGTGATCACGCGTTTACCAGCATCGAGTGACGGCTCCGGCGGTGGACTCCCCCCAGATACTGACCGCGCGGCGTGGGAGCGCCGCCAGGACACGCTCCCGGTCGACTTCCACGGCGACGTCGTTGAACCTCACGAAGTGCGTGGCGTGGAGCGACTATTGGCAAATGGTGAGCGGATTGAGTGGATTCCCCGGGAACCGAGCACGCCGACGAACGACTTTGTGTGGCACAGCATGGGCGGGATCGTAGCCGAACTCAAGTCTCCTGCGCGGCCCGACTACCTGGCTTCTCGTCGTCTCATCACTGACGCCGTCGTAAAGGCGAAGCGTCACGATCGAGCCAAGCAGAACTTCGTCGTGGACATCGGAGATCACCTCCTCGACGACGAGTTGCGTGTCAAGTTCGAGGGTTACAACATTGATCGCTCGCGGAACCAGATCTCGCGCCTGTGGGTGCTTCACCGTGGCGGCCTTGAAGAGATTTGGCTGCGAAACACATAGACGAACGAGCCGCCTTCCCCCGCGGAGCAGAGGTGCGACTCGTTCACCACAGACGCTACGCCTCGCACGCGGGCATCGCAAGCTGTCTGGCTTGACTCCGGGCTCCCGCCGCCTCAGCAGCACGAGGCGGGTTATCCACAGGCCACCCACGCGCATCGCTTCCCATGCGTACGGTTGCCGCCATGACCACCACATTTGTCAAGATTCACGTGCAGTACGTCCCGTCAGACGACTCCATCATGGGCGAATCGCCCTGGGCGGAGCCCGTGGACGCCACCGACGCCGGGGGAGTCTTCCGCCTGCAGAACGACCTCGCCTTCACCACCTTGCGCCATGGCGACCTCGTCCGCTGCGAACTCGACGCCGACTCCATCCTCCAGGTGGTGGAGATCCTGGACCTCGTCCCCGGGGTCTTGCTGGGATTCGAACATCCACAGAACACGGACCACATCGTCAAGCCCGCGTTGGAGGCGCAGATCGCCGCGGGTAACGAAGTCAACCGCCCTGCCGATGGCTTCGCGCAGATCTTTCTGCCCGACGCTGAGCTTGGCACCACGGTCTTCGCACCTCCCATCCCCGCCAGTTGGTCTCTTGTGGAACGCCTTGATGCCGAAGCCCGGCTTGAACAGGCGCTCGAGGACATCGACACGGCAGTCTCGACGGTTCCGTTCGTCAGTGAGGACCCCATCGACTACTGGGCGCCCGATGATCCCGTATGGGCCGAGATGGGCATCACCAACCCCGATCTCCTCGCCGCCATCCAGAGCCTTGCCTCGCGTGATCCCCGGGTGTTGGCCACCATCGAGGCGGGCCGGCACCGCGACGTGCTGACGTTCATGGAGCGGCTGAGCATCCCGGATCCGCGAGACCTGCCCACGCTCGATCGCCCGCTGCTGGTGGATCCGTCCACCTCCGACACGAGGTGATATCGTGATATCTTCTCGCCGTCAGGAGGCTGCAATGGTGAACGTCCTCATCCGTGGGCTCAGCGACTCCGCCGTGGCGCGAATCGATGCCGAGGCGGCCGCACTGGGGCTCTCTCGCAACGAGTTGCTGCGCCGCCGGCTCGAAGCCGATGACACTGCTCGCGCGGGCACTGCTATCACAGCTGACGACTGGCGGCGCTCACTGGAAGCCTTTGGAGATCTGGCGGACCCTCAGGTCATGGATTCCGCATGGCATTGACGCGCTGGCTGATCGACAAATCTGCGTACGTGCGCATGCAGAGCGGGCAGGCCGCGGACATGGACGCGTGGAACTCGCGCATCGAGCGCGGTCTGGTGCACCTCGCGACGATCACCCGTCTTGAGATCGGATACGCCGCGCGCTCTGGCTCCGCCGCGCGCGACGCGTTTGCTGCTCCACCGCTCTCGCTCATGCCCATCGAAAACGTGACGCCGGCGATGGAGGACCGCGCGTGGCAGGTGCAGATGCTCCTTGCCGACCTCGGCCACCACCGGGCGCCGTCCATCCCGGACCTCCTCATCGCTGCGATGGCGGAGATGGCCAGGCTCACGGTACTCGCCGTCGACAAGGACTTTGACCTGATCGCTGAGGTCACCGGGCAGCCCGTGGAGACGCTCGCACCGAAGTGAGGCTTGACCGGGCAACGTGCACATGAAGAGGACCACTGCCAGTCACGCCGCCAGCCGCACGCGCGGTGGGAGCACCGCGTTGCCTGCAGATCCCGGTCTGTGACCATCGCAACGTAGCCTGGGGCCATGCGAGGCATGATTGCGCGCGTGACGGCGGCGGTGGGCGTGCTGGTCGCGCTCGCGGCCTGCACCACCACGGTAAATGATCTCGCGCCCACGGAGCCGGCTCCAACGGCGACACCAACCACCCCCTCGCCAGCCGCCGCCGCGCCCGCGGCGATCGGCCCCCTGGTCGCCACAGATCTCACAGTCGCTGAAGGCGCCAATCCCGGTGCGGCTCAAGGCAAGCACCTCAACCTCCCCCAAGGCTGGACCGCCGAGGTCTGGGCCCATGTCCCCGGTGCCCGCCTCGCCGCCTGGACGCCCGACGGCAGCCTCCTTGTCTCCGACGGCGACAGCACCGTCACCATGCTCACGCCAACCGAAGAGGGCAAGGCGCCCACAGCGTCGGCCCTGCTGACGGGACTGGACGGACCGCAGGGCCTTGCTTTCACGAGCGACGGGACCACCCTGGTGGTGGGGGACAGCGGCCGCATTCTCACCTTCACCTATGAAGACGGCAAGGCGACCAGCCACCAGACGATCGTCGACAACCTGCCCACGAGCGGCCACGGCGCCAAGGGCATCGCGGTGAACGGCGACACGATCTACTACAGCCTTGGCTCGGCGGACAATCGCGGTGCTGATGGCCGCGACGGCACTCCCGAGCGCGCCACCGTCTGGCACGTGGGCCTCGACGGCGCCAACAACGAGATTGTCGCCACGGGGGTGCGAAACGGCTTCGCGCTCGCCATCGCCCCTGATAACACCCTCTTTAGCGCCGTCAACCAGATGGACAACCAGCCCTATCCCTTCGACGACGACACCGGCAACTACGGCAAGGTCATCCAGGACTTCGTCAACGACAACCCCGTGGACCAGGTCACAAGACTCACGCAAGGCACCGACCTCGGCTGGCCGTTCTGCGTCATGGACACGCGCGAGACCCCCAACCTGCTCGACCTCCCCTACGTCAACGACCCCCAGAACAACCCCACCGGCGAGCGCCTCGACTGCAGCGCGATCCCCAACGTCATGCTGGGCCTGCCTGCGCACAGCGCCCCGCTCGGCCTGGCATTCACCGCCGGCACCCCGCTGGAATCGGCAACGGGCAGCGGCGCCCTCATCACCGTCCACGGCTCGTGGAACCGCGAGCCGCCCCGCGAGCCCGGCGTCTACTTCAGCCCCTGGGATCCCTTCACGAACACCCTCGGCGCCACCGTCCCCTTGGTGACCGGTTTCCAGTCCGACGCTGGCGACCGTTGGGGCCGCAGCGTCACCGCGATCCCTGGTCCGGATGGGTCGCTGTACCTCACGGACGACGCGGCGGGGCTGGTGTATCGGATCACGCCGGGGAGGTAGTGCGGGTCACCAGGCAGGCCGGCTCGTGTGTGGGAGCGTGAGACACGCTCGACGCAGATTTTGGCGTCCTGTGGGAGCGTGACGCTTGCCGGTCTCAACTCCGCACTGCCTCCCGTTCCCGCAGGAGTGGCGGATCTGGTGAGAGCGTGTCTCACGCTCCCACTGCGCGAGCCAGCTGCCGCGCGAAACTGGTGAACAACGTCGGGCATGCCGATGGAACCCTAGAGGGAGGTGCGCATGGACATCGGCGTCCTGACGTTTGTGTGCCTGGGCCTGGCGATCTTGGCCGTGCGCGCCACCGTGCGCGCGGTGCGCAGGCGCCACGCGGACGGGGCCACGGCCAGCATGTGGTGGGCCGGAATCCTCATCGCCCTCACGCTCGTGGCGGCGTACTTTGAGGTGGGGCATGACCGCCAAGAGGCGCTCGCCACCACGGCCATGAGCGCCGTCACCGACAACCCGAACGCGCGCGGCGACTGCCAACGGTTCACCCAGGCCCTGTTCAACCTGAGCGTCTACGACGGCTACGTCTATCGCGACAGCTCAGACGTGGCGCGCTACACGAATGACTCCTGCCGCGCGCTCGCCTCATACGCATCCAGTTCCAAGGTCAACCCGTCGCTCGATCAGATCGCCGCCGTGCACCTCGTTGCGCACGAGACGATGCACGTCAATGGGTATTGGTCGGAGGCGGAGGCGGAATGCCGTGCGGTGCAGCTGAACCATCTGGTGGCAATGAAACTCGGTGCCACCGAGACGCAGGCGAGGGCGCTGCAGGCCCGCTACTTCGCGGAGATCTACCCCACCTTGCGTGACGGATACACCTCTGGCGAGTGCCGCGAAGGGGGAGCGCTGGACATCTTCCCAGAACGGACGCAGTTTCCCTAGGCGTCGCGTTCCAACACTGCGCGCACGTCTCGCAGCAACGATGGGATATCCCGTGCGACGGTGGTCCACACCACCACCGGGTCTACGCGCCAGTACTCGTGAACAATGAGGTTGCGCATCGAGATGGGCGCGCCCGGCGGCAGTGACGTCAGCTTGGCGTACGTCCCTTCGCTGAGCGTGCCCACTGCCTCGCCAATCACTGCAAGGCAGTGGAGAACCGCATCGAGGGTGCGGGCATCGGTGAGGGATTCGTGGCCCCCTGCTGTGTAGAGTGCCACGCGCTCACTGGCAGCCTCGATGTGGCGGAGCCGCGCGGCGTCTCGCGGGGGCACCGCCATCACAGCACAATGGACTCGGCGAGCAGCGAGTCGGCCTCGGGTGTGCTGAGGCCACCGAGCGTGAGCACATCCACCCGCGCGTCGAGCTCGCTGGCAAGGTCACCGCGCAGGGCAGCGAGATCGAACAGGCTCATGAGGCCGCTGGCCTCAACCCAGAAGTCCACGTCCGATTCCTGGGAGTCTTCACCGCGTGCCGTGGAGCCGAAGAGTGCGATCCGATGTGCGCCATGCGCGTGGGCGAGCTCACGGATGCGGGCGCGGCGCTGCATCACTCGCGGCAGGCGTGAAGGTGCGCCGTTCGCCTCGGGCGTGGGATCAAGATATGCGGTCAGCGCGGCCTCGAGAACGCTCGTGAGTGAGGGGCGCGCGGGTTGCGCGGACATGAAGCGCTCGAGGCTTGGCTCGAGCGAGTCGGGGATGGTGACTGTGCCACGGCGCATACCTCGACGCTACACCACATGGTGAAAGTGGTGCATACTGTTGTCTACGGCGCACGCAGGCTTTGGAAGCGGCCTGGTACCCTTGATGGGCATTGCCGCCGCTCTTCAACGCACGGCTCGCAGAATTTTCTGTCTGGCGAACGACCGCGGACGCCTTCGCGATTCGCCACTACTGCTCGTACGAGCACCTAAGCCCCCCGAAAGACACCCCCATGACTACCTTTGCCGAACTCGGCGTGCCCACCGCACTGACCGACGTCCTCGACCGAGACGGCAAGACCGTCGCCTTCCCCATCCAAGAGTCCACGCTCCCTGACAGCCTCGCAGGCCGCGACGTGCTGGGTCGCGGCAAGACCGGCTCGGGCAAGACCCTCGCGTTCTCGCTTCCCATCGCCGCACGGCTGGGCCGCACCGGCAACCGCGCCAAGCCCGGCCGCCCGCGCGCCCTGGTGCTCGCACCCACGCGTGAGCTCGCCACCCAGATCGATGCGGTCATCAGGCCGCTGGCCGCGGCGCACGGACTGACCACCACCACCATTTACGGCGGCGTGAGCCAACAGCGCCAAGAGCAGGCGATGAAGCGCGGCGTGGACATCGTGGTTGCCTGCCCGGGCCGCCTCGAAGACCTCATGCGCCAGGGCATCGTCCGCCTGGATGCCGTGCAGATCACCGTCCTGGACGAGGCCGACCACATGGCAGACCTCGGCTTCCTCCCCGGCGTCACGCGCATCATGGCCGCCACCCCGCGCCAGGGCCAGCGCCTGCTCTTCAGCGCCACGCTGGACCGCGGCGTCAAGAAGCTCGTTGACCGCTTCCTGGCCGAGCCCATCACCCATGAGGTAGACGGCGAGGACAGCCACGTGGACGCCATGACCCACCACGTCTTCCACGTGGCCGACGCCGGGGCCAAGAAGGACCTCGTGCGTACCCTGGCCTCTGGTACCGGCCGTCGAGTGCTGTTCACCCGCACCAAGCACCAGGCCAAGAAGCTCGCCAAGGTGCTCACCGATGACGGCATCCCCGCGGTTGACCTGCACGGCAACCTGTCCCAGGCTGCCCGCGATCGCAACCTCGCGACCTTCGCCAGTGGCGGCGCCCGCGTGCTGGTCGCCACGGACGTTGCGGCGCGAGGCGTCCATGTTGATGGCATCGAGCTCGTGGTGCACGTTGACCCGCCCATGGAGCACAAGGCATACCTGCACCGCTCCGGCCGCACGGCCCGTGCCGGATCCTCCGGAGACGTGGTCACGGTGGTGCTCCCTGAGCAGCGTCGGGACACCGATCAGTTGTTGCGCAAGGCCAACATTCAGGTGCGCCCGCAGGCGGTTTCCGCATCCTCAGGGCCGGTGAAGACCTTGGTAGGGGACGTTGCCCCGTATGTGAAGCCCGCGCCCAAGGCGCCCACCGCTCCGCAGCAAAGCCGCCCCAAGAATGCCCGCCGTCGCGGCGCGTCCACGCCGCAGGTTGCCACCGGGCGCGGCCGCGAAGGGCAAGGCCGCGGTGCCCAGAGCCGCGGCGGCCAGCGCCGTGGGCGCGGCCCGCGCGCCGCGGGGCGGTAGTAACTGCGGTACTCGCAGGGGTACCGTGAAGCAGTGACCGACCCCAGCCTTGATGCCGCCGACCTCTACATCGTGCGCGGCGGCAATCGTGCGCGGCTGCGGAATCGCGCGATCTTCCTCGTGGCCATCGCGGCAATCGCCATCGCGGCGCTCGTGAATGCGCTCCATCAGGCCAAGGGCGATACCAACGGCTCCGTTGGGGCGCTCGTCATCCCCGCCGCCGTGGCGATTGCGTGCCTGGGCGCCACCGTGATGACGCTCAGCCAGTGGTGGGAGGACGCAACGTACTTCCGCATCCAGGGGGCGCGGTTGAGCGTGAGCCACGGAACACCACATCGCGGGCGTCCCACCTGGTACGAGCGCGAGGAGCCCATCGCGATCAGTGCGGAAGCGGCGTCGGGCGGGAGGTCGGTGTTCCTCACCCAAGGCGAGCGCCGGGTCCGGTTGGGCAACGTCGATGCGCACCAACTGGAACTGTGGCTGCGCACGCACTCATTCACACTGTTGCGTGGTTGAAACTGCTGCGGGGCTGAGGGCTCAGCCGCGCAGCACGCGCGCAGGGTTGCCGGCCACGGTGACTCCAGCGGGCACGTCACGAGTCACCACGGATCCGGCTCCCACCACCGCACCCGCGCCGATGGTCACGCCGGGCAGGACCACAACGGACCCGCCAAGCCACGCGCCATCGCCGATGGTGATGGGCAGGCCAATCTCCCAGCCCTCGGCACGCAGCGCAGGATCAAGCGGATGGTTGGGGGTGTACAGGCGAGCATGCGGGCCAATGAGCACATCGTCGCCGATCCACACCCTCCCGGAGCCGATCGCCTCGAAGTCCGCGTTGATGAACGTGCGGCGGCCAATATGGATGCGTTCGCGGTATTCGAAGACCAGCGGCGGCCGGAAGAAGAACTCCCCATCGCACTCGGGGATGAGCTCGGCTAGTGCGCGCACTGCGGCGCTTGGGTCATCCCAGTAACGGTCATTGATGGTGCGCAGCGGCCCCATCGTCTGCTCCTGCAAGTCCAGCAGCTCCGTGCCGTCGAGCACGTTGAACCAGTCGTCGGCCCGCATACGCTCAATCTGGGTGCGGTCGTCGGCGGTTGGCCGTTCACGCTTGCGCTCATTCCACGTCATGCACGTAAGCATGCCCCACGCCGCGGCTGGGTCGCGCGGGACCTTCGGCTAGCGTCGGCTCATGACTCCCACGCTGTATGTGTTGACCGGGTTGCCGGGGTCCGGGAAGTCGTGGCATGCGCGCCAGATCGTGGAGACCACGGGAGCCGCCTACGTGGCGATGGACCACGAGGTGCATGCACGTGGCCTGAGCCTGGTGGACTACGAGGCGCGGTTTGCGCTGCAGCCGGAGGTGGAGGCGCGCATCCCCGTGCTGCTGGATGCCGGTCGGTCCGTGGTGGCGGAGTTTGGTTCATGGACCCGCGAGGAACGGGACCGGCTGCGCTCGCTGGCAGAAGAATCGGACGCGCGAACGCAGTTGTGGTTTGTGGATGCGCCGCTGGAGCTGTGCCGCGAGCGGATCCTGGCGCGGGGTGGCATGGGCGCTCAGGAGCTGGCGGGCGCGGTTCTCGACAGTTCCCGCGACCTGTTCGAGAGGCCGAGCAGCGACGAGGCCGCCCAATACGGCTCTTACAGGTACATCGGCGTGAGCGCCTCGTAGTCCTCCACGGTGCCGTCGCGCAAGCACACCTCGATGATCTCGCGGCCAAGGGGTGAAAGCTCGGGGGTGAGGAACTGGGCGAGCTCGCTGCGGAAGAAGCCGCTGAGGATGGCGCACCCGGCGTCGTACGTTTCTTCGCCCACCCATGACTGCATCTCCGGACGCAGCAGGGTGCG
>Ga0206116_1001034_pt1 | contig 18150 bp, 11 predicted proteins | sample 3A1Ametagenome_FD_178000 | JGI IMG/M metagenome (GOLD analysis project Ga0206116, IMG submission 178000) | Enriched microbial communities from leaf-cutter ant dump, University of Wisconsin, Madison, United States - 3A1A | ecosystem: Environmental > Terrestrial > Nest > Insects nest > Nest dump...
CCAAAGGAATTAATATTTAAGACTACGCTTTCCTATAATAACAGAACTATAGATGAGCGTCTAATGGAGTTGCCATATTTTGTAAATAGCGAGAAAGGTTTCCAAAGAACATTAGAAAATTCCACTATTACCCGTAATAATGCAACTTATGAAGATTATATTCTAGACAATACCCTTACTTGGACGAAATCATTTGGAGAACACGATATTACTGCTATGGCAGGAACTTCTTTTGCTGATCAGTCATATAAGTATCTTACAATGAAAGGGAACTTTTTTGAAGGAAGTTTGTTTTCCAGAGATAACGAAAGCACTTGGTATTATAATAATACCGCTCCTACAGGAAGAGTTGTATCTGAAGGTGAACCATACCGTTATTATAGGACATCTTATTTTGGAAGACTTTCTTATAAATTTAAAGACAGATATATTGTTTATGGAACACTTAGAAATGAAGGTTCTAATAAATATCCTAACCAAAAAACAATTAACCTTCCTGCTGTAGGTTTAGGTTGGGTTGTTTCTGAAGAATCTTTCATGAAAAATGTTAGCTGGATTAATCTTTTAAAATTCCGTGCAGGTTGGGGAAGACTAGCTAACGATGGTGTAAAAGCAAGTAGACCAAGCACTGCCTTTGCGGTTAATTCTGTTTTTGCAGATACTTTTGTGCCTGCATTTCAATATACTACCTATCAAGATGATGTCAGAAGAGAATTTACTGAAGAAACGAATATTGGATTATCATCAGAATTTTTAGACAGACGTTTGACTTTAGAAGCGGATTATTTTATAAAAGATACAGAAAGTTTAGTTATTCCTGTTTTTCCAAAAATTGGCAGCGAAGTTAGTTATAAAAATGTTGGTACAATGAGGAATAAAGGGTATGAAATATCTGCTGGCTGGAGAGATAAAATTGGCGAGGATTGGGGTTATAGTATCAATGGGAATTTCAGTCAAGTGAAAAATAATATGACTGATTTGTATAATCAAGCATTTATTGCAAGAGGATCAGGAGATTTTCCTCAACGATTAGTTGTAGGTCAGCCAATTGATGTTTTTTATGGATATATATTGGATGGGGTTTACCAGAATCAAGCTGAAGTCAATGCAGATCCAACCGCTGTATTTGCAAACTCTACTGCTGGACAGGGACCAGGAACAGTTAAGCCAGGTTATTTCAAATATAAAGATTTGAATGGTGATGGTAAAATAGATGACAGTGACAGAACATATTTAGGGGCACCTGTGCCAACTTATTATTATGGTGGATCAGTTGCGGTAAATTATAAAAATTGGGATCTTTCTGTTGCATTTTATGGGCAAGGAGGTAACGTGATTCTTAATAGAGCGCGTACTGAAGTTATTAGAACTACAGGTAGAAATATTGATGCGGATTTTGCTATTAACCGTTGGCATGGCGAAGGAACTACTAATGAATATGTTTCTTCAGAAGGTTATCGTGCAAGCTGGAATAACCAAAAGCTATCCAGCTTCTGGTTACAAAAAGGAGATTTCTTCAGAGTTCAAAATATCCAGTTAGGATATACTTTAAAAGCTAATGATATTCCTGAAATGAGATTTACGATTACAGCTGACAGACCTTTTATGTGGACTAGAAGTAAAAATCTAATGAATCCTGAAGTTAATAATGACGGTGTTAACTTGGATATTTATCCAACACCATCTGTAGTGTCTGTAGGTTACAGCATAAAATTTTAACAAATAAAATTTAACAAAATGAAAAAATTAATATATATAAAAGCAATTATGCTTGTTAGTATTGTAGGTTTGACAAGTTGTGATAATAAGTTAGATGAACCTATGGAACTGGACGCTGGCAATAGTTATGATTATACTAGTGCTGAAGGTGCTAAAGGAGCTGTTATGGGGGCTTATGCTACATTGTCGGGTAAAAAAGCGTCTGATAATGGTGATACTGGTTTGGGATGGGAGCAGATTCCCTTGATTTCTGTTCGAGGAGATGATGTTAATGCGGGTGGAAAAGGTGATCAGGCTCCATTTACAGATACTGATAACTATTCCTACGATCGTAGCTATTGGATGTATAATTCATTATGGGAAATTTGGTACCAAAGGATAGTTCAGGTTACAGCACAAATGAGTGAATTAGAAAAATTCAGGGCAGGTGGTGTAAATTCTCAATTAATAGATCAGTATTTATCAGAATGTAAGACATTAAGAGCTTTCTATACTATGGAAATTTCGAGAGTGTGGGGTAAGGTGATAGTTATGGAAGAACTTGATCAAAGTAAATTGACTTTAAGATCCAAAGATGATGTTATGTCATGGGTTTCTTCTCAAATGGATCAGTCAATTCCAAATCTTCCTGATATGAGACCTAATCAACGAACTGATATCAGAGGTGGTGTTACAAAATATACTGCTTTGGCTGTTAAAGCTATGGCAAATCTGGAATTAAAAAATTATCAGGGCGTGGCGGATGCTGCGGGACAAATTATTAATTCCGGTAAATTTACGCTTGTTGACGACTATTATAATTTATTCAAAATTCCTGGAAAATTGGCTGATGAGAATTTATTAGAAATTCAATATTCAGATTTTGGAGTGGCAACGGGAAATAACGTAAAACATCTTTGGGATTTTTATGGACCTACAAGTTGGACGCCAGCAGTGACCGGAGCAAATGCTGGTTGGGGATTCTACGAGCCAAGTTTGAAGTATATTAAATTTATGCTTAGCCGTAATGAACAAAAAAGATTAGTTACATCTGTTTTATTTACACCAGATGGTATTGCAAAAATCAAAGAAGATCCGGCTTTTTCAACATTACCTTCTTGGGTATCTAATGTTACACCAGATAATGATGTGATAAACAATTCTGCAAGAGCTTTATTCTTTAGTGGTAAACATTACTTACCTTCAAAACAATTAATCCCGGGTAGAAATGATTATGGGTCTAATAAAAATTATATCATTACACGTTATTCCGAGGTACTATTAATGTATGCAGAAGCTGTAGCAAGAGGCGCTAATCCAACAGCGGGTTCTGCTGTTGCAGCGGTTAATACTGTAAGAAGAAGAGCTGGGTTAGGTGAATTAGCTTCAGTTACAGCTGATCAGGTAATGGATGAAAAGTATGCAGAGCTTGGTATGGAATGGGGGATCCGTTACTTTGATATGGTAAGATTAGGTAATACCGCAGCTTTAAGTTACGACGGCAGAACCTTCACTATGGATAAACAATTTTTACCTTATCCATTAGCTCAGATAGAAAAAATTCAATCTTTAGAGTAATTTTTAATTAATAGAATAACGAAATGAAAAATATAATAAAATTAACTTTTGCTGCTTTTGCATTGTTAACAATATCAACAGCTTGTTCAGAGGGGTATATTGATGATATTACTTCAGTTCCTCAAAGTGAAGATAAAGTTGCTCCTGTGGTACAAATATCAAATCCAGCATCTGGTACTGTAAACATACCTTTTACTGATACTATGGCTGATTATACTTTTGGATTTAAGGTATCAGATGATATTGAGATAAAGACTATAAGTATTTCTTTAGACGGAAATATACTTAATACTTATAACACCTTTTTGGATTATAGAAATTATGCTGGAACATATTTGTATAAAAATTTAGGATTAGGGAATCATACTTTTAAAGTTGATGCTGTTGATTTATCTGGTAAAACAACTACAAAGACATTTGCATTTAACGTTACCAATGTTTATCAGCCTATTTATGAGGGTGAAAACTTTTTTGTGCCATTTGATTATCCTTCTTCGGATCCTTTGAAGGTTGTATCAGATTTGCTTCAAAATACACCTGCTACGAGTAACCCTTTATCATTGACATCTGGAGTTTCTGGAAATGGTATACAAGGGGCTAATCTAAAATATATTAGTTATGCAAAACCTAATGAGTGGATAAAGAATGCTGAGAGTTTTACTGTTTCATTCTGGTTCAAGTTAAATGGTCAAACTAAAAATAATAATGGAGGTAATGGTCCGGAACATATTTTTAGTATTCCCACTACAACAGATCATTGGTCAGGTGGACAAGGTATGTTATTAATGGAAACAAATGCTACTGGTACTCAGATAAAATTTCCAATAGTAGACAAAACCAAAGCTGACAAATGGTTTAATTGGGAAGGAGCAGATGCAATACCAGGAATTGCTGATAACAAATGGAGACATTGTGCATTGGTTTACGATGCTGTAACTAGTAAAATGACTTTGTACATTGATGGTGTTGCTAATGCAAAACAAGTCGCTTGGGATAATCATGGCAGCATAAATATGGATGCTACAACAGCAACTGAATTCAGATTGGGAGCTGGACCAAAACAAGTCAATAATGATACTGCGGATGACTGGTTAAGATCAACATGGAAAGGAGGATTAGATCAATTTAGATTATTTTCTAAGGCGTTATCTGCTTCTGATATTAAGAATATCTATGATTCTAAATTATAGATAAACTATTAATAATTTATTAAATAAAAACACTTTATGACTCGTTCATAAAGTGTTTTTCATAAAAAATAAAATCAATGTTTAAAAAGGATTTTTTTAAAATTACAGTTTTATCTTCTGTTCTTTTTTTATCATACAATTGTTCCAACTCCAGTGATTGGGATCCGAATGATACATTAGTTAATAACCCGCAAGAACCCGCAACTGTTTACACAGATGACCAGATTATAGAAATGACCCAAAAAGGTGCTTTGAAGTATTTTTGGGATTTTGCGCAAACCAATTCTAAGCTTGCCAGAGAAAGATATCATACAGATGATCCTAATAACGATGCCAATACGGTTACAACTGGAGGTTCAGGCTTTGGGTTGATGACAATTTTAGTAGGAATCAAGAATGGTTATGTATCGCAGACTGATGCCGTTTCGAGATTAACAACCGCTCTTGATTTCCTCAAAACTGCAAATCGCTTTCACGGAGCTTGGCCACATTGGATCAATGGTAATTCAGGTAATGTAATTCCTTTTGGTGAAAAAGATAATGGAGGTGATCTTGTAGAGACAGCTTTTTTAGCTCAGGGATTAATTTGTGTAAGAGAATATTTTAAGAATTCTACAAATTCTGCTGAATTGGCATTGGCACAGAAAGCAGATGAACTATGGAAAGGAATCGAATGGAATTGGTACACTAAAGGTGAAAATGCATTATACTGGCATTGGTCTCCAAATTATGATTTCCAAATAAATATGAAATTGCAAGGTTTTGACGAAACGTTGATTACCTATGTTTTGGCAGCGGCTTCCCCCAATTATTCTATTAATAAATCTGTTTATCAAAATGGCTGGGCAAGGAATGGTGCCATCAAAACTTCGGGTTCACAGTTTGGAATTCCTTTGATTGTAAATCATAACGGAGCATCGGGAACGGTTGGACCGATGTTTTGGTCACATTATTCATTTTTGGGATTAGATCCAAGAGGGCTAACAGACGACTACGTCAATTATGGTGATGCAACATCCAATCATGCGAAGATTATGTATCAATATTGTTTGGCAAATCCAAAAGGTTATCAGGGTTATAATGCTAAAAGCTGGGGCCTTACTGCAAGTTATTCCCGAAATGCAGATGGGACAACAGGTTATTCGGCACATCAGCCTAATAATGATTTAGGAATTATTTCTCCGACTGCAGCTATTTCTGATATGCCATATACACCTACAGAAAGTATGAATTTCCTAAGATTCCTCTACAATGAAAACTATTCAAAATACATAGGAGTTGCAGGCCCTTATGATGCTTACTCGGTTCAGTATAATTGGGTGACACCTAGGTATTTAGCAATTGATCAGGGAACTATTGCTCCTATGATTGAGAATCACAAAAACCAATTCTTATGGAATCTTTTTATGAATGCGCCGGATGTAAGGCAAGGCTTAATTAAACTGGGCTTCCACTCATCATTCCATGGATTTTAAATTACAAAAAAATTATAATGAAAAATAAAATATCATTATCAATCCTGTCATTAGCGGTACTGCTTTCATGTAAAAACTCTCAGCTAACAAATACTGCTGCCGATACAAAATCAGTTTCAGTAAAATTAACTGATAATCAGTTAATGGACAAAGTTCAAAGTGATGCGCTCAAATATTTTTGGGACTTTGCTGAACCCAATTCACTCTTAGGAAGAGAACGTTACCACGAAGACAACATCTATCCGGACAATGACAAACATGTAGTTACAACAGGCGGATCCGGATTTGGGTTAATGACGATTCTGGTTGGTGTTGACAGGAAATACATTCCACGCAGGGAAGCTGTTAAAAGATTGACTCACATTGCAGATTTTCTGGAAAAAGCAGACCGTTTTCATGGCGCCTGGTCGCATTGGATCAATGGTGAAACCGGGAAAGTTGTCCCTTTCGGAAAAAAGGATAACGGCGGAGATCTTGTTGAGACGGCATTTTTGGTTCAGGGAATGATTTGCGTCCGCGAATATTTCAAAAACGGAAACGAGGAGGAAAAAGCTTTAGCGGCAAAAATGGACAAATTGTGGAAAGGTGTAGAATGGAATTGGTATACAAAAGGCGGTCAAAAAGTATTGTATTGGCACTGGTCGCCCAGCTATGGTTGGGAAATGAACTTTCCTTTAGAGGGTTATAACGAATGTCTGATTACCTACGTTTTAGCTGCATCTTCACCCGATTATTCGATTGATTATGATACCTACAACAAAGGCTGGACTCGCAACGGGACTTACACAACCGATCGTACAAAATATGGGCTTCCCTTGTATGTAAAGCACAATTATGCAGAAGAATTCGGCGGACCATTATTCTGGTCTCAATATTCTTATTTAGGCCTTGATCCAAGAGGTCTTTCGGATAAATATGTGAAAAGCTATTGGGATCTCAACCGTAATCATGTCTTGATAGATTATAAATATTGCCTGGAGAACCCTTATAAATACAAAGGCTATTCAGAAAAATATTGGGGACTTACCGCAAGTTATACAAGAAACAAAGACGGTTCGGTTGGATATGCTGCGCATCAGCCGATGAAAGAAGATTTTGGAGTGATCACGCCGACAGCTGCTCTTAGCTCAATGCCTTACACACCAAAAGAATCTATGGCATTTTTGAAGTTCTTGTACGAAGAGAAACCAAATTTCATTGGACAAGCCGGACCTTACGATGCCACTTCAGTTAATTTTAATGACTGGACGACGCCGCGTTACCTCGCAATTGATCAGGGAACAATTGCGCCAATGATTGAGAATTATCGTTCCGGATTATTATGGAATCTGTTTATGAATGCGCCGGAAATCAGAAACGGACTCAAAAAAATAGGATTTAAATCTACGGAGCATAAAATTCAATAGATTTAATTTATTATCTTTGGATCAGAACTCATTGTTTCATTTTGACTCAATGGGTTTTTAGGAGCTTATACCTGCTTTCCACTATATCTTTTTTGTTTTATCACAAATTGTAGTTTTTAACAACAAACAACAAAAACAAAAAAGGATGCCGTTGCAATCAGGGCTAGGGCGTTGGTCGGGATAACAAGATTTTGTAAAATATGAACATTAGGTATATTTGAAGAAAGGTATATCAATACAAAAGAAATCAAATGGCTTTAAAACTTAAATATCTCCCACTTCTTTTATTAGTAATTAATCCATTAGTAAAAGCGCAGGAAATCAAATCGGAGTTTAATAGTGAGGTTAAAATCCAGAAGAAACTATCATACATTCTGGATTTACCTCAAAATATAAAAACAAAAATTCCATTAATAGTATTTCTTCATGGTTCAGGAGAAAGAGGAAATAACCTGGAAATAGTAAAAGCACACAGCCCATTTACTTATAAAAATCTTATAAAGGAACCAGTCGCTATTCTGGCACCTCAATGTCCGGAAAATACTTGGTGGGATACGGATGCGGTTTATTTCCTTATCAGAGAGATTTCGGAAAAATACAAAATCGATAAAGAAAGAATTTATCTCACAGGATTATCAATGGGTGGTTGGGGAACTCTGAAGTTGGCAGGTGAGCACCCTGAAATGTTTGCAGCAGTTGCAGCAGTTTGCGCACCAACAGACAGAGTAATGCTTGCTAATATTCATCAATACAAAGATTTGAATATCAAATTGTATCATGGCGGAATGGATGATGTAGTTCTTCCTGAGAATGCATTTAATTTCTATCAGAAATTACACCCAATCAATCCAAAAGCAGAGTTGATTATTTTCCCAAATGATAATCATAACTCCTGGGATTCTACCTATTCTGATCCTAAACTTTGGGATTGGATGTTATCATTAAAAAAATAAACGTTAAAGAAAATAAATATATATAAATGAAAAAGTTTATAATCCTAGCTGCGTTGGCATTATCGCCCTATTTTTTAGCGCAGGACATTGTAACCAAGCCCGCTCAGTCTTTCCAGTCGGCACAATATCAGTCTAAGAAAAAAGCATTCATAGACAATTTGATTGCCAAGATGACTTTGGACGAAAAAATCGGACAGTTGAATTTACCTTCATCCGGAGATTTTACAACAGGACAAGCTCAGAGTTCTGATATAGGAAAGAAAATCGAACAAGGTTTAGTTGGCGGATTATTTAACATCAAAGGTGTTGATAAGATTCGTGATGTACAAAAAGTAGCTGTAGAAAAAAGCCGTTTGAAAATTCCAATGATTTTCGGGATGGATGTGATCCATGGTTACGAAACTACTTTTCCGATTCCATTAGGATTGGCAGCGTCTTGGGATATGAATCTTATACAGAGATCAGCTCAGATCGCGGCTCAGGAAGCTACAGCAGATGGGATCAACTGGACATTTTCGCCAATGGTAGATATTTCAAGAGAGCCAAGATGGGGAAGAGTTGCGGAAGGTTCAGGTGAAGATCCTTACCTGGGAAGTGAAATTGCAAAAGCAATGGTTTATGGGTATCAAGGGAATGACTTATCAAAAAATAATACGATGCTGGCTTGCGTGAAGCATTTTGCACTTTATGGCGCTCCGGAAGGCGGACGTGATTATAATACAGTTGATATGAGCCACGTTCAAATGTATAACACTTATTTCCCACCATATAAAGCGGCTGTGGATGCGGGAGCAGGTTCTGTAATGGCGTCTTTCAATGAGGTTGATGGGATTCCTGCAACAGGTAACAAATGGCTGATGACGGATGTTCTTAGAAAACAGTGGAATTTCAAGGGCTTTGTCGTGACTGATTATACAGGTATCAACGAAATGACAGATCACGGCATGGGAGATCTTCAACAGGTTTCAGCATTAGCAATGAATGCCGGAATTGATATGGATATGGTTGGCGAAGGATTCTTGAAAACACTTAAACAATCCATCTCGGAAGGAAAAGTGTCTGAGCAAACGGTGACAGATGCTACAAGAAGAATCCTTGAAGCTAAATATGATCTTGGACTTTTCGATGATCCTTATAAATATACAGATTCTAAAAGAGCTCAGAAAGAAGTTTTCAGCCCAAAACATTTAGAAGCAGCAAAAACGATTGCATCTAATTCTATGGTTTTGATGAAAAATGACAAACAGGTTCTTCCACTTAAAAAATCAGGAACAGTGGCCGTTATAGGACCATTGGCAGATAACGCGATGAATATGACAGGAACCTGGAGTGTTGCTGCAAAACACGCTAATTCTATTTCATTATTGCGAGGTTTGAAGGAAACAGTTGGCAAAGATGTGAATTTTATTTTTGCAAAAGGAAGCAACGTTTACGAATCCGAAATGATGGAACAGCGTGCCGCTATGTTTAATAAAACAACAGACAGGGATAACCGTCCTGCAGATCAAATCAGAAAAGAAGCTGTGGATGTTGCAAGCAAAGCAGATGTGATTGTTTTAGCGATTGGCGAAAGTGCCGAGATGAGCGGTGAGTCAAGTTCAAGAACAGATATTACAATTCCGGAAACTCAAAGAGAATTATTGAGAGAACTTAAGAAAACTGGTAAGCCAATTGTTTTGGTTTTATTTACAGGTCGTCCTTTGGTTCTGACGGAAGAATCTCAATTGGCTGATGCAATCCTGAACGTATGGTTCCCGGGAAGTATGGCTGGCTATGCAGTTTCTGATGTTCTTTACGGAAAAGTTAATCCTTCCGGAAAATTACCGATGACTTTCCCAAGAAGTGTAGGTCAGGTTCCAATATATTATAACGCGAAGAATACAGGTCGCCCTTTAAGTACAGAAAATACTGACAAATGTAATTTCGAAAAATTCCGTTCCAATTATCTGGATGAGTGTAACACACCGCTTTATCCTTTTGGGTATGGATTAAGTTATACTAATTTCGGTTATTCTGATGTTTCTGTAACTAACGCTAAACCTTCTGGCAATACTAGCATCGAAGCTAATGTGACTTTAACAAATAACGGGAAATATGATGGAGCAGAAGTAGTTCAGCTTTATGTCAGGGATTTGGTTGGAAGCAATACAAGACCCGTTAAGGAATTAAAAGGTTTCCAAAAAGTCTATCTGAAAGCTGGCGAAAGTAAAAAAGTAACATTCAAAATTTCTCCAGAAGATTTGAAGTTTTATAATAATCAATTGAAATACGATTGGGAAGCTGGAGATTTCGATATCATGATCGGAACCGACTCTCACAATGTTAAAACAACGAGAATCAATTGGTCTAAATAATTAAAAACCGCTTCGAAAAGAGGCGGTTTTTATTTTTATTATTCTTTGATGAATTTCTTGGAAATCCACTTTTGATTATCTTTTTTCAGATTCAGCAGATAGGTTCCTTGCTGCAATTTAGAAACATCAATGCTGTTGTCAGTATCAGACATTTGAACCTGATGAACAATTCGTCCTGTTAAATCCAGAATTTCTGCAGAGATATTTTTTTCATTCACATGTTGAAGATAGATTTTCTCTTTTGCAGGATTAGGCGTGATTAAAATATTAACTTGGTTAATATCAGAAACGGCAAGATTATTAGTTTTGATTTTATAAATGGTATTGCCTGCTGCTACGTAAAGTTGTTTCTGATTGTCCTCACCGAAAGTTGTAAAATTCGCTGAAAAACTCGGACTCCAAACCATCGTATTCGAAGTATCCAAAACACCTATTTGAGCTGAACAGTAATCTGCAAAAACATATTTTCCTACGAGATCTGTATAAAGGTTACCTCTGTAGAGATAACCGCCGGTAATGGAGCATTTTCCTCCGGAATGATCGTATTGAGCAACCGGGAAAGTCATTGTAGAAGCGTTGGCACATCCTGTGGTATTATAAGGGGCGTTTCCTTCGTAACATCTCCAGCCGTAGTTGATTCCTGGTGTTGCTGCAGATACTTTATTGATTTCTTCGATGTCACCTTGTCCGACATCAGCAATCCAAACCTGATTGGTAGTTCTGTCAAAAGAGAATTTCCATGCATTCCTAAGGCCGTAAGCCCAAATTTCGTCAGCGCCGTCAATTCCCACGAAAGGATTATCTGACGGAATATTATAAGCATTATCCGAGTTGACATCAATTCTCAGCATTTTCCCTAAAAGCGAATTTTTATTTTGAGCATTATTATTCGGATCGCCACCGCTTCCGCCATCGCCGGTAGATATCCACAAGTAACCATCTGCTCCAAAATGAATACTACCGCCATTATGATTAGTAAAAGGCTTAGGGATAGTTAAAAGAATTTTTTCCGATGAAACATCTGCTGTATTAGGATTTGACGAGTTTGCTGTGAATCTGGAAACTCTGATTGATCCTTGCAAATTATTATAATAAACAAAAAAATATCGATTGGTTAAAAACTGAGGATGAAATGCCAGTCCCAGTAATCCTCTTTCACCTCCAAAAGTGATGAGGTTGGAAATATTCAGAAAGTTATCCGGAGCAATAGTTCCGTTTTCATTCACAATCTTGATAGTGCCGGATTGCTGGACAACAAATAATCTATTGTCAGATGTTGGCGATGCAACAATCTCTACAGGATTAGAAATCCCGGAAACAAAGTTCTCCAGGCTAATGGTCTGAGCCGATAAACAGGCTGCTAAGAATAAGCCGATCCAAAGTAAAAGTTTTCCCATAACTTATTATTTTATAATTAATTATAGCCTTACCAAATTATATGCCTGTTGAGTGATTCTATTATTAATTTTCATAAAAAAATCTGATTTTCTTTCATTTTTCGAATAGATAAAGCCGATTTGTTATTTTAAAAATTTAGTAAATACATATTTCTCATTTTCAAATTCCTATTTCCGTTATAAATCATTATATTTGCCGACTAAAATTATATATATCGTAAGAAAATGCAAGGAAAAGGACTCGTTACACTAGTTGCCATCGTTCTTGGACTGATTTGTCTCAATGAGCTTTTGCCTTCTTTCTATGCCAATAAAATAGAAAAAGAAGCAAGAGCAGTTGCAGGTGACAATCAGGTAAAATACCAAGCCGAACTCGACAGACTTTCGAAAGACACGCTTAATCTTGGTTTTACAAAACTGAATTATACGTCTGCAAAGCAAAAAGAAATGAAGTTGGGGTTGGACCTAAAAGGTGGTATCAACGTATTATTGGAGATCAACCAGAGAGATTTGGTAAATGATCTTAGTAATTATTCTACAAACGCTACTTTGATAGAAGCGCTTAACAGAACAGATCAGGCTCAGAAAAACTCGAGTAAGCAATATATCGAAGATTTTTTTACCCAGTTCGAAGCTGTTAACAAAGAGAAAGGTACGAATCTAAAGCTTGCTGATCCGGAAATTTTTGGAAACACCAATCTTTCTGAGATTAAATTCAATACACCTGACGATCAGGTAAAAAACATTGTAAGAAGAAAAATCGATGCGTCTGTAGGAACGGCTTATGAAGTTCTTAGAACCCGTATCGACAAAATGGGTGTTACTCAGCCAAACGTTCAGAGAGTTCCTGGAACCGGAAGAATCCTGGTAGAGATGCCAGGTATCAAAGATATCGACAGGGTTAAAAAAATGTTGGCGACTTCTGCTAAACTTCAGTTTTGGGAAGTACAGATGGGGCAGGAAGTTTTACCATATTTCTCAGAACTTAACCAATTGGTAAAAGTTAAAGGAGATTCAATAGGTGTTGCTAAAACAACAAATTTGACAAATCTTATCCAGTTAAACTCAACGCCTGGTAATGCTGTTGCTAATGTAAAATTATCGGATACAGCAGTTGTTAATAAAATCCTTAATAGTGCAATTGCTACAAAAGCTCGCCCGGTAAACTTAAAGTATACTCAGTTTATGTGGGGATACAAGCCAGAGAATAATACTTCTAACAGTCTTGTATTATACGCTATCCGTGGGAATATCAATCAAAAGGCTCCGGTTGACGGTGCTGTAGAATCTGCAAATATCAACTATGACCAGCTGGGACGTATTGTTGTAGATATGCAAATGGATTCTCAGGGTGCTCGTGATTGGAAAGCAATGACGGAGAAAAACAAAGGAAAAGTTGTGGCTGTAACGCTGGATAACAGAGTTTACACAGCGCCAATGGTAAATGAGGTCATTCCTAACGGAAGAACGCAGATTTCAGGAAATTTTACTCAGGAAGAAGCTAAAGATTTGGTTGATGTTTTAGGCGCAGGTAAATTGCCTGCAGGTGCTAAAATTGTTCAGGCTGATGTTGTAGGACCTTCATTGGGAGCTGAATCTATCAATGACGGGATCATGTCATTCCTTATTGCATTTGCGGTAATTATTGTTTACATCATTTTCTATTATGGTGGAGCAGGGGTTTACGCAGTTATTGCAATGATTGTTAATTTATTCTACATCTTCGGGATCATGGATTCTGTAGATGCAACATTGACGCTTCCGGGTATTGCAGGTATTGTATTGTCTATGGCAATGGCAGTAGATGCAAACGTAATTATATATGAAAGAACAAAAGAAGAATTATTCCGAGGGAAAAGTATTCTTGAAGCATATAAAGATGGTTTCAAACATGCGATTTCTGCGATTATTGACGGTCACGTTACGACTTTTATTACAGCATTAATTCTTTACATCTTCGGAACAGGTCCAATCAAAGGATTTGCGGTAACATTGATGATCGGTCTTGTTATGACATTATTCACATCTGTATTATTGTCAAGAGTGATGATTTTCAATAGATTGAATAAAGGTAAATCATTATCTGTTTGGACTGCTCCAACCAAAAATCTTTTCAGAAATACCTGGATCGATTTCATTGGAAAAAGAAAATGGTCTTATATTGTATCTGCAATTTTAATGGTGATTTCAATTGCTTCAATTGCAATCAACGGCTTCAAATACGGAATCGATTTTACAGGTGGGCGTAACTATGTTGTAAGATTTGAAAAACCGGTTGACGCTAGTAAAATTGAAGAAAATATTGCTAAGCTGATGAAAACTGCAGACGGTAAAAACGAATCTGTGGAAGCCAAAACTTTTGGTAATTCTTCTCAATTAAAAATAACGACAGATTATCTGATTGATGACGAATCTCTTGCGGCTGACCAAACTGTTGAGCAAAAAATCTATGAAGGTCTTAAACAAGATTTGCCGGCAGGTATGAGTTTGGCAGATTTCAAAGCAGCAGATAAAGGCCATGCAGGAATAGTATCTTCTACAAAAGTAGGACCTACAGTTGCGGACGATATCACAACACACGGTATCTTGGCAGTTATCGCTTCATTGATTGGTATTTTCATCTATATCTTGGTAAGATTTGATAAGTGGCAGTTCTCTCTTGGAGCGGTTGCCGGTCTATTCCACGATACAGTGGTGATCTTGGGTGTTTACTCATTATTCTACAAAGTGATGCCTTTCAATATGGAGATCAACCAGGATTTTATCGCAGCAATTCTTACGGTAATTGGTTATTCGATTAACGATACGGTAATCATCTTTGACAGGATCAGAGAATACCTGCGTGAGAAAAAAGCATTGACACTAGCTGGATTATTTGATGACTCTATTTCCAGTACAATTGGTAGAACATTCAACACATCATTCACAACGATTTTGGTAATCCTGGCGATTTTCATCTTCGGTGGAGATAACCTGAGAGGATTTATGTTCTGCTTATTGTTAGGTATTGGATTCGGTACATACTCATCTATTTTTATTGCATCAGCTACGGCTTATGACTTCCTGAGAGGAAGGAAAAAAGAAGATAAGGTTACAGGAAAATCTTCTACCGATGTAGAATTAGCGAAGTAATTCCTTACGATACTTAATAAAAAAAGCTCTCAAGTAATTGGGAGCTTTTTTATTTAAAACATTTTCTAAATTTGGGCACTTTTTCCACGCTCCGCTCCCGCTTTCTTGCTAGTCATACTTCCTCACAAAAAGAGCTCCACTCAGCTCGGGTGCGCTTTGCAGGTCATAACATTGGTTGCCAAATTTAAATATTTGTCAATAAAAAAATCAATTTTTCAAATCTTCAAAGTAGCAAATCAAAAAAATATTATCTTCGCAACTTATGAAACAGAATCAAAAATCAGCAGCAATAGGTTTTATATTTATCACCCTTTTGATAGATATCACAGGTTGGGGCATCATCATTCCCGTGGTACCGAAACTGATAGAAGAACTGATCCACGCAGACATCAGCGAAGCAGCTAAATATGGTGGCTGGCTGAGTTTTGCTTATGCTTTCATACAGTTTATATTCTCACCATTGGTCGGAAATCTAAGTGACAGATTCGGAAGAAGGCCAATTATCTTATTATCGCTTTTCGGATTTTCCATAGATTATATTTTTTTAGCATTATCGCCTACTATTTGGTGGCTTTTTGTTGGGAGAATCATTGCAGGAATTACAGGAGCCAGTGTTACTACAGCCAGTGCTTATATTGCGGATATCTCCACGGATAAAGATCGTGCAAAAAATTTCGGATTAATAGGAGCCGCTTTTGGGCTGGGATTTATTATTGGTCCTGTCTTAGGTGGTGTGTTGGGGCATTATGGTTCCAGAGTTCCGTTTTATGCGGCGGCAGCTTTATGTATGCTCAACTTTCTTTATGGTTATTTTATTTTACCGGAAAGTTTGTCTAAAGAAAATCGCAGAGAGTTTGACTGGAAACGTGCCAATCCTATTGGGTCATTAAAGCTGCTTAGAAAGCATCCGGAGATTTCGGGATTAGTGATTTCCTTGATTTTGATTTACATTGGTGGACATGCTGTACAAAGTAACTGGAGTTTCTATACCATGTACAGATTCAACTGGGATGAAAGAATGGTAGGTATCTCTTTGGGCGTTGTAGGACTAATGGTTGGGTTGGTGCAGGGATTGTTGATAAGGTGGATTAATCCGAAAATTGGTGACCGTAAGAGCATCTACTATGGCCTGTTATTATACTCATTCGGAATGCTCCTATATGCATTTGCGACACAAGGTTGGATGATGTTACTGTTCACTATCCCATACTGTTTAGGTGGAATCTGTGGACCAGCATTACAATCCATTATTACCAAAAATATCCCGTCCAATGAGCAGGGTGAATTGCAAGGCGCTTTGACGAGTCTTATGAGTGCAACGTCTATAATCGGTCCACCAATGATGACCAATTTATTTTATTATTTCACTCACAAAGAGGCACCTTTCTTATTTCCCGGAGCACCTTTTTTTCTTGCCTTTTTATTATTTATTGTAAGCATCTTTTTTGTTTATATCAACTTCAACAGAAAGAAAAAATAAATTTATTTAGGGAAATTATTAAGGATAGTTTTACTTTTTATATTCTAAAATCAAAAGGAATAATAATTTCTAAGCTATTTTTAAGTAAAAATTAATAAAATTCTCTCTATCAATTCTATAAATGTTTCTTAATTTTGTCAAATGGAATTGAGTATTGGAGAAATGCTGATGATTGCTCTGGCAATTGTCGTTCTGTTCGGACCGGATAAATTACCCGAGATCGCAAGAGGTCTTGGCGAAGGAGTTCGTAAAATGCGTGGGGCAGTGGATGATATCAAAACCGAAATCATGAAAGAAGCGGACAATCCTGTTTCCGAAATCAAAAAAGAGATCGAAAAGGTGAAACAATCTGCGCAGGAATTCAATCCCTTGGCAGACAAAAAAACGGAGGCTTTTCTTAAAGAAGAGACACCCAAAATCGACCTTTCCGAGGACGATTCTCACGAAGGTCCAGTAAGCAGATAATATGGACTGGCTCATTGAAAAGGACCAGGAATTATTATTATTCCTGAATAGATTAGGAGACTCAGCTTTCGATCCTTTTTGGCTTCTGATGACAAGCAAATGGTTCTGGATACCGTTTTATGCTATATTGCTTTATCTTCTTTACAAAAGTTTTCCGTTAAAAAAATTAATTTTTGTCATTATACTCATCGCAATTGGAATTACAATTTCCGATCAGCTGGCTGGTATTTTCAAATACGGTGTTGGCAGGCTAAGACCCTGTCATAATGATCTGTTGATGGCAAAGATGCGGTTGGTAACCTGCGGAGGACAATTCGGATTTTACTCCTCACATTCTTCAAATTCTTTTTTTCTGGTCAGTTTTTTATCGATTCTGATTGGTGAAAAATATAGAATACTTCCTTATATCTTACTTTTCTGGGCACTTTTGGTTTCATATAGCAGGATCTATTTAGGAGTTCATTTTCCTTTAGATGTTGTATATGGAGCGGCTGTTGGATTTTTTTTAGGGGGTGTTTTTGCCAATCTTGCAAAAAAAATTATCGCAAAAAAGTGAATTATTTTTTTAGGAGCTTAATCCCGCTATCCACTATATCTTTTTATTTTTTTTGCTAAAAAAATAAAAAGGATGCCGTTACTATCGGGGCTAGTTAGCAATTCGGAAGCCCTTTGAAAGTTTAAACCTAACAACAATCAACAACTGTTATAAGATAAAAACTCAATTTTAATCATTATGATAAGGTTTTCCCTGCAAAATAGTTGCTGCCCGATAAATTTGTTCCACGAAAAACAGCCGAATCATCTGATGTGTAAAAGTCATTTTTGACAGAGATACTTTTTCATTAGCACGCTGATAGATCTCCTCAGAAAAACCATAAGCTCCGCCAATAAGTATGTTTACCTTTTTTACTGAATTTCCAAGCCAGAAATCAATTTTTCCGGCAAACTCGCGGCTGGTAAATTGTTTACCTTTTTCATCCAGCAGAATGACCAGATCAGAAGAGTCTATTTGGTTCTGAAAC
>Ga0206116_1001038_pt1 | contig 18036 bp, 15 predicted proteins | sample 3A1Ametagenome_FD_178000 | JGI IMG/M metagenome (GOLD analysis project Ga0206116, IMG submission 178000) | Enriched microbial communities from leaf-cutter ant dump, University of Wisconsin, Madison, United States - 3A1A | ecosystem: Environmental > Terrestrial > Nest > Insects nest > Nest dump...
TCCTCAATCATATTCTGAATGCGCATCAGATTTGGAATGCAAGAATCCTTAATCAAATTACATTCGGAGTTTGGCAGATTAATGCTGATAATTCATTATTGAATATTAATTCAGATAATTACAATCATAGCTGTAAAATTCTTAATGAACGAAACCTTGATGAAATCATTACTTATAAAACATCTAAGGGACAGGAATTCAGCAATTCGATTCAGGGGATTTTATTTCATTTTATCAATCATTCTACTTATCATCGTGGTCAGATTGCAATGCTGATGAAGGAAGCTGGTTTGGAACCTATTGCTACTGATTATATATTTTTTAAAAGAAATAATTAAGATTACATTATTTTCAATTTTCGTTAAAATCAATCCATAATTCGGAATTCATATGTAGATATTTATTGTTTTTTATTTCTCATATGCAATCGCTATATCTTCATTGACGTTTGCGTTTCCAAATAATGGCGATTTCTTAACTAATTCACTATCTTTGCAAAAATTTTAGAAAATGAGCGGAGACGGAAATCAATCAGGTAGAAACAGAAAACCAAGACCATCTGGAGGCAGCAGACCTTCCGGAAACTCCCGTGGCTCCAGTGATAGCAGAGGAAATTCTGGAAGTGGAAAATCTTTCGGAAATTCAAAAGGTCCAAAAACTACAAGAGGCGGAAACCGTTTTGACAGCCGAGACAAATATGAAAACGGCGATAGAAAATTTGGTCCGAAAAAACCTTTTAGCAGAACTGAAAAAGACGAAGACAAAACGAAATCTTTTATCCAGAAAAGAAGATTCGATAAAATAAGCAAATCGGTTCCGAAAGAATCCATAAGGCTTAATAAATATATTGCCAATTCCGGGATTTGCAGCAGGAGAGAAGCGGACGAACTGATTACACAAGGTCTTGTGGAAGTGAACGGGAAAGTGGTGACCGAAATGGGTTACCAGGTTCAGAAAACAGACAGAGTGGTTTTCGATGGACAAAATATCACGCCGGAAAAACCGGTTTATGTTCTATTGAACAAACCAAAAGGTTATATCTCGACCACCAAAGACGAGAAAGCGAGAAAAACGGTAATGGATCTGACGGCGAATGCGTCGCCATACAGAATTTTCCCTGTAGGAAGACTCGACAGACAGACAACTGGCGTTATTCTTTTGACGAACGACGGACATATGACGAAAAAGCTGACGCATCCGTCTTTTAATATGAGAAAGATCTACCACGTGACACTGGATAGAAAATTATCCATTGAAGATTTGAAATCAATTGCAGAAGGCATCCGTTTGGAAGAAGGTGTTGCAGAAGTGGACAGCATCTCCTACATCGAAGGAAAACCGAAAAATGAGGTTGGAATCGAAATCCACATCGGCTGGAATAGAGTCATCAGAAGAATTTTCCAAAAGCTCGGATACGAAGTGGAAGCGCTCGACAGAGTGATGTTTGCCGGATTAACTAAGAAAAATATCAAACGAGGGCATTGGAGAATCCTTACGGAACAAGAAGTTAACAACTTGAAAATGTTATAAATTAAAAGCCTGAAATTTTTCAGTCTTTTTTATATTTATGTATGAGTAAAATTTATGTATTCAGTGGTTTGGGTGTTGATGAAAGAGTTTTTGATAATATTGATTTTGGAAGATTGGATGTTGAATTCATAGATTGGATTGAACCACTAAACAATGAAAGTCTTGAAAGTTATGCTTTCAGGATTTCGAAGAAAATTAATTCTGAAAACCCAATTCTGATTGGTTTATCTTTTGGTGGAATGTTATCTGTTGAGATTTCAAAAATCATTAAAATCAAAAAAGTAATTCTGATTGCATCTGCAAAAAATAAATTTGAACTTCCTTTTGTTTTTAAACTCTCAGGGAAATTAAAGCTGAATAAATTGCTCCCGAATTCAATTTTAAAACATCAGAATTCCATTATAGATTGGCTATTCGGAATTGAATCGAATAAAGAAAAACAATTGCTCAAAAGTATTCTTCAAGATACAGATACAAGGTTTTTAAAGTGGGCTATTAATGAGATTATCAATTGGAAAAATGAAATCTATCCTGAAAATTGTATTCATATTCACGGAAATCTAGACAGAATCCTTCCAATCAAAAATATAAAAGCTGATTTTGTCATTAAAAATGGTGGACATTTTATGACTGTTAATAAAGCGAAAGAGATTCAGGATGTTATTTTGAATTTGATTTAAAATAAAGACTTTCCGAATTGGAAAGTCTTTTTATTATTATTTCACTTCATCGTAATAAAGAAGCTTGTCATCTTTATCAAAACTAATGATCGTAATTTCCCGATTTTTAGCTTCATCATTATTAAAGAATATGGCTCTTGCAGGAAGTCCGGATTCTGGAGTTAGATTAGGATTCCAATAGAGAAGTTCACGTGTATCTTTTACGACTTTTTTATAAGCATCGCTGGTAATATCGGGTTGTTCGAAATCAACCGCTTTATCATAACCTCTCAAAATTGTTTTGTTGTTCAGTTCTTTTTTGTCATTTTCGGCAGCTAACATATTGCCTCGTTTTGTATAGATTGCAACAGCATTACCAACCAGTCCGTCATTTTTCAAAATCTTCACCATTGCAATATTGCTGACAGGGAGAGAATTGATCATACTTGCATCAACAGGCATTTCATCTAAATATAATTTAGCTTGTGAGCCACGGATACTTGGAACATAATTACCGGAACTATCCATTGTGAATGTCAATCCTGCAGCTCTGCCTTGCAACCATTGCATAATATTGAGAGAAGTTTGCGCATCCTGATTTTCATTAACCAAATCAAAAATAGTCGCGTTCATTCCGCTGAATCTCCCACTTGATAATTCTTTATCCAATTTTTCTTTCAAATCAACTTTTTTCGCTGTAACCTGGACTTCTTCAATCTGAGTTTCTTCGTTAGCAGCTTTTAATATCTGTTGATTTTTTTTGTTTTGAAGTGCTTTGGCAACATCGGAACTCACTTGGACACTCTGTGAAGATTCTGCCAAACGATAATTGGTTGCCGGTAAATTACCTTTGTAGATAATATTGTTTGTCAACGGTTGAAAATAAATATTGACATTGTCAGATTCGGAAGCTTTACTTTTATCCTGATTCAGATAATAAGAAACTGTTAAAGGCTCATCAAAGTAAATATTATTGAGGTAAATAAATCCACCGTCATCCGTTACAGCCTGGGAAATCCCCTTATCTGTTCCACCTGTGTTAAATAATAGATTGACACTTTTATTTGGAATGATTCGGCCATTATTAGTTACCTTTCCTTTGAACGATAAATTGGATTCGGGTTTATATTTGATTTCAGGCGTTTTTCCGGTTAAAAGAGAATCCCAATCAAATCTTTTCCAACTTTCTGAAATTAATAAAGCATCTAACGCATCTGCATTGGCATTCTTGGAAAAATACTGAGCCGGTGAAAAAATAGGGGAAGGGAAATCGCCTGTCAGCCAAAGCGCACTTAAGATATTATTATCATTTGTACTTTCAGTTTTGGTGTTTTCTTTTACTAAAACTGTATAACTTGGATAATCTGAGTCGGGTTCTAATTCAAAGCTGTTGAAGGCACGAGGCTCATTATTAAGAGATGTCGATGCAAAAGTAGGTTGCTCAATCATCAGATTTTTTGGTTTAACGAAACACAATCTTTTAGCAACAACTTCCTCTTTGTCATTGAATATCACCAATTGTAAAACCGCATTTTTATCATCACTGATTTTTGTAGGAATTTTACTGGAAATTTCTGCTGAAGCATTTTTGATGTTAGCTCTGTAAACCATTTGATTATTAATGATTCCAACAATACTGTGACCTTTTAAACCTTCCGGGAGATTGCTGCTCTTTAATGTATAATTGATTCCGTCGTTACCGCTTGATATCTGCAGATTAATCCCGGAATTAGCTACAGCTGGTAAAGCAATTGTTTGTTTAGTTCCTTTATTATCCTCAATAATCACTTTGTAATTTTTCCCGGCTTTTGGTGTTAGATTAAAAATACTGACGTTTTGATCCAATCCTTTGAAACTAATTAATTTTTCAGTGGGTTTTTCTGCATCGATGACATAACCGCTCCAGCTCGCAGGAGGAATACCTTGAGAGAATAATCTTACAGCAATTTTGGTGTTAATATTTTCAATAAAAGTTCCACTTTCCGGAAAAGCATTAGCTGTCCATTTGGTGTTTTTATCAAGAATTAATCTTTGTTCGGATTTAGGATTGTAAATCGGAACCTGTTTCATAAAATTAAATTCCTCTGGAAAATTAGCCATCCAAGCTGTATAAGCTCTAAAGAAATATATGTCTTCTTTTAAAGCTTCTGTTAGAACAAACGAGCCGTCACCTTCGCCGTTTTTAAGCGCAATAGTTCTTTTATCAACTAGATTTTTGTTGTGGTCGTATAACTCGACAAACAAAGTATTGGAAATGGTTGAGCGTCTGTAGCCATCGAAAACAAAAGATTTGAAATAGATATTATCGCCGACAACATAATTGTCTTTGTCCAATAGAACATAGACTTTCTCCTGCGAATAATTTTGTTCCAGATTCTGAATAGCTTTATCTATTCTTCCCTGAGCTTTAAACTGCAAAATCCCAACAACATAGATAAAAAAAATAAAGATTTTTTTCATATCAAAAAGCGTCATAAATATTAATTTTAATTTCTTTCTGCAAATTAATTAAACAAAAGAAAACCCTCAACATTTGTTAAGGGTTTTATATTAATTTTAACAGGAATAAGATTAGATTCCGTTTACAATTTCATTAAGTGTTGCAGACGGTCTCATTGCAGAATCAGTTTTGTCAAAATCCGGTCTGTAATAGCCGTCAATTTCCTGAGGCTTACCTTGAGCACCAATCAATTCTTCATTGATCTTACTTTCGTTTTCTGTCAATGCTTTTGCAACTGGAGCAAATTTCGCAGCAATATCAGCATCTTTGCTCTGGTTTGCCAAAGCTTCTGCCCAATAAGTTGCCAGATAGAAATGTGAACCTCTATTATCAATTGTTCCTAATTTTCTTCCCGGAGATTTGTCTTCTGCTAAGAATTTAGCATTTGCTTCATCCAAAGCATCTGCTAAAATCTGTGCTTTCGGATTGTTCTGAGTCTGAGCCAAATGTTCCAAAGAAGCCTGCAATGCTAAGAATTCACCCAAAGAATCCCAACGCAAATAACCTTCCTCGATAAACTGCTCGATGTGTTTAGGTGCAGAACCACCGGCTCCGGTTTCGAACAAACCACCGCCATTCATCAATGGAACAATAGATAACATTTTTGCAGAAGTCCCCAATTCCAAAATAGGAAATAGGTCGGTCAAATAATCTCTCAAAACGTTTCCGGAAACCGAAATCGTGTCTTTGCCTTCTCTTGCTCTTTTAAGCGTTTCTGTCATTGCGTCTTTCACATCAAGGATTCTGATGTCAAGCCCGGTTGTGTCGTAATCTTTAAGATATTTCTCAACTTTTTTAATGATTTCTCTATCGTGCGCTCTTGCCTTATCTAACCAAAAAATAGCAGGTGTGTCCGATAATCTCGCTCTGTTGACAGCTAATTTCACCCAATCCTGGATTGGAGCATCTTTGGTCTGACACATTCTGAAAATATCAGATTTCTCAACTTTTTGCTCCAAAAGAACGTTTCCGTTTTCGTCAAGAACTTTTACAGTTCCGTCAGCTTCAGCCTGGAAAGTTTTATCGTGCGAACCATATTCTTCCGCTTTTTGAGCCATCAAACCAACATTAGGAACAGAACCCATTGTTGTTGGGTCTAATTTTCCGTTAGCCTTCATATCATCAATGGCTGCCTGATAGAATCCTGCGTAAGAACGGTCCGGGATAATAGCAACCGTGTCATCTTCTGCACCAGCTTTGTCCCACATTTTTCCTCCATTTCTGATCAATGCCGCCATAGAAGCATCAACGATGATATCGGAAGGAACGTGGAAATTAGTGATGCCTTTGTCCGAGTTGACCATCGCTACTTTTGGTCCTTCGGCTAACGCTTTATCAATGTCCGCTTTGATTTCCGCTTCCTGAGGAATTCCGGCAATTTTATCGTAAAGATTTTGTAACCCGTTGTTTGGATTGATATCCAGAGATTTGAAAGTCTCAGCATATTTAGAGAAAACATCTTTGAAGAACGTCTCAACAATAGCTCCGAAGATAATCGGGTCAGAGATTTTCATCATTGTTGCTTTCAAGTGAGCAGAAAGGATTACACCTCTTTGTTTTGCTTCATCAATGGCAGTTTGTACAAAAGCTTTTAATGAGTTAAGATTCATTACAGAAGAATCGATTACTTCACCAGCTTTAAGGTTTGCAAAATCTTTCAGAACTTTTTCAGAACCGTCATTTCCGAAGAATACAATTCTGTATTTAGAATCCTTTTCAACCGTAGTAGAAGTTTCTGTTCCGTAGAAATCGCCCCTGGTCATATGCGCCACATCTGTTTTGCTGTCAGCACTCCAGTCACCCATTTTGTGCGGGTTTGCTTTTGCATAGTTTTTAACTGCTTTAGGCGCACGTCTGTCTGAGTTTCCTTCTCTTAGAACAGGGTTTACGGCAGAACCTAGGACTTTAGCATATTTAGCTTTGATTGCTTTTTCTTCGTCATTTTTTGGTTCAGCAGGATAATTTGGAACTGCGAAACCCTTTGATTGCAATTCTGCAATAGCCTCATCTAATTGAGGAACAGAAGCAGAAATATTTGGTAATTTAATAATGTTCGCTTCTGGAGTTGTTGCCAATTCACCCAATTCCGACAAAGCATCTCCGATTTTTTGGTCATCAGTCAAGAATTCTGGAAAATTAGCCAGGATTCTCCCTGAAAGTGAAATGTCTTTTGGAACGATGTTAACGTCTGCAACCGAAGTAAAAGCCTTAACGATAGGCAAAAAAGAATGTGTTGCAAGCATTGGCGCTTCATCCGTAAGCGTGTAGATAATTTTTGATTTTTCTGACATTATAGTAGTTGATTTTATTTACTGTTTTTTCAAAACAGACAAATTTAGTGTTTTTATAATAATTTTCTAACATCAGAAATATGATTTTTGAGTGTTTTTCAACTGATTAGAATAAAAAAAGACTGTCTTTTAAGACAGCCTCGTGTATAATTATTGTTTTTGAACTATATAACTTGATGTATTGAAATCTAATTTTACAGAATAATTGCCAGGTTCTGGAATACTAATAAAACCTTGACTAGCAAGTGTTAGTATATTATTTTCTCCTCCATATTGAATTGTTCCATTTCCAGTATATGAATCTGTAAAATATATCACCGCAGGATTAGTAGTGGTGAAATATCCTGTAAATATATTCGAAGATGAAGACATAGTTATTGATTGATTTCCTACTGTTCCATCAGTGTAGTAAACTTTTGTATAAAGAGTTGCGGGAGGTGTGAAGGTCTTAACAGTCTGATAAGTTCCGGAGCCATTAAAATTAATTTTTGTTTTCAAAACATTACTTGTCGGAGTATATATATCTGATCCATTATAATCTAAACTTCCATCATTCAAATTGTCTCCAAAAGTATATGTTCCTAATTTTATAGAATTGTTGATGGTCGCAGTGGAAGTATTTCTATAATTAAAATTAGTGGAAGTATAATTGGTATAATCATAATTCATAGTTACACCACCATATGTAATATTTGTAGATGTAATCTGATAATAGTTATTTTGATCTAAGGTAATTCTATAATATCCATTTGAAGGAATAGTTATAGCACTGCCATTTTGAGTCAATTTTCCTGATAATCCATCATTACTGCCTAAAATAACATTTCCAGTTTTATCTGCTAAAAATTTAATTTGGTCACCTGACTTTAAATAAATAAATCCATTAAAACCAGAACCAAAAGGCTGAATATTTTTCCCAAATTCAATTGAAGATGTTGTCGACCAATTATTGAAAGAACCGTAAAGATATAAATTAGAGGGAGTTGTGCTTGATGAATTAGATGTTGGTAAAGATAATTGTCCGCTATCATTGACATTAAGTTCATAAGAAGTTCCATTAGGAGAAACAAAAGTAATTCCTTGTCCAGGATCAGTCACAACGGTTTTACTAACTTGAGCATAAGGTACACTCATCAACTGGTTCACACCAACATTGGTATAATTACTTCCGCCAGCTGGATCCATTTCTACTTTTACAAATTTCGGATTCGTTCCCCAATTGATTCCGCCGAAGTTTCCTGTAGTTGCAGTTCCTTGTCCGATATTAAGGTTAACCAAACCTTTGGAATTGGTTGTTTTAGTATGAGTTTCAGTATATAAAACATTTCCTGTTGCAGAATTGTCCAGGATGCTGATTCTAAAGTTGACGTTTCCATTAGCAATTGGTGCACCAGCAGAATTGAAAGCAATGGTCTGGTAACTGAAAGCCTGGGGAACTTGCGAATAAGCTAATGAAGCTAAAAATAAGCTAAAAGCGATGTAGAGTTTTTTCATTTGGTTTTTATTTTTTTATAATTTTTATAGGTTTAATGTCTGTATTTGTGAAATAAAGCAGATAAATTCCTGTATTTAGGGAACGTAAATCTATCTTATCCGATTTTATTTTTGTTTTAAAAACCATTCTGCCGGAATTATCGTAGATAACCGCTTCATCTATCTTATTTTTCGAACTCAATTTCAGATTGATAAAATCTGCTGTTGGATTCGGATAGATTTTGACATCGTCTTTTAAAATTTCATTGATTCCCAAAACCTTTAAAGTGGTTTGGTACAAGATTCCCAGTGTCCCAGAACTGGCATCGTCCGGATTAGACGCTATTACATAGATTTCTCCAACAGAATGGTTAAAGGAATTCTCAGAAACTGCACCGGAATTGATATTACCAATGACCGACTGAGCGCTTGCCAACAAGGGAAAAACCAGTAATACACTAAGATTGATTTTTTTCATCGTGTATATAATTTTGGCTGCGAAAATATGAAATTTATTAATGTTATTTAAATTAAAAATATCTAATTTTGAATCTTAATAAAAATAGAACAATGTCACAAATTACATTCAAAGGAAATCCTATTCATACTGTAGGCAGTTTGCCGGAAGTTGGAACTGTTGCTCAGGAATTCACATTAGTTGGAGCAGATCTGTCGGAAAAGCATCTGGCGGATTATACAGGAAAAAAAGTGTTGCTGAATATCTTCCCAAGCATTGATACTGGCGTTTGCGCCGCTTCTGCAAGACAATTCAATAAAGAGGCTAGTTCTTTAGAAAATACAGTTGTTATCAACGTTTCTAGAGATTTGCCTTTTGCATTGAATAGATTTTGCGCTGCTGAAGGTCTTGATAATGTAGAAGTTTTATCAGATTTTAGAGGGAATTTTGGAGAAGATTACGGAGTGACTTTAGACGATTCTCCATTGAGAGGATTATTGAGCAGAGCAGTTGTTGCTTTGGACGAAAAAGGAACGGTAATCTACACAGAACAAGTTCCGGAAATTGGACAAGAGCCAAACTACGAAGCGGCTGTAAATGCCTTGAAATAAAATTTCGAATAAAATTATTCTTTATAACGGGAAATCTACTATTTTAGATTTTCCGTTTTTTCATTTATGGACATATTAAAAAGTATCTATCAGCATCCTGCATTTTCCGAAGGAGATCTTAATCTTATCTTCAGCAAACATCAAAAAATCAATTATAAAAAAGGTGATTTTTTCTTAAGGGAAAATGACATCCTCAATTCATATTTTGTTTTAGAAAGCGGTGTTGTGCGATCTTTCGTTTATGATATTGATTCTAACGACATCACCATTAATTTCTTTACAGAATCTGATATTGTGATAGAAGCATCATCATTATTTCAAAGGATCCCTTCGATAGAAAATATTCAGGCAGAGACGGATTGCTCGGTTTGGAAAATCAGCTATGATGATTTCCAGGAACTGTTTCATAGTATTCCGGCGTTGACAGAATGGGGCAGAGCGTGGATGTCTTATCAGTTGTTTTATCTCAAAAACCGTTCTGTGGAAATGATTACCAAATCCGCAACAGAACGTTATTTAGACTTAATTCAAGAAAAACCTGACGTTCTGAAATTTGCGCCACTTAAAAATGTAGCGTCCTATCTGGGGATCACGGATACATCACTCAGCAGAATCAGAAAGGAAATCGTGAAGGGTTAATTTATCTTTAATAAAAAAATCAGCAATTAATATTGCTGATTTAGTTTTTAATTAAATTTCTTTTTTGAGTTCCCGCTTCTGGATTTTCTTATAAACAATATTCGACATCAGTATACTGAATTCATAAAGAATTACCAAAGGCAATGCTGCTGCCATCATACTCAGGACATCTGCCGGTGTGATGATTGCCGCTACAACCATAATCAAAACGATAGCGTGTCTCCTGTATGTTCTAAGGAATTTCGGAGTCAGAATTCCAATCGATGTCAGAATATAAACAGCTATCGGAAATAGGAAAACCACACCCATTCCCATTGTGACCTGTAAAAATAGAGTAGTGTAATCTGACAAGTCAAACAGCTGGACGATATTATCCGAAACTTTGAACAACAATCCGAAGTTAATTGCAAAAGGCAAAATCAAAAAATAACCTGTTAAGACTCCAGCCATAAAAAGCATCCAGATCGAATTGATATAGAAGATCGAATTCTTTTTCTCATTGGGCATCAAAGCCGGGCTGATAAATTTCCACAGTTCCCAAATGATATAAGGAAAAGCCAGAACAAGACCCGAGAAAATTGAAACCGCCATCATCACATTGAATTGCTGGAACAACTGCTTCTGTTGAACACTGAAGTGAGCCGGTAAAATAAAACTATCATTGCCGGTCAATTCTCTGGAAAAATGATTCACAATTCGGAAAGTTAAAAAGTCATTTCTTGTAGGACCAAAAAAGATATGATCCATTACCCAGTTGATGTTAAAACCAACTACAATTGCTAAAATAACAATTGCTAAAATAGATCTCACAAGATGTGACCTCAACTCTCCAATATGTCCAAGGAAGGACATTTCCTTTTCTTCGCTCATTATTCTATATTAATGATATATTGATAATTGATTCAAAAATTTACACTTAATTAATACCTTCGTCCAATAAAGTATGGATATCGATAATCCCGTAATATTTGCCTTGATCTGTCACTACAAGCTGACCGATATTGAATTCTTTCAAAATTTGCATTGCTTCTTTTGCCAGATTATTTTTATCAATCGTTTTTGGATTTTTACTCGTGATGTCAGACGCTTTAACCTTGGAAATATCGTCTTGATTCAGTAACATTCTTCGGATATCTCCATCTGTAATTACGCCAACAATTTTCTCGTTTTCTATTACGACAGTAATACCGTGTTTTGAACCACTGACAGAAATAATCACATCTCTGATCCCTGACTCCAGAGAAACTTCCGGTTTATTCTGAGAAACAAATTGCTCCACTTTTGCAGTCAGATTTTTACCAAGACTTCCACCGGGATGAAATTTAGCAAAATCGATATCTTTAAAACCTTTCAGCTCCATTAAGCAAACGGCTAAAGCATCACCCAAAGCCATCTGAACAGTGGTTGAACTTGTCGGAGCTAATTTATTAGGACATGCTTCTTTGTCAACGTGTGTATTGAGAACAATATCTGCAGCTTTTCCTAATTTACTTTCAGGATTTCCTGTCATCCCGATTAAAGCGGACGAGTAATCTTTCAGAAATGGCAGAAGATTGACAATCTCCGGAGAATTTCCGGAATAGGAGATACACAATATTACGTCTTGTTTCTGGATCACACCAAGATCACCGTGGATCGCTTCTGCAGCATGTAAAAATTGAGACGGCGTTCCGGTGGAATTAAGCGTTGCAACAATTTTATTGGCAACGTGAGCCGATTTTCCAATCCCCACAATAATTAATTTCCCTTTCGATTCATTGATGGTTAAAACACTTTTTATGAAGCTGTCATTCAATCGGTTTCTGAGATTGGTCAACTCGTTTATTTCTATATCCAGCGCTTGGTGGGCGTTTGCGATTATTCCTTTTGGATCCAAAATTTTAAATTTTTAATTATTTTTTTTAATAATATTTATTTTGTATCTTCACGCTAATAATTTAACAGAGCAAAATGAAGTTTTTTAGCTTCATTTTTTTATCCCTAAAATTCAGGATTTACCATTAATGTATAACCTTTCAATAAAATGCAAATTTAGCAAACTATATTAAAGGATGAGCACAAAAGACATCAACTTATCTGCGGAACTCAAAAAATATTTCGGATTTTCAAAGTTCAAAGGACAACAGGAGCAGATTATTCAGGAACTTCTAGGTGGAAAAGATGTGTTTGTTTTAATGCCGACTGGTGGTGGAAAATCACTTTGTTACCAGTTACCGGCATTGATTTCTGAAGGAACAGCCATCGTTGTTTCTCCATTAATTGCATTGATGAAAAATCAGGTAGATGCTGTAAACGGTTTATCTTCGGATGAAGGTGTGGCTCACGTTCTCAATTCTTCTCTTAACAAATCCCAGACAAAACAGGTAATGGATGACATTACGGCTGGCAAAACAAAGCTGTTGTATGTTGCTCCGGAATCCTTAATCAAAGAAGAATATCTCGAATTTTTGAGAGATGTAAAAATATCTTTTGTTGCCATTGACGAAGCCCACTGTATCTCGGAATGGGGACATGATTTTCGTCCGGAATACAGAAACCTGAAAGGCATTATTGATAAGATCGCGGATGTTCCCGTGATTGCTTTAACGGCTACTGCAACGCCAAAGGTTCAGGATGATATTCAGAAAACTTTGGGAATGAACAATGCTCTGGTTTTCAAAGAAAGTTTCAACCGAGCTAATTTATATTACGAGATTCGCCCAAAAGTGAATGTTGATAAAGAGATTGTTAAATTCATCAATCAGCATAAAGGAAAATCCGGAATTGTCTATTGCCTCAGCAGAAGAAAGGTGGAGGAATTTGCTCAGCTTTTACAGGTTAATGGGATCAATGCGTTACCTTATCATGCCGGGTTGGATCAAAAAACAAGAGTTGCTAATCAGGACAAATTCCTGATGGAGGAAGTGGATGTGATTGTTGCAACTATTGCATTCGGAATGGGAATTGACAAGCCTGATGTTCGTTTTGTAATTCATTATGATATTCCAAAATCTTTGGAAAGCTATTATCAGGAAACCGGACGTGCCGGAAGAGACGGAGGAGAAGGTTATTGCCTGGCATTCTATGATCCGAAAGATATTGAAAAATTAGAAAAATTCTTGGCTCAAAAACCTGTTTCCGAAAGAGAAATCGGACTACAGCTTCTGAATGAAGTGGTTGGTTATGCAGAAACATCCATGAGCAGAAGACAATATCTGCTGTATTATTTTGGAGAAAAATTCGATCCGGTGAAAGGCGAAGGTGCAATGATGTGCGATAATTCCCAGAATCCGCCAAAGTTAAAGGATGCAGCTAGGGATTTGAAAAAAGTGTTGGAAATGATCAAATCTTTGGGAGAAAAATTCCGTACAAAAGACCTGATCACAATCATTGCCGGTAAAGAAACAGCTGTTACCAAATCTTATAAACTGGAGCAGACAGAATTCTTTGGATTCGGAAAAGAAGAAACGGACAACTATTGGAAATCGATTATCAGGCAAGCGACTGTTCAGGATTTTCTTAGAAAGGATATCGAAACTTACGGTGTTCTGAAAATTTCTGAAAAAGGAAATGATGTGATCTCAGGAAAATACAAAGAACCGTTTTTGATTGCTGAAGACAGGGAATATGATCTGACTCAGATCAAGCAAAAATCTGACAGTGAGCAAGTTCAGATTCAGGCTGGTGGCGGACTGGATCAGTTGTTATTTGGGCAGTTAAAGGATCTTAGAAAAACTGTGGCTAAAAAACACGGCATTCCGCCTTATACGGTTTTTATGGATCCCAGCCTGGAAGATATGACAGTACAATATCCTATAACAGTTGAAGAAGTTGCAAAAATCTATGGTGTCGGCGAAGGTAAGGCCAGAAAATACGGAAAAGAATTTGCTGATTTTATAAAGAAATATGTTGAGGATAATGGCATAGAAAGAACTCAGGATCTTGTAATGAAACAGGTGGCCAATAAATCCAGCCACAAAGTTTTTATTATTCAAAATACCGATAAAAAGATAGATCTTGAAGATATTGCGAAAGCAAAGCATCTATCAATGAGCGATCTTCTTTCTGAAATGGAAAGTATTGTTTACCAAGGAACAAAGCTTAATATCGATTATTACATTGAAGAAAATTTTGACGAAGATGTTGTAGATGATTTTATGGATTTTATGAAAAACTCAGAGAGTGACAGTATGAAAACACTACTGGCTGAATATGGCGATGATCTCACAGATGATGAAGTGAGAGTTCTCCGGATCAAATTTATCAGTGATGTTGCTAACTAAATATAATAATTGTCGGAAAACTTTCCGGCATTTTTATTTATAGGAATTCCCATTTTGGTTTTGTAATTTTGATTGATGAAATCGCTAAACAAATAGTGATTTAGATCAACATTGAAAAAAATGAACATCTACGTATGAAAAAGTCAATCATTTTCATATTACCCGATTTGGAAACTGGAGGAGCGGAAAGAATTGTGACAACAATTGCCAATCATCTTCCCAGGGACAGGTTTTATCCTTCTATTCTTTTGTTGAGAAAAGAAGGCGCTTATCTTGATTTTCTGAAACCCGATGTTGAAATTATCGATATCCAGACTCCGAGAATCAGACATTCTCTCAAACCGATTCTGTTAGAAATAAAAAGAAGAAAACCGGATATTGTCTTTTCGGGTTTTGGAGAAATAAATGCATATTTGTCTTTGTTTACAAGATTATTTCCGAATACAAGATTCATTGCCCGGGAGACTAATGTTGTCTCGCAACACGTGACGAGGAAAGAGATCAGATTTTTTTATAAATTCTATAATAGTTATGATAAAATCATTGCTCAAAGTAATGATATGCAAAATGATCTGATCAAAAATTTCAGCATCAAAAAAAAGAAATTGGTTAAGATCAATAATCCTGTGGATGTTAATTTTATTGAAGAAAAACTTAATGAATCTGAACGTCCGGCAGAATTTTCTCATCAGCACAAAAATGTGGTTGCCATTGGAAATCTATCAGCAAGAAAAGGTTTTGATAATCTTCTGAAAGTTTTTTCAAGACTTAAAAATCAGAATATTTTGCTTCATATTCTGGGAGATGGACGTGACAAGGAAATGTTGATTCAGATGAAAGAGATGCTCGGTTTGGATCATGTTATTTTTCATGGTAAAAAAAGTAATCCTTATCAATATCTCAAGTTTGCGGATCTTTTCATTTTGTCATCACGTTACGAGGGTTTTCCTAATGTCCTTTTAGAAGCAGGAGTTTGTGGAATTTATTCCTTAACCAATAATTGTCCCGGCGGGATTGACGAAATTATTATTGATCAAATCAACGGCGAAATAGCTGATATCGAGGATTATGATAACTTTGCAGATAGAATAAAACACGCTGTTTATAAAAATAATAACAGAGAAAATATTAAAGAATCTATTAAATCCAGATTTTCCAAAGAGATTATCCTGAAAAAATACGAAGATCTTCTTGGGAATTTATAAGAACTAATTAAACATGTTAGACGAAATATTCAGTGAAAATGGTCAGGGGATTATTTATATGTGGTCTATCCCAATCCATGCTATTGTCATTTTAGGCGAGATGATCTACAGTCATTTCAACCGGGAAAAATTATACGAGACCAAAGACGTTTTATCCAATGTTTATCTGGCTATTCTCAATTATGGATTAGATCTTCTGATGAAAGGAGTATCTATGGCTGTGATGTTTTTCTTTTATCATCACCGTTTATTCACTTGGGAATTTAATGTTTGGTATTTTGTCGCAGTTTTTGTTTTACAGGATTTTGCTTATTATGTTTTGCATTATGTAGATCATCATTCCAGAGCGTTTTGGGCGGTTCATATCACACATCATAGTTCAGATCATTTCAATATCACAACTGGCTTTAGAAGTCCCGTTTTACAACCATTATACAGGTATTTGTACTTTTCGCCATTGGCATTTTTAGGATTCAATCCTTGGCATATTATGGTTGCCTATTCGGTTTTACAGGTTTATGGGACTTGGGTGCATACGCAGACTGTTAAGAATCTTGGTTTCCTGGAATGGTTCATGGTAACGCCTTCTCATCATAGAGTTCATCACGCTTGTAACATCCGTTATCTGGACAGGAATATGGGAATGGCGCTGATTATATGGGACAGAATTTTTGGAACATTTGAAAAAGAAGTTCCCGAAGTTCCGATCAAATACGGAATCTATCCCAAAATGGAGGACAAAGGTCCTGTGAATTTAGTTTTCTACGAATGGAAAAAAATTGCAAAAGACCTGAAACAACCTGACTTAAAATTTACAGATAAACTAAAATATCTTTTCTATTCTCCAGGCTGGCGACACGACGGAACCGGTAAAACCGTTAGAGACTATCAGCGTGAAGAATTAGAAAGAAGAATGAAAAAACAAGCGTCATGATTATAAAAAAATTGATCCCATTCATTGGAGTATTATTGATTTTAATTAATTGCAATTCATCAGTTAAATCAGGAGACTCAACTCTTAATGAAGAAATCCCTTACAGAGAAGCGAAAAATTATTTCGTTAAAAATAACATTGATGCAGCGATTGACAATCCGAAATTTGAAACGCAGGGAGAATTCGACCAGGTTTTTGGAATGGCAACAACAATCGGAGAGAACGGAAAACCAACGCCAGTTGATTTTTCTAAAGAATTTGTCATCGCACAAATCGAAGATCCTTCAAACCAAAGTGTAGAACTAAAGCCGGTTTCAATCCGAAAGAACGCAAATATTCTTGAGGTTAAATACAGAAAATTGGTTGGAGAAAATCAATCTTACACAACTCAAACTGCAATGATTTTGATTATTGATAAAAAATACGAAGGCGATGTTAATTTCGTTGAAGTAAAATAATTATAAAGAAATTAAATAAAAAATTCCTGAATTTTAATTCAGGAATTTTTGTTTTGCTATGTCGAAAACGCGTTTATCAATTGGTAATGGAAAAGGATTTTCACCTTCTAACGGAATCCATTCGGTCTTTTCTATGCAAGGATCTAAGATTAGTAAATCTTCTTCATTTAAAATTTCAGCCAAGTAATAAATTGTAATCAATTGCTCATTATCCCGGAATCTGGAAACCAGAAAATCGTCTTGTGTATAAAAGTGGTCTTTAATTTCAATCTCAAGATTCAGTTCTTCCTGGAACTCTCTCTTCAGGCATTCTAAAGTGCTTTCTCCATATTCCAATCCGCCGCCGGGTAATTTAAGAAGATGATCTCCGGCATATTCCTCGTGAAGTGCAAGAACTTTGTTGTCTTTTATACAAAGTGCATACACCCGAATGTTGATTTTGTCTATCATATATTGTGATTTGCAGTGCCTAATTTAGGGAAATTATTTTTTCCAGGCGTTGATCATTTCTCTTTTTCCGGGAGGACCTTGTTTTTTTTCTACTTCAAATCCTAATTCCTGCAAGGCTCGTCTCACACTTCCTTTGGAAGAATAAGTTGTCAGCAAACTTCCTGTTTTCATTTTGGAAGCAACAATCTCAAATAATTCTTTCTCCCAAAGATCAGGCTGTACTCTGGCTCCGAAACAGTCAAAATAAACCAGATCAACAGGAGGTAAGTCCATGTTTTTTATATTAAAGAAGTCGTCTTTTATTTTTTTAAGATAAAAATTAACATCTAGTTCAACTAATTTTTCCCATTCTGTTTCATGAATTTTAAGAGACATATTTTGAACAATTGGGTTCGGAAATAATTCAGAATAAGACAATTCGGTCGCTTCTTGCAAAAAAATCGGATATTTTTCCACACCAAAATAATTGATTACATGATTTTTGTCATTTCTCAAATATTCATCAAATGTTACCAAAACGTTAAGACCTGTTCCAAAACCTAACTCTAAAATATTAATTTCATAACT
>Ga0206116_1001044_pt1 | contig 17928 bp, 14 predicted proteins | sample 3A1Ametagenome_FD_178000 | JGI IMG/M metagenome (GOLD analysis project Ga0206116, IMG submission 178000) | Enriched microbial communities from leaf-cutter ant dump, University of Wisconsin, Madison, United States - 3A1A | ecosystem: Environmental > Terrestrial > Nest > Insects nest > Nest dump...
TGCTTTGGTTCAGGCTACGGGTGATGTTGTGGTAACTTTTAAAGGAAGTTTAACTAATCAGACTTATATTTTTACTTACAGTATCAACAATGGTCCTGATATGGAAATCACTTCCAATGCAAATGGTGTGGCAACACTTAATCAGCCAAGAAATGTTGTAGGCTCATTTGTCTATCATCTGAAAGGAATTCGATTTGCAACAGGTATGGCTTGTCCTGTTGCGATAGCCAAAGATATTGTAGTGAACATTAATCCTGATTGTACAACACCAGGAGTTGTTCAGTTGTACGGAAGCGAATTGAGAGGCTGCACAGCAAGTTCCGGAGCAAGACGATTGGCGGAATTATCTTCAATTACTATTGCTAATCAACCTATAGATGTCAATGTGACACAATTAATCTCTGGAATAGGAATCGTCATCAAAGAAGGAACCGACATTTTCTTATTAAGAAATAAAGAAGCCTTACCGGAAGCGCTTACCTTACCCGCAAATAAGCCATATATTCAAGGAGCAATCATTTATCATAATGATCATTTCTATGAAGGTATTGATAATAGTAAATGGATCAGGATTGATAATGAATAGAATATTTCAAATAAAATAATTAATTAAATAAAACACAAGTACAGATTCTATCAACACACTTTGAAAAAAGAAGGTCTTAATGATCTTCTTTTTTATTTATCCTTTGGTAAATTCGGACGGACTATTTTGTAAATTTTTTGTTATAATAGTATGTCTCTTTTTTTTTTAATTCTGAATTTGCTGACATATTTAGTGATCTTTAAAAGAATAAATGGTGATACATTCTGATTTTAATTCTAGCGCAAAAAAACGCTGTAAATATCAATGTTTACAGCATTTTGACTTGTTTTGGTTTCTAACCTGGCGGAGAGTGAGGGATTTTGTATCCATTCCTCATCGCTTTATTGATAAGATTTTCGCTGTAGCACCGTCGTGAATGGCCTCAAATAGGACATTTGCAAAAAAGTGGTAAAATCCTAATTTAAATTTTACGTAGTAAAGCTAAAAATTTCTGCTCAAATCTGCAAGTAAAAAGACTAAAATTTGAACAAGTTTTTTAGAGTTCAAACCAAGAATTTAGTCTTTCTCTTTGCGCCTGAAATTTCTCAATTAAAATATTTCTAAAAGAAAACGAAGAAAAAAAATTAAAAAAAAGAAAAAAAGAAAGCCTTTTGAAAATGAGCGTGGCATTCTGTCAAGGTTTTTCGGAAAAAGTTTTTGCGTAGATTTTATACGTAAAAAAGTTTTCTGAAAATCCGGAGGACTTGACCTTGACAAAATTTAGGCTGGTGGGCTTGGTAGCGAAATATTTTTGGCTTCTGTTTTTATTTTTTGTATGATTTATAGATGTCTAAATATACACGATAATTATAAAAAGGTACTTAATTAAAGTGATGTAAGTACTTTTATTATTTCTAAGATAATATTCAGAATTTGAATATTAATCGTAAGACTCGAAAGTTTCTTTATAATTTTCCAAGGATCTAATTAATGTATAGATACAATCTGTTAAAGCTTGGGCTTGATATCCGACATTGATAGGAAAACCTATTGTAAACCAAGTTACATTGTAATAAGTTGGAACATCTGCTGCAAATTCTAGAGCCTTCTCTAAAAAGATTTCTTTGATATGATTATTATCTGTTTCTAAAGATAAACAAAGTGGCTGTCCAGTTTTTTGCCAAAAATGAAACCATTCACCTACAAATAAGTTAAAGTTTTGGTGCTCTACATAGAAGCCGTACTCTTCTAAGAAATTTCTTTTCTTTGTTGTTACGACACCCCGTTTTGTAAGTTCTTGGTTTAGTCCATCAATTAGGTTGATGAGCTTAAGAATACTTTCAGGTGTTTGGTTATTGTTCATTAAAAGTTCAAAATCTGAGTCAATATTTATTTTTTTTGGTATAAACCATTCTGTTAGAAGCTTTAAAAATTCCTGCAATATGGAATCTGAAAAATAGCTCTCTTTCTCAAGAAATGTTATTATTTGACTCCAGTATATTATTTTAGAAGGGATAGAAAAACCATATTCCGATTGTCTTTTAAGGTATTCTGTCAAATGTTTATAGTTATCAGGAACAATTAGAACTAAGCCTTTATATTTTTTATTAATGCGCATTAGTTCATTTAGGTATCCTACGGGCTGATTGTCTGTTAGCGATGTATCCCATACCTTTATCTCAATGAATATTTCAACATCTTCCGATCTAATACGCATATCAGGTCGACAGTTATTTGAGTTTTGCTGCGTTGTCAAGTTTTCATATTCAATTATGATTTCCGAAGGAAATAAGTCAATTAGTTTTATAAAATCTTTTCTGAAAATATCGTAACTGAAGTAGTTCTTAAATAATTCCGTCAACGAATTTTCGTTATTAACTAAATTATCAAATATTGTCATTAGTTCTTAACTGGATTATGTTATAAATTAATCAAGTTTAAGTATTTCTTTCAATGAAGGAATTCCTTGGTATAAATTATCGATTTGATGCTGAGGCACCTTGGAATGTTTAAGAATTGCTTCCTGAAATTCATTTTCGAGCCATTCCGCTGAAACATCACTCAATTGTATATCCGCTTGCCTCCGCAGAGAATCTTTTACATTAAAATTGTGTTCGCCATTATTAAATCTTTTTTGAGTGTTACTAAAGCTGTCAAAGGATAAATTATTGATCAAGTCTTTCAACTTAGGGCAATCGGACATTTTACCATTTATAAATTCAGGATTCTTAACTCTAATATAAACCGGCCATTCTTTTTTCCAACTGATGGCGGCTATGTCTTCCGCCGAAGCTTCATCTCGTTTATCAATATGCTTCAATGCAGTAGCCTTTCCAAAAATTGCACAATCATTATTATTAAGCATTCTCGCCATATATATTACATCACCATCATTATATCTGCGCGGTTTACCTCGTTTTCCGGAAAAGGTAACGGCATAATGACAATGTGATCGTTCAATTTCGTGAATCGTATGGTATTCGAGACTTTCTCGGTATTCAGTTTTTCCAAAGAATTTAATGTAGACTTTTTTGTTTTTCGCTCCTAATAAGGACGCTTGTATTCCAAAATCTGGAAGGTTATTTACTTCTTTCTGATTAGAAACTGAATTAAGTATATGTTTCCAATCATTAATATTTAGTAAAGTCAAAGAATCTGCTGTCAAATTCCAAAGATCATCAAAGTATTCTTTGGAATCAGAAATTATTTTGTTGTCGCAAGATTTAATCCCATATTCATAATTATTAAAGAACCCCCCGGAAGTGAAATTGGCAGATCCTATGATCACATTTTTGTTGTCAAAAAGATAAACTTTGCTATGCAGACTTTTAATTCCTTTGACTTCTATTCCATTTTCAACAAGTTTTTGCAGAGCATCTAAATGAGAGGCTTTGGACTTAAAATCATTGAGATTAAATCTTGTCAATATTTTTATCGTCGGAAGATGTCCTATGTTTTTGATTAGATGTTCTGTAATTGTGTAATTAATAAATGGAGATATGATGTAGACTTTACTAACCTTTTGTAGTTCGGTAATAAAATGCTTCAGCCAATTATTTTTAATTGTTTCGGTCATAAGATAAGTTGCTAGATTTACAATATCTCTGAAACATCAGCAAAATGAGCTTTTAACATACGTTGTAGAAGAAGAAAAGCCTTAGATTCTGCAAATGTGTTTCCATCCGAGTATAGATCGAATAAAACAAGACCTTTTTTATGATCAATTGATATTTTAAAGTAAATATGGTTAATATATTGAGGTCCTTTATGGTACAGAAGTTCATTTTGATCATAAAAGAAACTTGTAATTTTATTCATGTCGATTTTTTCGAACAGATTTTTAATCAGTTTAGCTGGTTGTGCGGTAGTTAATTTTAGAGTGCCAATTTTTATTTTCATGATTATTTTATTTACATAATATTTTAGTGATTTCGTAAAAGACTATTATTTTTATTTAGCGTTAGTTTGTGTTGAATTACTTCCTTTTACGGTTTACAACAAATAAAAACTTGTGTACCAGCATCTGCACAGCTAGAAATTAAAGAAGAAATAAACCATAAAATTTGTATAACTTCATTTCTTTCAGCGAAGCTCAAATTATCTTGAAGTTTTACCAATCTATCTTCTAAAATACTTTTAGATATAAAATCCACAACTAAATAAACTGATTTATTCAAATTAGGATATGTTTTAATTTTCTTGTAATCATCTATTACAACATGTGAATTTTGTCCCGTTCTTATTCTTGCAATTTGAGTAATGTTACCACCATTTTTATAATTTGCATTCCATAAGTTTTGCTTAATACTGAACTGATCATCTGTTGGCAAAATATTTCCTAAATTTTTTAATGCCTGACCAACAACATCTTGAAATGCCGAAGCTGATAAAATTTTATCATTAGACTTTGCATGGAAAAATGCAATTTCGGTATCACTTATTCCTATAAAATCAGCCCATTCCTTTGATAAGTCATCGCAAACAAAATACTGAAAATTACTTTTAAATTCATTCTCAACAAAACCAAATACACTTCGAGAAGAGAATTCAGTGGTATTTGTATTAAATGAACCTTTTTCAGAAATTGTATTTAGTAGATCAGGATAAGGAACAAAAATTTTCAAAAGTGCATCAATATTTCCTAGTAGCCTACTATCTTTAAAAAGTTTTCGATTTGTATATATAAATTCAGCATCTTCAAAAGTTGTAATAAAACTATTGCTGTAGTTAACTACCGAAAGAATTCTTGGAGTATAGTTATTTTCATATTCAATAAAAACATTAGATAGCTTTTTTGAACGTATTCTAATCGATTTTGGATAAATTGCTAAATTTAAGTCACTAATCATTGGATGTGGTAATTGAAATGAGTCATCTTGATGATTCACTTCTAGATATGTTTCAAACCCACGTAAATACTTTAACAAATTAAAATTCTTCTCTCTCTCTTTATATTTTATATAGCATCTTCGAATTTTTCCTGCTTCAAAATCACCATACAACTTACTCAAAGTAATAAGCACCGCATTTGGCATAAGTGACTGATAATAATCACCAAAATTAATTGGTTTTGCAAAAGAAGTTAGAAATCCTTGAGTAGGTTGATGATTTTCAACCAATGCAATTACATTTAGCGCCCATTGAAAAATACTATAAATATCTTTTTTTTCACCGAGATTATTTATTCTTGACGTCTTTAAAGCAAGTCCTATTTGTTGGTCTCCTTGACGTATTCTTGCATTATTCAATGTGTAATTTTGTAATCCTAAACCAGATAAAGTTTCTTGCAGATTTGAAGATTCTAGCATTTTTTGACGGATAGCACTTGGTGAAATACTAATATTGTCCATCGTGAATTTTTCATATGTTGTATCCTCACTCATATATATTGAAGTAAGTACACTATAATCCAATGGTTCAAAATCTGATAAGAAATCTGATATGCTTGAAATATTTCTTCTTAATATAACAATGTAATCCTCGAAATCAATAATGCATAAAAAAGCTAATTTCGACTCTTCCCAGTCATTAATGGGTTTATCTATGAATGCAGCTTTTTTATTATATTTGAATACAATTACGGAATATCTAAATTCCTTTCCACCTTCAAACTCTTTAGAGACAGGTTCAATCTTAAGTAAATAATTACCTTTTTTATCTTCAGAAGCAGCTTTGAAAATTTGTATAATTTTAGATTTGGATAAAAATGCAGAATTTTCCTTAACATAAAAGTATGCATTCTCATGCATTATAAGATTCCCTAATTTTTCTTCGTTTGTCATATCTTTATTTTTTATTTTTACGAAGTTCTACCATCTTTATGAAGTGGATAATAACTGATTATATAATTTATAAATCTAATGTAGAATGAGATTTTACGGAATCTCTCATCACTTTCTTCAAGAGGTCTTATTACATAGTTATTATTTCTTGTGAAACATTATCAGATCAGATATAAAAGAATTTCTAATTGATTACTATTTTTAAATGCTTTAAAAACTCCTTACATTTATAAAAATCGTAGTAAGAATTCTTCAATGTTTCGATTTGAAATTTTCGTGGTAAAAATTTACCATATTTCGAAAAATCCAGAATCTCAGGAGTACTCTCAAGAAGATTTTCTAAAATGAAATCGAAATTAATGTTGGATGATTCTATACTTTTTATTTTTAATATAAATTCTTCCTGGGAAGTTTTTATTTCAAAAGAAGAATCTAAGTCGGAGTAAATATTCTGAATTCCTAGAGTATCAAAAAAAAGTTTAAGTGTTCTGTTTATTTTTGAGCCTGTAAAAGAGTAAAATATAAGATTTTTATTGGTTGAAAGTAATGGTCTTTCTTTGATAATATCTGAAAAATCAAAGACTGAAAATTCTTTCTGCATTTCCGATATAACATCCTGACTTGGTTCATCAAGAAAATCATATTCTTTTTTAGAAACCAATACCTCCAGCATTTTTTCTCTGATTTTGTCTGCGATATTGGCTCCGTTGCCCTCAAATATTGGTTTTTTACCGTCTTTTGCAGGAGCTACTTCAATTTTCTTTGATTTTAAGTCAATTGCTATGATTTTCCAGATTCTTGCAGATAAGTAAATATTCTCATCTTCTCTAATCTGTATGGTTAGTGGAATTTCTCCCACCTTATTTCCTTTATGAGATACCTTGAATAAATTTTCGGTTTGAAATACACTGTAAAACTCTTTGTTGTTAACAATTTTCTCTCCTTCAATTCCTAAAATTAATTCTGAACCAAGTTGTTCAAGAAGGTCTTTTTCAACCAAGAATGCAATTATTTCTTCTATTTCAGTTTTGGGTATATTTTTGAAAGCACAGTTATGATGTAATTCACTAAGCAAATTTTCTTTCGACATTCCAGAACTGCCTTTTACGATGGAAAGTATCTGGTGAAGTAAAATATCATAAGGCTTTTCATTCAAAGAAACCGGTTCAATGTACTTCTCATCATATAAAAGCCAACAGGCAACTGATTGTAATAATGTCCAACGATTGGTAGCATACAAAAACAAATTACTTGCTTTATCATCTCTTCTGCCGCTTCTTCCAACTCTCTGTATTAATGAAGCGATGCTGTGTGTAGCATCAATCTGAACAACCTGGTCAACACTTCCGATATCAATTCCTAATTCCAATGTTGAAGTACAGGCGATACTGAAATTTTCATACGTGTTATTCTTTGCAAAGAATTCTACATATTCCCGGACTTCCTTATCTACGGAAGAATGATGGGAAAAGTAATTCTGATGTCCTCCGACTTTATCAGAAATCTTTCTCAATTTCACGGCAACTTCCTCAACTCTTCCCCTGGCATTTGGGAAAATCAATGATTTGCTATTTCTTGTCTGGATATATAAATCTTTTAATAATTCAAGAGGCAGTTCTGCACCGCTTCCTTCAAAATATCTGAAGACGGCATTGATAGGTTTGGAGTTTGTATCACGTATGATTTTTGTGCTCTCAACGTCTCCCAGAAAACTTTTCAGTTCTAAATATTGATTAGAATCACTAACGGTTGCAGAAAGTGCTATCGTTTTGAATCTGGTTTTATTTATTTTTTGCAACCGTGATAAAATAGATTGCAATTGAACACCTCTGTCGGAACCTAAAAAAGAATGAACTTCATCAATAACTATATATTCTAATGACGCAAACAAATGTTTTACGTTATAGGGTTTATTTACAAACATTGCTTCTAAAGATTCCGGTGTAATCAGGACAATTCCGTTCGGATTTTTCAGCAGTTTATCTTTCTGACTTTTGCTCGCCTCACCGTGCCATTTGGTTACACTGATATCCAAATATTCACACAATTCTTCAACACGACGGAACTGGTCATTAATCAAAGCAATCAATGGAGAAATATAAAGCACTTTCACACCCTCTTCTCTAAAATCTATTCTTGATAAAATGGGTAGAAAAGCAGCTTCCGTTTTTCCGGAAGCTGTTCTGGAAATTAACACATAATTATTCTCAGTTGATAATATTCTTTGGATGGCTACTTCCTGGATCGGTCGCAAACTTTCCCAACCTTTGTCTCTGATGTATTTCCTGATGGGTTCAGAAAGCAGATTGAACACTGTCATAGTTCTTCAATACTATCCAGGATATTCAAGTCATTTGGCCGCTCGTCTTCAATTTCAATATCTCCAAATAACTGCTTTTTGTCAACATCCGGATTTTGACGAATGATATTCAGAATATTCAAGAAATCACGAATAACTTCTCTGGGTGTGAGGAATTCTGATGCACCTGGCTTGTTAAACATTTCTTCCATAAAAGCAGAAATCTCATCATCAGAAATATTGATTTCAGTTTTATAATTGAAATCAAAGATTAATTTCAATTTTTTCAAAAGAACAAATATTTCGTTATGGTCCAAAGGCGTAAGTTTGATGACAGGCTGTGCAAAGTCACGCATTTCCAAAGTTTCAAATTTGTTGGTCTGCAATCTGGATTTTAAAGCCTGGTAACTAAACAAACCTCTTCTTTCGTTTTCAAGAAATTCTTTTGTCCCGGCGAAATTGATGAATAGATTAGAGACCTTTCCCTGAAAACAATCATTGTAAATCGTAAGGATTTTCTCATAGTTTTTCTCACGCATTACGGAGGTGGAAATTTTGTAAAGGTTGATAGCTTCATCAAGATTTATCATAAATCCGCTATATCCCATACTTACAAACAGCTTGCAGAAATTTTTGAGCATATCATAAAAATTCTGGTCATTGATAATCTCCCGTACACCCAAATCCTGCCTTGCTTCGGTCTTTGTTTTATATTCTCCCTTCAGCCACTTTAATGCATTCCTTCTTAAAAGTTCATCATTTTTGATATAGCCTTCGTAATATTTGACGATGACTGAACCAAAATCAAAACCGCCTACTTCTGTGATTTCGTTGATGGTTTTCATTATGGTGTTTTGAATGAGCCCAAGATATTCTTCATTACGGATGTCAACCAATGAAATATTGTTTTCCTGCGCCGTTTTTGAAATAACCTGCTCAATCCATTTTTCTAATAATGTCTGTAGAGCACCTCCTTCCGGCTTGGTCTGGATAGCAATGTTATCCATAATTGCCGAATATAATAAAACACTTTTCCCATCATTGGCATAAAGTCGATTATCCGGGGTAAAGTCTGCATTTGTAACCACAAATTTTTGTTTTAGGGCTACAGTATTAAGCAAATGAAGCATAAATGATTTACCGCTTCCGAAGTCTCCAATCCAGAATTTTGCAATGCTGTGTCCGTTTTTAACGTCATTCAGTGCCGTAATAAAGGCTTCTATTTCCTCTGTTCTTCCTACTGTTATATGCTGCACTCCAATTTTCGGAACAACTCCTCCTACAAGAGAGTTAATAATGGAGGTAGCTTCTTTTGGTTTAATATTATCAATCATTGTTTAATAGTTTTTTGTAATAATCTGGGGATATGGTAAAATAGTCGTCGTCATCTTCAATCAATACATCATCCAGTGCTTCATAACAGGATTCATTAATTGAATCAATCACCGAGTTCATCATTTGGTTTTTGCTTTTCAATACTTCTTCCAATTCATTCCGTGGAATGCTGAAGCTATTTTTTTCAAAGATTTCCAATACCTCTTTCTGAAGTTCTGAAAGGCGTAAATCTGAATTAAATCTTGATATGGCGGGTTCCGTATTATTATCGGTGGTTATATGAATCTGAACTTCTTCGGTTTCATTTTCTTCTATGGAATCAGATGTTTTTACTTCATCCTCCAATTCGTCCTGAAGATATTCATTCAGAAGATTGACCGTTCCGGAATGCTGTTTCTGAACTTCTTGTATTGAGTTTCTGTCAATAACAATTTTCTTTCGTTTCGGCTCATATACAGAAGCAACTCTCTTCAATGCATTTTCCAGTTGCCTGTCTTTAATAAAATCATTCAGAATCTCTTCAAAATTTCTCAATTGTTCATCAGTTTTAAAAAGACTTTTCTGAATGGTCTTATTCATCTGCTTGTTATCAAACTTTGATGATTTCAAATCGGAATCTATGTAATAAACATAAAGCTTAAGAGAACTTTGCTTGTCCAGTTTCGCCATAAACCTGGAAGCTTCATAAAAAATATTTTCTACCGAAGGATTTTTTATGTTTTCACCGGCTAGTCTGATAATTTGATTTTCAAAGTCGGTTATATCCGTATAAGTTTGCGTTATTGTTTCAAATTTAGATTTCCAGCGGGTGGTATTGCTTTCGTTCAATAACTTTTCTGTTTCAGTATCAGGAGTAAGAATATTCTTCCGGTCATCAATGAAGAATACATCTAATTTTGAAATCACTTTTTCATAGTACGGTGTAAAAATTTCAGGTGAATTATAATTAAACTCTGCTGTCAGTTTCCTCTTATTTGAGTAGACCTCTCTGATATTGTTTTCACTTAATTTCAGAATGTGCCCATAAATCTCACCTTTTACAGAGTCAAAAGTATATTTATAGTTTTGACTGCCTTTTCTATATCGGTAATATTTTCTGACAATCAAATCAGACAATTCATCCATCAGGTTAACGAATGAATTATCACTGGAAACATAATTGCTCTGAAGAAATTCCACAACTCTCAAAAACTGTTTCAGGATTTCAGTTTTACAGAATTCAGCACTATTAAAGACATTGGTTTGAAGCCAGATTCTGTTTAGGATTTCTTCTTGCTCAGCTGAAAGATTAAGCTTTTTCTTATATTTTTTGCCAAGCTTCCAGTAATCATAATCATACTGCTGATTTTTTTCTCTGAAATGTTCTGCTTCGTCATCCATATTATATTCTTCAAGCTTTTGTAGCAGAAATGACATACCATACGATTTTGTTCGCGGAAAAGTATTTCCTAGCATTTCTAATTGATGTTCGATTTTTTTATAATCCTTATGAACTTCAAAATCGTTTAATAAATCAAAAAGTAGAATAAAAGCATAGTTTGTATTTCCATTCAGAGACAAAACATTCCCCCTTAAAAATTCCGTTCTAAACTTGTCATAAAAATTTCGCTGCTCTTGTGTTGCGTAGTTAATTTCATCATAAGAGTAGACATATTGATGAGGCCAATAAGGAACAGAAGAATAAGATGATGACGAAGACGAAGATGGATACTCGGATGTAATCTTTATATTACTTATCAAAGTGCTCATCAAATCCGATACATCAATAATTGAATCATCTTTCATTTTAGATTCTACAGAATTTGTCTGGTTTTTAGGTTGGGTTGGGGTAACCTCGCTTCCTTTTTCGCTATACTTTTTTTGAGGCTGTACTTTTACGGGATTTGGACCTGAATTTTTAAAAGTCACTTTGTTTTTAGGTGTTTTCTTTTGGTTTTTGCTTATGGCAATAATAAAAAATAAAATTACCAGGATGATAAAAAAAGTCATATTCACCTAAGTTTAAATGGCATCAAATACATCAAATTCGTGAACCAAAACAATAGTATGTCCTGACTTTCTCAAGTCCAATGCTTTTTCTACTTTTCTACCATAGCAGGCATAGCTCCAGCAAGCATTGCTGGTATCGCCAATAATCAGATAATCTGTTTTCTTTGAAATAGAATTTACAGCGATGCCTCCTTTATCTCTAATGGCATTCTGAAGTTCAGTTCTGGTTCCTCTGCTGAGAATCCCTGTGACACAGAATGTTTTGTTCTCAAAAATAATCTCAGGGTCAACTGCGCATATTCCGGAAATATTTATATCGGCCGTTGCTTTATCAATTGATGCTTTTACCTCACTATTGCTAAGTTCAACGAATTGCTTGATAAATGCCATCAGTATTAATCTCTCGTCTTCATCAATCTTCTTATCAGAAACAACCGAAAGAACAAGACTTCGTATTTCATCATAAGGGTAATAGGAATTCAGATGCTCATTTTCTGAAAGCCATTCGTGAAGTTTAAAAATTTCTGCATCATTGAGTTCTCCATCAGATAAAATTCCGTGAAAGATTCCTTGTAATTGTTGTAAATCCGAAGTTATACCATTGTAATAAATGCTGTCGTGTTCATATTTTTGGCAAAGCCAATAAAGGTCTTCGATAGCTTCCTTTGGCGGAATACCGTTTGACACTGTATTATCAATCAGCGACATAAATTCCCGAAAAGGGTTTCTGTTCACTAAATAGTGGTGTTCTCTTGCCCATAACTGCAATTCCTTCATCTCATAAGAGTCTATTTTATCATCGGAAATAATTCCTACTAAAATGCCTTTGAGAGAATTGATTGCCTTATCAGCTCTTGCTTTAACGGTTACGATTTGCTGTTCTGAGTTTTCAAAGTTTGCCATAGTTTTTAATTCCTGTTTATTTGAGATTCCAATATTTGGAATCTAGCAAAATTAAATTATTAGTTTTAGTAAGATTTACGGTTTTCCGTAATTATAGGTTTGAAATCTTTAAAATTAATTAAAAATCTGATTAAATAATAATTAAATTTCAAACATTAATAATTGCTAACCTAATATTTTTTTGGTAGTAATGTTTGTTTTATGATAATTTGTAAATACTTATGAACATTCTAATATAAAAAGTAAGATTTTTTTTTATTTCCTATTTTTTATAGAATCAAAAATTGAATAAATGTAATATTATTTCAATTTTAAAAATAAATATTACGTTTTATTTAATTTTTATTCCAAATTTTTATATATTTGTACCATAAAATGTAATCTATTGACAATATTATGTATACAGAAATACTTAGAATCATTGAAGGAGGGTTGAATAAAGACACTAAAAAGGTTATGAATTATTCTAAAATGCTTGCTGAAAAACTAGATGACGATGGCGACAAAAAACTAGCTAAGCTTATCCTTAAAACTATAGATAAAGGACCGGCTACAACAGTTACAATGGATGAATTACTTACAACTCCTGTTGACCAAGAAAGTCGTCTTAGTATTGTTGACGTAGAAGTTCCATCAAAAGATAAAAATTTAATCGTTTTGCCTCAATTGGTAGAGAACAAGATTGGCGATTTCATAAATCTTGTAAAACATCAAAACGAACTGATTAGAAGTGGTATAGAGACATCAAATACACTATTGTTGTTTGGAAAACCTGGAGTTGGAAAAACAAGTGTTGCAAGATATATTTCTGAAAGCACAGGGCTTCCATTAGTAATAGCAAGATTTGATGCTATTGTATCTTCTCTTTTAGGAAATACAGCAAAGAATATTAGAAAAATATTTGAGTTTGCAGAAAATAAGCCTTGTATTCTTTTTCTTGATGAATTTGATGCGATTGCCAAAGCACGAGATGACCAATATGAGTTGGGAGAATTGAAAAGAGTTATTAATAGTTTGCTTCAAAATATTGATGTTTTTGCTAAAAACAATATACTTATCGCAGCGACTAATCATCCAGAAATTTTAGATAAGGCAATTTGGAGAAGGTTTAATACAGTTATCGAAATAGGCTCTCCACAGGAAAATGAAATTGAAGAGCTTATTAAAAACTTTGTTGACGATTTCAAAACAGATTTTATAAACGATGAAAAAAAGAAAGACAGATTAGTGAAACTTTTTGAAGGGAAAACACCATCAGATATTAAAGCCGTAATTAATAATGCAAAAGCACATACTATTATACATAGTAGCCAAACCCTTTCGTATGAAGATGTAATTATTGAATTATATGAATTCAATAACAATGGAAATATTACTATTGAAAAGCTTGTTGAGTTCCTAAATGAGAATGGAGTACCGCAAGCAACTATCGCTGAGCGTATGAAAGTATCTTTAAGACAAATTAGAAACTATTTAAACAAACAAGCCTAAACTATGGAAAATAGAAATTTACCAATTAAATTCTTTCAAAAAAGACAGAAAGATGAAATGGGAACTGAAGCTGGCGGAGGTCAGACAATTCCCAAATGGGCTTCACAAGAACAATTAAGAGAGAAATCAGAATACATTAAAACAGTTTTAGCGAATGTTTCCAATTCATTAGCCAAAAAGGTTAAAAAGAATAACTATATACCTTCAGTGGTCAAATTAAAGGTAAGCGGTGATGCTTTAGCTAAAACCTATAGAAAAGAAATTGGTAATCTTTTCAACGTTGGTAAGCTAAATATAATTGGTGTGAGCGGTGAAGATGAAGTATTGATTAAAATCGACAATGAAACTGACTTGAAAAATATTTTGAATCGTTTTTCCGATGCCAAATTAGCTTTTCCTAACTATACAACACTTGTAGGTATTTCAGCAATTAATAACATAGAAGAATTTAAACCTCAAATTGAAATTGAGGAAGAAGACGAAGAGCAAGTATATAAAGTAAAACTGTTCAATTATGGCAATGCCGATTTGAACAATATCCTTATCAGAAGCTTTGAAAAATACTGTAGAGATAATGATATTGACTTTGAAAAAGCTGAATATTCAGACGAATTAAATATTTTCAGAATTAGCAAGATAACCACTGATGATTTTGAAGAATTGCGTGACTTTGACGGTATCCAGCTAATTACAGAAATGCCTTCTTATAGTCTGACCTTGGATGAATTGACAGAGGAAAATGTTATTGAAATAAAACAACCAAAAGAAGGTGCTAATTATCCTGTAGTAGGAGTTCTTGATACAGGGATTTCAAGCATTCCGCACCTTACTCCTTGGCTACACAATAAAAGTTTTACCAAATATCACAAAGATTATATTAATAAAGGACACGGTACTTTTGTAGCTGGCGTTTTGTTATATGGCGATAATTTGGAAGGTAAAGACTACACTGGTTTTGAAGGATGCAAATTATTCGAAGCCATAGTAATGCCTGATTTGACCAAACAAAAAATATTTGAAGACGAATTAATTGAAAATATCAGAGAAGCAATCACTGACCATAATGAGATAAAAATATGGAACTTATCCCTTGGTACTGACAGAGAAGCTGATTTATATGAATTTTCAGATTTTGCAAAAGCATTAGATGAAATCCAAGAAGAAAATAATGTGTTAATATGCAAATCTGCGGGAAATTGTAATAATTTTAAAATCAATGCACCAAAAAGTAGAATAGCAAAATCTGCCGATACCGTTAGAGGGCTTGTAGTTGGCTCTATTGCTCACGATAAATTGGAAACAGATTATGCTGAGAAAAACAATTCATCTCCTTTTTCAAGAATTGGTCCAGGACCATCAAATTTGATTAAACCCGATGTTGTTCATTTTGGTGGAAATGCCGGTTTAGATACTACCAATAAAGTTGTTATAAACCCTGTGAAATCATTTTCTTCTGACGGAAGCTTAGCAAAGCAAGTGGGAACCAGTTTCTCCACACCTCGTATTGCTGCTATAACAGCAGGCGTTCATTCAATGTTAAACGAAGAATTTAATCCTCTTCTTTTGAAAGCACTTGTAATTCATTCTGCAAAGTATCCGGAAGAAATGAAAATGACTATTGCAGAAAAAATTGATGCAGCAGGATTTGGGATGCCTTCAAATATCAACGATATTTTATTTAATCAACCCAATGAGATTACATTAATTCTTCAAGACAACATTGAGAAAGGTTCATTCATCGATATTCTGGATTTTCCATTTCCACAGAGTATGATAGATGATGACGGATATTTTTACGGAGAACTTACCGTAACACTTGTTACCTCTCCTATTTTGGAAGTATCGCAAGGAGCGGAATATTGCCAGTCTAATATAGATGTCTATTTAGGAAGCTACGATGAAAAAATTGAGAAAGATATAACTCAACCAAGGGTTAAAAACCCAATTGGAGCAGATGGAAGGCAGAATGTTTTAGCAACAAGCGTTTATAGCAAAAAAGCTATGAAAGATTTTGAGACTTCATTCGCAAGTGAAAGAATGCTGCTTTCTTATGGAGATAAATTTCAGCCTGTAAAAAAATGGAGTGTGAATTTTGATGATTTTACACCCACCAATAAAGATAAATTTTTAAAAGCACCTAAAAACTGGTACTTAAAACTTGAAGGGCTTTTCAGACATTTTACGGAAAGTAAGTGTGAGATACAAAAAACAGTTCCGAGCCAAGAATTTTGTTTAGTAGTTACCATTAAAGACACTAAAAAAAGAGGAAATATTTACAATGAAGTTACGCAGCTGTTGAACAATTTTAGTTTCGTTCATAGCAACGTGAAAATAAGAGAAGAAGTAAGAATTAGATTAAATGCATAAAAATTACCAATAAAAAAAGACAAAAAAAAGTCTTAAAAGTTCCAGCTTTTAAGACAATAATTTAAACCGGAATGTAAAAAGCAGTGTGTAGCTTATCGGGGTTGGTAACCCTTTGGCATTCCAATATTGAAAAGTTTCGTTTTGCAAAAGTAAACGTTTATTTTAATAAACATAGATTTTAATTAGTTTTTCAATAAAAAGTACGCACCGGGTAAAATTCCTAACTCCGTGAATGTAGAGGATAAGTTTTTAATAATTTAAAATTACATTTTATGACGTTCGAAGGAGCAGTAATAAAAGAGCAAGGTGTTTCATTTGCTATTGTCGTAGTAAAAGAACACGTATTGAATAACTCTACAGAGTGTAACAATGCTAGAAGTGGTTTTCGAACTATTTTTCCAGGAATGCCGATTGTTTTGATGGCTCAAAACAGCCGTGGTATTCCAAGATACCAAGGGAGAAAAGATATTGTGGACTTTCTAGCAAATGTTCATCCGTCCAGAATACCTTGGAAAAGGTACAATTACAATTGATTAACTAATTAAAATTTTAAAAAATGGCAAAGTACATTATTAGAAAAGCGTCCAACGGACAATATTGGTGGGTTTTAAAAGCTCCAAATGGAGAAACCCTATTAACAAGTGAAACTTATACTACAAAGCAAAATTGCCAAGGCGGAATTGCCAGTAGTAAAGTAAGTGTAGCAGAAGCTAATTTTAGGAGATTGACGTCGGTAAGAAATGAACCTTATTTTACTCAAAACTCTAATAACTATCAAGTTTTAGGAACTAGTGAAATGTATTCTTCAACCTATAACCGAGACAATGGCATAGAAGCGGTAAAGCGATATGCTCCAAATGCTGTAATTGAAGATTTATCTTAAGTATTAATTTAAAATTTAAAGAAAATGGCAACTAATCCACCTAAAGGTGATGGGCATAGAAATGGTGCGGTAAGAGACAGAAGTCAGACATATAATCCAAAAACTGACACTTGGGTAAAAAGAGACAGTGATACTGGGCGTTTTATGGATGCCAAGAAAGATGGCACACCATTTAAAGGTGTTCGCAAAGAAAAATAAGTAAATCAAAAGATAGCTATTTGCTATCTTTTTTTTGGAATTCTCTATGAATATGTTTATTTTTAAAAATACTTATATGTTAACAAGTTTACATTATAGATTTTTAAATCTAAATTTTCAGAATTTAAAAATATAAATAATATTTAATTCTCTTAAGAAATCCCAATCAGTGTTTGGGATTTCTATTTAAAAACTAATAAGTTTTATTCTTCCTTCCACCACCCTTCAACTCCCCACCAAAATCCAACATCACCACCTGACTTCCCTGAAACGGATTATAAGACGGCTGATAATCAATATAGCCCGAGGAATGGAGATTCTTCAGGCATTTATGATAGGTGGCTTTTGAGCTGATTTTACTAATACGCATCACTTCATCGCGGGAAATACTGACCGGATTTCGGAAACGGCTGAAATTCCAGAACTGGAATAAGGCTAAATAGAGACTGATGTGTGATGGGTTGAGCGTATTATCCTGAGCCACCTTTTCATAGAAAGCTGTGAGATGTTTGATGTAATTCATAATCTGGTTTCGGTATTGTGAAGTATCATTGCTTCTTCTTCAGCATTTCTTCTATGTCTTTATAATTGTAGTATAGTGTTCCGCCGACACGGGTGTAAGATAGGCTTCCATTGTTGCGGAGGTTTTGCAATG
>Ga0206116_1001048_pt1 | contig 17873 bp, 11 predicted proteins | sample 3A1Ametagenome_FD_178000 | JGI IMG/M metagenome (GOLD analysis project Ga0206116, IMG submission 178000) | Enriched microbial communities from leaf-cutter ant dump, University of Wisconsin, Madison, United States - 3A1A | ecosystem: Environmental > Terrestrial > Nest > Insects nest > Nest dump...
TGATCCATGTATTGAAATGTTTTAAAATACATGTGATAATCGTTATCAATATTGAGTCGTGTTCCTGCAAAAACAACAAGTATAATGATAATGAAAAATGTTATTATTTCTCTATTTTTACCTATTCCAAAAATAGATAATACAGAGGCTATGAAAAAAACAAAGTAATAAGACTCCATAAATTTACTTATTTATAAAGATTTTTTATTAATAACTTGCTTTTCTCATTTTGAAAATAAAGATTATGAATTATTTCAACGTTGGCTTTACTTTTTGAAGGCTTATTTATGTTAGAAATTTCTGTGTGCAAAACTCTTTCATAATTTAAATTTTTAAAATCACCAATATTTTCCGAAAGTACGATTGGAATAACTCCATAATTCATATATTCAATTAATTTGGTTGGACAAGCTACATTGTTAATATCAATATCATCTCTTAAAATAAAACCATAATGAGCTTCTTTATAATATTCTACTAATTCATCTGGATGTACACTTTTTATGTTAATCTTATTACTAATAATATTTTTATTTTCAAATTTTTTTTTCATTAACTCTACATTGCCAGTCAGTATTTGAAAGCAAAAATTATCTTGATGAGATAAATTTCTGATTAAGTCAATCATTAAATCAATATTCTGCCAAGGTTGCAAATTACCACTATAAATGAAATTGACAGTTTCCGATTGTGACATCTCGAATAGTTCTAACTCAGTAATCTTCGTGAGATTATTTGGAAATATTGAATAAACTATGCTTTTTATTTCTTTAAAATGGGGATATTTCTTCTTATAAAATTCTATTAAATTTTGTGAAACACCTATAATAGTATCTAAATCTCTAAATGTAAATCTTTCTATAAAATTAAGAATAAAAGCCATATTATTCTTATTTAACATTTTTAATTCTTCGGGAACAATTCCATGGAGATCTAAAATATATTTCTTTTTGAAAATTTTCAGAAAGGGAAAAGTATACAAAAGATTATATAGAGATTGGATATAGACCAATTTTGAATTTTTAAAACTACTTATAATAATTGTAAAATGTAAGAAAACATTACAGTATAATAATATTCTATTATGTTCAACTTTATGATATTTTTTCCAATTCCCAAAGAATTTTACATCAAGATATATTTTTTGAGTTTCATCAAATAAAGAATCTATGTTCATGACTCTTTGATAAAATCCATCTTGAAATTCTTGGTCCTTCTCTGGATATTTGGATAGAAATAAAATCATATTTTCAAAATGTTCCTAATTAGTAAAAATTGTATCGTAGTATGAACCATATAACTTACAAGATATGCTAAGCTGATGCCGATCGCCCCCCAATGGAATATTACAATAAAAACATAACTCATCAAAATTAGAATAATTCCCCATATAAGATTAACGAGAAATCCTAACCACATTTTATTCTTGCTGGCTATAACTTGACCGATTACATTGTTAAGTGCAATCAATCCTGTTGTTACAAACATGATTATCAAAGGGTATAAAGCGTCTTTATACTCAGTTCCATAAGTATAAACAATGAATGGAGATGCAATAACAAATACAATAACCATTGCCATAGCTATATAAAAATTGAGTTTTATATTTTTAATATATGTACTTTTATAAAGCTTTGGATCCTGTACTGCAGCAGACAACATTGGTAACGCAATTTGTGATAATGCAGTGGGAATAAATAATATTGTATTTCTCCATTGGTTTGCTATATCAAAATAAGCCATCTGCACATAGCCAGACGCTTGTTTAACTAAAATATAATTGCAAACCCATGACACTGGAGCTACCATAAGAGCCGCTAGAATGGCTGGTAAACTGAATTTCCAAATTACCTTTAATTCATTAAAGTTTCTTTTCCTAAATAAACTAATATTGTAGTCTGAATAAAAGAACTTCTTAAGCAAAAAATAATTCAAAACACTAAGAATCAAATAATTACTCCCAAAAAACACTACAACACCTAATAATCCGTAATATTCTGCGCCAATAACCATTCCTACAGATGAAAGAACACCTGCAATAGAAGTATTTATAGATAATTCTTTGAATTTCTCCAATCCAGAAAAAATTCCGTTTTGGATTCCGTTTACAGAAGAGAATAAGATAATAAAAGAACTTATTTTTATACTGAGAGAGAGATTGGGAGCATTAATCCAATATGCAATTTGCTTAGAAAATATATAGATAAGGACAGAAATAATAAAGCTTATCCCGATTGAAAAAAAGTTTGACAATCCTATAATATTTTCAACCTTTTCTTTATCAGAATATTTATATTGAGATATATATTTAGTAGCTGTAAGTCCCAATTCCAACCCTGCAAACGCACTAAACATAATGATAGTTGATTTTAAAATACCAAATTGTCCATATTCTTCCTTCAAAAGGATTTTTGATATGAGAATAGTGGAAAGCAGTAATGTTGCTTTGGATACAATGTTACCCAACAGTATCCAGATACTGTGATTAAAAATTCTTTTATTAATATCATTTTGCAGTAACTTATTAATTTTATCCCCAAATACAAACATATCCTACTAATTTATAGTTGAGATATAAAATTTACAATTCTTTGGCTTGCCATACCATCTCCATAAGGGTTATGTATTTCACTTGTTTTTTTATAAAATTCTTTGTTATTAATTAAATTCATTGTTTCGAAAACAATTTTATCCTTATTACTTCCGACTAAAATGACAGTTCCAGCCTCTACAGACTCGGGTCTTTCGGTTGTATCTCTCATAACTAGTACTGGCTTTCCAAGACTGGGAGCTTCTTCCTGGATTCCTCCTGAATCTGTAAGAACCAAATAGGACTTTTTCATGATCCATACAAATGCCGGATATGACAATGGTTCTATTAAAATTATATTATTAACATCTGATAATAATTCAAAAACTACATTTTTAACATTAGGATTTAAATGAACCGGATATAAAATTTGAATATCCGGGTTGAGAGAAGCTAATTCTTTCAATGCTAAACAGATATTTATAAAACCTTGTCCATGATTTTCTCTACGATGTCCTGTTACTAATATTATTTTTTTATTAAGGTCTAATCTCTCCTTTAATTTTTCGATTTCCGGATTAAAATAATTTTCAACTCTTGAGGAACTTTCCATGAGTGCATCTATTACGGTATTACCAGTAACTAAAATCGTTTCTTTAGAAATATTTTCTTTCAGAAGATTATTTTTAGATTGTTGAGTGGGTGCAAAATGATAATCAGCAAGTCTTCCGGCAACTTGCCTGTTCATCTCTTCCGGAAAGGGTGATTTTTTATTAAATGTTCTTAAACCGGCTTCTATATGGCAAATTTTCGCTCCCGAATAAAATGCCGCAATGGCAGTAGCCATCGTAGTGGTAGTATCACCATGTACATACACATAATCCGGAGAAAAATCCTGTAAAACAGGCTTCATTTGGCTGATGATATCAGACGTCAGAGAATATAAATCTTGATCGGGCTTCATTACATTCAGATCATAATCTGGTGTAATATCAAAAAAGTCTAAGACCTGATCCAGCATTTCTCTGTGCTGCGCTGTTACACAAACTTTGGTTTCAAATAATCCGGGCGATTCTTTAAACTTATTTAATAAAGGAATCATCTTGATAGCTTCCGGTCTTGTTCCGAAAACAATTAAATTTTTTTTCATTTGTGTGTTTATTTAAAAAATTGCCACCATTTTTTCCCCTCAGCCTGGTAGCCATAGCCATATTTGTTACCATAACCAAAATTCGTTCTATGTACATCATTGAGAACAAAACCGACATTCTTGATTTTGCCAGAATCAATACTGTTGTTAGCAAAATCAATAAAGCTTTTTTCTGTAACCTCTGACCTTGTAACATATACAGTGGCATCTGCAACTTCTGAAATCAAGAAAGAATCTGTAACTAACATCAATGGCGCTGTATCAAGAACAATATAATCGTAACTAGCTTTCAACGACTCTATCAATGCTGAATAACGCCCATTCTGTAGAAGATCTGTAGGATTTGGAGGGATCATTCCAGAATAAATAAAATCACAATTCGGATTAAACCCGCTTGGGTAAATTATTTCATGATAATCGTTTACATCTCCATAAAGATATTCTGATAATCCTTTTGTATTTTTCATTGCAGGATTGTATCTCTGTAACTGAGGATTTCTAATATCAGAACCAATTACCAAAACTTTCTTATTTCCGGAAGATATTGCCAGAGCCAGGTTTACAGAAACAAATGTTTTGCCCTCTCCTTTTATGGTCGAAGTCACAAATATTATTTTTGCATCATCTGTTTTTGGCAACATAAATTTTAAGTTGGTAAACAAAATTCGGAAAGATTCTGCTAATGGTGAAACATCATTTTTGGTAATTATTTCGCCATCTTTTCTGTAAAGTCTTGGAATTTCGGCTAAAATTCCTTTCGATGCAAGTTTATCTAGATCTTGTTTATTTATTAATTTACTATTCAATAATCCTCTTAAATAAATGATGCCTAATGGTATAAGAAATCCTAAAATCCAAGCTCCTAGAATAGAGAACATTTTTTTGGGAGCTACAAGTTTATTATCAGGAAACGCAAGATCAACCACCCTAGCCTTATTGTCGGTTATTGCCATAGATATAGCAGCCTCTTCACGTTTTTGAAGCAATAGCAAATAAAGGTTTTCTTTAATTTGCTGCTGGCGTTCTATATTTCTAAACAGTCTTTCTTGCTTTGGAACCTTTTGTATTTCAGCATCAGTATAGTTATTCTCCTTATCGACTTGATTTTTGCTTGCATTCAAATTTATCAAATATCTTTGGATACTTTCCTTCATGGCATTTTTCAAATCCATAAGATCCTTTGTCACTTCTTTTACTAATGGGTTTTCCGGCGTCGCATTTTCCAATAATCTATTTCTGTCAACAACTAGTTTATTATATGCAGCAATATTAGACGTGGCTGTAGGATTATCCAATCCAATATTGGTCGGGAGAACCTGATAGCTATTACCTTGACTATTAATAAACCCAAGAAGCATCCTGCTTATCTCCATTTGAGTGTCCAGTTCAAGACTTTTTCTTCTGGTTTCTGAAGAGATTTGAAGATTTATCTTAGCCTCAGTTCCTATGTCAACAATATTATTATCTACCTTGAAACGTTCTTTATCACTTTCTACCTCTCCAAGCTCCTTAGAAATTAAAACTATTCTGTCATCTATAAAATCTTTTGTTTTTTTTGATTCTATATTTTTATCCTTTATCGCATACTCGTTATAAACATCGGTCAAGTTATTTAGGATATCTTTACCCTTATCAATATTGGATTGTGCGATTGACAGAAGAATTACAGTTGCATCTTTGTCAGCAAGATCTGTCTTCAATGACTTTTGATAACCATCAACAATATCAGACAAACTTGAATAAGTAAAATAAAGATCGTTTAATTTTAATTTTTTTACTTTTTTTGTATTAAATTTTAAATTCTTTGTAATCATTAAGTTTGCATAGGGCAAACTAATAGTTTTATTGAATGTAGTTTCTATATTCTTTTCCAATTCTGGCGACGATAAAATTATTTTATCCCCATTGACTTTAACATCAATTGGTTTTTTAGGCAGATCTTCAAATTGTTTTTCATTAACTACTAATATATTAATAGGATTAGTATCCTTATATAGTTCAATATCATGGAACTTTTCACGAGAAAATATAGAAACTTGTAATTTAAGATTCTTAGAGACATCCTCCATTATTTTCTTTGACTTGAAAATTTCTAATTCGTTTTCAATACTGTTGGTTCCCATACCAGCAAAGCCTCCAAAACCCGAAAGCACACCAAAATCAGCAGATGCATTAGACATTTTTTTAGCATCCTTAATTAATACAGAAGATTGAAGCTTATAAACAGGTGTTGTAAATAATATATAACAAATTGCTAAAATAGTTGTAAGAAAAATAGACACTAAAAACCAATACCATTTTTTTGTATATGGCTTTATAATTTCTCTTAGATTAAATTCTTCTTCCTTTTTCGTCAAGTCCATTTAACTAGTTTTTTATCTACAGAAATACTATAGATTTAATATTTAATTAATAAATTTTTGAATGATAAATTCTGCACAGTTTCTGCTTTATCTGAAAAGAAGTGCTAAAACCCCTACTAAAACTGATGCAACAGAAATCACAATACCTATTTGAGGTCCATAAGACGAAGCACTCTTTCTTGCATTATTTGGAGATACATAAATAACGTCATTCTGCTTAACATAATAATATGGCGAATTAAAAAGCTCTGCGTTTGTAAGATCTATGTATTGTTTCGTGGTAGCACCATCAACATTTCTGATAACTAGAACATTTTTTCTTTGCCCATATATCGTAAGATCACCAGCCATACCTATAACATTAAGAATCGTTGTAGGCTGTCCACCGTCAATAGTGAAAGTCCCTGTTCTGTTAACTTCTCCTAGCACAGTTACTTTGAAATTCACGGTTCTTATATTAACACCCGGATTCTTTATATATTTTGTAAGCCTTCCTTTAAGGTCTTCCTTAAACTGATCAAGGTTTTGGTTTGTAGTATTGATTGTTCCTAATATCGGAAAATCAATATTACCTTTGCTGTCAACATTATAAACAGGTTCTATTGATGCATTACGCGAAGGAACAGAAGAAAATTGAGACATGTCTGTAGAATAATAGTTCTGGTTAAAAGGTTTTGCCACCTCATTATCTTTCGCCAAAACTGTGATAGCCAATTGGTCTCCTGGCTGTATTGTAGATGTATTAGCCTTAATAGATTCTTTTATTGCTACATCTTCAATATTTTTAACATATTGTATATCTTCTCTTGCTTTACACGAAAATACAGTATATACTAAAAACGCCATAAAAACTATGGATAAAGCTCTTCTCATAAATATAATTCTTAACTGAAGGTTTGCAAATATAGGAATTCTTATTTATCTAACGATTCATATATAGAATTATTGCTTTTAAATTCTTTTACTATAGATTTTAATATTCTTACTATCTCCTGCTTCTCTTCTTTTTTAGAAAAATCAATGACAAGATCAGTTAATTCATCTATTTCTGCAAAATACATAGACGGATCTTTTGAGATCATTATTTTTTCATGAGAGGTTGGTAATGTTCTGGTATTGTCACTCAAGAGTTCCTCGTATAACTTTTCCCCTGGTCTTAAACCTGTATAAATAATCTTAATGTCAATATCAGGCTCGAAACCTGAGAGCTTTATCATTCGTTTTGCTAATTCAAGTATCTTTACCGGTTCTCCCATATCAAATACATAAATCTCTCCTCCTGTCCCCATTGTTCCGGCATGCAAAACCAATTCACAAGCTTCAGCAATAGTCATAAAGTACCTAACAATTTCCGGATGTGTAATTGTAACAGGTCCTCCTTTTTCGATTTGTCTCCTAAAATGTGGAATTACAGATCCATTAGAGCCTAGAACATTTCCAAATCTTGTTGTAATGAATTTCGTCGTGTTACCCTCAACATTCTGTAAAGATTGTACAAATAATTCTGCAACACGTTTTGAAGCGCCCATAACATTGGTAGGATTCACGGCTTTATCGGTTGAAACCATTACAAAACGATTGACATTATATTTGCTGGAAAGTAACGCTAGATTCTTAGTTCCCAAAATATTAACAAGAACCGCTTCGTGTGGATTATCTTCTACCAGCGGCACATGTTTGTATGCAGCCGCATGATATACCATTGAGAAGTTATATTTTGCAAACAAAGGCTCCAACCGACTATAGTTGGAAATGTCAGCGAGAATAAACTTAAAATTAATATGAGGGTATAGCTCCCTCATTTCCAGTTCAGTATCATAAAGCGGTGTTTCTGATTGATCCAGAATAATAATCTGTAAGGGTTCCAAAAGTGCAACTTGTCTTACGATTTCTCCACCGATAGAACCGGCACCTCCTGTAACCAGAATAGTTTTCTGAAAATGTCTTTTTTTCACCTCCAGATTATCAAGTTTAATTTGTTTTCTATTTAACAAATCTTCAATCTGAATGGTTTTTATATTATTGATAATATCATTGGTGCGCAGCTTTTGCATTGCCGGCGCTTTATAAATTTTAAGGTTATGCTCCAAAAACAAATTAACCCAAAATTCTAACTCTTCCTTCTGCAAGGTTTCTTTAATCACCAAAACACCATTTACGTCACTTCTGCCATTTTTTAAATTATTAATAAAATTCTGTTTTGTAATAATCTTTTTATCTAATAACTTAATGCTAACTCTTTTATTACTATAAGATATAAAACCCTGAATATCAAAAGGCAAACTGGGATTAGAAATAATAACCTGAGCAATAGCAACAGAAGTATCATCATCACCTAATATGTATATTTTTTTCCTGCTGGAACTCCTTTTATTTTCTTTTATAATATTGAAAATACCTTTAACACAAAGTCTAAATACAAATAAACAGAGACAAGAAATTGCAAAGTAAAGCCCCAAAAAAGGAATAAGAATTATTTTTTTATTAGAACTGAAATAGTATGTGTAATTAATAATTATGATTGTTAATACACTGCATAGATTTGCAAGAAAAATTTTGAATAAGTCAACAAAAGTAGAATGCCTAATCACGCCTAAATATGTTTTGAATATATACATATACAACACATTAATGGCAATGATAAAGATAAAAACATATAATAATGGGAATACATTATAATGCTTAACCTCCAGCCCTATTATAAGTAAATGAGATACAGAAAGAGATAAAATTACAATTAATATATCAATAACTAAGATGACCCATCTTGGTAAAAATTTAAGATCGGCAAGATCCAATACATTATCATTCAGTGAAAATCTTTTAAGATTTTTAACCTTGTCCATTTTTTGGTTAGTTATTGTTAAAATTGGTAATTGTTTATGACTTCATTAATTCTACTTTTATCATCATTTGTAATATTGGAACCAGAAGGTAGACACAATCCTGCGTTAAACAAATCTTCAGCAACTGTTTCTCCATAATACGGACAATCTTTAAAAACAGGCTGAAGATGCATAGGTTTCCATAATGGACGGGTTTCTATATTTTCCTCTGCAAATGCAGTCATTAGATCATGAGTTGTTTTTTTTGTCAAATCCTTATTAAGAGTAATACATGTGAGCCAGTGATTTGAAAAAAAATCAGAGTTTGCTTCAGAGAAAACATCAACCGCTTCAGTATTAGAAAATAGTTCTTTATAAAAACTGTGATTATCTCTTCTCAGGCGAACCCTTTCATCTAAAACTTCCATTTGTCCTCTACCAATTCCTGCACAGATATTACTCAACCTATAGTTATATCCAACCTCCGAGTGTTGATAATGAGGTGCATGATCTCTTGCTTGTGTTGATAAGAAAATTGTCTTCTGTTTTTGTTCTTTTGTTGTTGTTACTAATGCTCCACCACCAGAAGTCGTAATAATTTTATTACCATTAAAAGATAATATGGCAAATTCCCCAAATGTTCCACATTGTCTTCCTTTATAACTTGATCCTAAGGCCTCTGCACTATCTTCTACTAATGGAATTTCATATTTTTCACAAATTGCCAAAATCTCATCCATCAAGGCAGGCATACCATAAAGGTGAACTACAATTACTGCTTTTGGCTTTTTATTTTTACTGATTCTATCTTGTATTGCTTTTTCCAGATATGCTGGTGACATATTCCAATTAACTTCATCGGAATCTACAAAAACAGGATTGGCACCTAAATATTTTATCGGATTTGCAGAAGCAGAAAATGTAAATGATTGGCATATCACCTCATCACCATAACCGATGCCTAATTGTATCAATGCCAGATGTAATGCTGCTGTTCCGGAACTAAGTGCCGCAACAAATTTATCTTTAATAAGAAATTTTTCTATGGCAACCTCAAATTCATCTACATTTTTGCCCAAAGGCGCAACCCAATTTTGATCAAACGCTTCTTGAACATATTTCATTTCCCCACCGCCCATATGTGGAGACGATAGCCAGATTTTAGACTTCATTTATTTTAAAATACGTTAGTTTAAATTTTATTCAAACTTATAATTTGATTGCTATTTATTTTTATAAATTACAATTAAAATATTAGATTGATATTTTCACAAAGTTACTCAATTAAAGCATAAAAATATTGCCATGATACTGTTTTTTCTGCATTATATTTTTCTTGTAAAATATTGGGGATTGCATGAATCTTCTTGCCCTCATTATCTTCTATCATAATTGTTTTCCAACCTAGTAGATTGGGCGTGACAAAATCCTTTTTGGGATTATCCGCAATATAGAAAAACTCATATCCAGGCTCTAGGAAAACATTATAATTCTTTTTATCCGGCTTTTCTGACCCAAACTCTCCTGAAATTATGATTTTATCAAAATAATTTTCAATATCCAATGCCTTAATCTTGTTTCTCTGAGTAACGGATCTACCATCTGTAAGCAGCCCCATTTTTATATTTTCGTCTTTTAATTTATTCAAAATATCTTTTACTCCATCTCTTAAATTGATATCGGGAAAATGCTCACGGTATAAGTTGAGGAGCATTTCTTTTGAAGAATTAAATTTCGAAGCTAAGATTCCAAAAACGTCTTTTTGCTTATAATAAAGCTCAAGCATCTCATTATAAAGAGAAATATAATTATCGTCTGGGACAAGTTTTTTTGCAATCTCTTTATAAGCAGATTTTAGAAAATCCACCTCATAGAAGAGTGTATCATCCAGATCGAAAACAATATATTTATTCATAATTTCTTACAAGAACTTCTGCATCATATCTTAGCATTAATAATTTGTCTTCCCAATCATCAGTATAATTAATGCTTTTATTTTCAAAATATTCTTCGATTAACATTTTTGGATAATTAGCTCCTGCTTCATAAGAAAGTGGATATCCCCCTCCGAATCTTGGGTTAATCTCGATTGCTATAATATCGTTATTGTTTTTGTTGTAGAACAATTGAATTGTAATGCATCCTACTGCACCGGATATTATATGGAGTTTTTCTAGTAAGTAATTTATAATTTCATTTTTAGTAGTAACACCTTTATGGATTTCTCCACTTCTTATAGCAATTCTCTGTCTTGGAACTGCACATGATAACTCATTATTTTTGTTATAATAGCAATCTACAGTATATTCTTTATATAGAGAAGAATCTATATATTCCATAAACATAAACTTAGGATGACCCAAATGATAATCTGTAATTTCATCTTCTTTTTTAATTATATAGATATCCTGACTCAGGCTACCATCATATGGCTTGATGAAAAGTGGAAAAGTTGGATTTTTTTTATCAATAGGTTTAGGAAATTTTATATCATGCTTTGAAAAAAAAATATTTAATTCTCTCTTATCTCTGCAACTTTTAATTAATTGCTTATCTGAAATAATCAAATGAATATTATTAAGTTTAAAAAAGCCAATACTATCTGAAAAAACTCTCAATTCGGTATCAATGGTAGGAATTACCATTCCTATATTTTCTTTTTCACAAATATTTAAAATTTCTGGGATGTAATTTTCATCTGTTACTTTACAAACTTTGTAATAAAAATCCGAAATTTGACAAGCCGGTGATAATTCTGGTTGAAGATCAACTGTAATTACCCTGGAATCAGGAAATTTTTTTTTAAGTTCTTTCATAAAAGCATTAACCAAAGAAACCCTTTGTCCTGCAGATGTAATTAAAATATTTGTCTTCATTTTTTAGTTCTTTCCATTAAAACTTTCTGTAGTTGCTTGTCCAACAGTATTAATACCTTCTCTTTTAAGCACTTTTTTAATAGTTAATAAAAATATTTTAGCGTCCAGTAAAAAACTGATATTATTGACATAGTACACATCATAAATAAACTTTTGAGCCCACGTGATTGTGTTTCTGCCATTAACCTGAGCCCACCCTGTTATTCCCGGCTTAATCAAATGTCTTTTCTTCTGTTCTTCATTATATAAAGAAAGATAGCTTACCAAAAGTGGACGAGGCCCTATAAAACTCATATCCCCTTTCAAAACATTGATTAGCTGAGGAAGTTCGTCTAAAGAAGTTTTTCTTACGAATTTCCCCATTTTTGTCAATCTGAATTCATCCGGCAAAAGATTTCCGGACTCATCTTTCTGGTCTGTCATAGTTTTAAACTTAATGATTTTGAAAACTTTTTCATTCTTACCCGGGCGGCTCTGAAGAAAAAATACATTTTTCTGATTAAAAAAATATAACAGAGTGATAACTATCAATAATACAGGAGATAATATCAATAACAGTATAAATGAAAATATAAAATCAAATGATGGTTTTAAAAAGCTTTTGTACATCTTAACAAAACAAATCCGAAATTTTAAAATTCCGGATTTAAATATTTTTAAATATTAGTTTTCTTATTTTTTCTCTGATAATAAATCATCAAAAACATACCGCTTAGTAGTAATACCGGGACAAGACTATTAATAGGTACAGGTTCACCTGGATTACCAGGACCTTCCGGATGTTCACCTCCATTAGGGACTAAATTAGAATTTTGTTCCTCATTTTCGTTAAATGTATTATTTGGAGCACTTTGAACCTGTGTTGGATCATTTGGATCAACATTATGGTTGGATTGTTGTTCGTTAGATTGAATTTGATTATTATTATCAAACTCATTCTCAGCTCTAAACTGCGCTAAACATATAACACTCAAGGTGATACATATAATGGACAAATATTTTCTCATCTGAAGTTTGAAACTAGACATATTTTTCAGGTTGTAAAGATATAAAATTTTAATAAAAATATATAAATTATTAACATTAAATAAAATTAACAATTCTTTTATCAATCTTTTATGTATGTTTATTTAATTATTTTTTTTGTTCTGACATTTCCAGAATTTTCAGCTTTTATAATATAAACGCCTGACGAAAGTGTGCTAACATCTATTCTAATAGATTTTTCCGAAGAATATTTAGACTGGATCAATTTCCCACTTACATCATAAAGTTCTATTTTACCCAAATTTGCAGAAGATTTTATTACAAAATAATTTCCATCTCTATATACGATAAAATCTGATTTGCTAAGATTGTTTGTTCCTAAAACTTCTTTGTTCTTATATACGATCTCAAATCTGTTTTCATCCGTACCTTTGCTAGTACTGAAAGTATAATCCTGAGAAGTAAGATCTGTATAAGTACCGGTCAGTTTATCTCTCAAATATATTTTCTGATCGGAAACAAATATTCCTTCTCTGTTGCCCAAGCTTATTTTATAAGTACCATTCATAGAATACTTTGCACCTAGAGCCACAAAATCTTCATCGCTAATAGGATTACTTCTAGCCTGGATATGTAGCTTTTGTGTATTAATCTTCGAGTAGAAAGAATCATCCCCAACAGATAAAAGTTCCGCATCGTAATCCGCATCATATTGATTAGTCGCTCCATCCATGTGTGCTATTAGAATCGTATTGGAAATATTATATGGCGATACCATTTTTAGCCAATAACGATTAATCTCATCACTCGCAGAGTTCTTATTATCATTATAAAAGTGTCCTGTATTATCATTAGTTCTTATGGAATTATCAAACTTAACAGTTCCTGTAACTGGCGTACTTCCGGTTGGAGGTGTTGCTCTCATCTGAACAATAAATCCTTGTGCTACTTTTATAAATTCGTTTGGAGTCGGAGTTCCTGTTGCAGAGTCTACACTTGTCGGCGAAGCTCCTCCAGCAAGAGTAATTGTAGCATAATTATTACCGGAATAAGAAGATCCTGCTTGTGTAGCACTTGCAGAGAAATTGGTCCAAAACCAAGCCTTTCCAAAAATAACATCACTGTTTTTAACACCATTACCCTGATCCAAATTATAAAACTTAATAAAGTTTATGTTTGAAGGATATGGATTTCCTATCAAATTATAACCATGCTCATAAGTAACTCCATTGATTATAGTATTTTTAGATTTCTGAATCTGGATTGAATAATCTCCATTATTAAGATTTCCATTAAACGATAAAGAATCGACCGCAAAGCTTGTTCCGTACGTAGACTTACCCCTTATAGCATAACCTTTTGCAGGGATAAATGTTGCATTTGTGGTAGCTTTGAAACTGTCATTTACCTCATTATACTCATATGTCCTGTTATTAGGAGTTCCGGGAGAAAAACCACCACTACTGTTATTAGCATTGACATTAGTTGTATTAAGCAACACTTGATCTTTTACAGGAGAACTCCAGTAAGTATAATCAAGGGTTTTCATTTTTACATTTCTCTTCGCAGTAGCTTTGTTACTACTATTTCCATCTGTAAGTTTTGTCTGTGTAAGACTGGCATCACTTTCAATAATAATTTTGTTATCCGGCGTTGTTATGTCACCGCTAATTGTAATACTATGACCAGATTTGATTTTTAATAATCCTGTACTTTCTATGGTCAAATTTTTAACTGTAAAATCAGACTGACCAGAGTTTCCTACATAGTAAGGAGTTCTAATAACGGCATCTAAAGTTGTGTCCGGTCCCGTTGTATTGGTCCATGCATTATTATTCCAAACAACGGTATTATTTGTTAAAACTGTTTGAGCATCAGAATTCACCGATTGGCAAGATCCGCTTTTTGCCCTGACCCTGTAATAATATGTCGTATTAGGAGTTAGGCCTGTAACAAGTTGAGATGTAACAGATCCTCCGGTAATAACTTTCGGATTGTATCCGCTGATTAATGATTCTACAACAGAATTATATTTAATACTAATATCATCTAAGGCAACATTACCAGAAGTTTTTAGATTATAATAAAACTCGAACTGAGTAATATTTGCTGGTAATGCGGGAGTAGTAGATGCATTATACGTAATAGTTGTTCCCGTTGTTGGGATAGAGTTAGTTATGTTTTGGATTACTACCCATTGAGAGTTTACAGAATCCCAGCCTCTAACCCTGAACTCACTTGATGCAGCTGTACCTTGACCTTTGATCCAGAATTTCAATTCTGTAGCACTTCCTGAAAGAACCGGAGTCAAAATCTTATCTGCTGTGGTATCAAAACTTACAGAAGGTGAAGATTGTCCATAATTTCCGGAAGTAGTATAAGTGCTGCTGATCCCTGTATATGTCCAGTCTGTAGGTGCAGTAGTTCCATTATCAAAACCATTTGTAAGTGTTGCCGTCCCTGTAGACATTGTATAAACATCCAGTTCATAACCGCTTGCGCCACTTACTGCTCCCCAATTTGCGGTGAAAGTAGTAGCTGTAATATCTGTTGTATTTGTAACCGGTTTAGCCAGCGTTGCTGTTCCGGAAACAGAAAGCGTAGGATATGTAGAAACTCCTCCTCCACTGAATGTTACCGTTCCGGATGAAATACTTCCGCAAGTGGAAGGAACATATTTTACTGAAATATTAAGAGCTGATAATGTTGATGTTGTATAAGCAACTGATGTTGAGCTACCCCAAGTTGTTCCTCCATCAGAAGAAATTTGAAAATCAGTCGGAGCTGTCAAAGTAATATTTGATGGAGCACCAGTCAGGTTAGTTCCGGACAAACTGAATGTTTGAGGAGTAACTGTTGAACCTATATCATTGCTTCCAAAACTTAATGAGGCTGAAGAGGTTCCATTTACCAATAATGTTGGAGGACTTTGTTTTACCACAACATTATCCAAATACATATTATCTCCGTATTCTGAATGGAATTTGAAAGCGACATAAAATGTAGAAGCGTTCGCACAAGCTGTTGGCAAAGTTAATTTTTTAAGATTCCAAGCAGCAGAACCTGACGCTAAACCAGAATCAGTTCTTGCAAAAAAACCTCCGGAAACATCAGTCCAGTTAGCACCATCCAAGGAATACTGTATTTGAACCCCTTCATTAAGATAGCTACCGGAATTATATGATGTATTATTTTCGTTTCTCCAATAAAACTCTAAGTCCACACTTTGTATGCCAACAGATGATAATGGAGCTGTAATTAATCTCTCTTCAGAACCGATTCCCCCGCCTGAATTAGAATATGAATTATATCGTACAAAATAGCTTCCTTCTTGTGGACTGGTTGTGGGATTAGTTCCTGATGTTACATAAGAAATTTTGGTTGCGGTTTGCGTAGATGTTGACACCAATGAAGTAGCCCAACAAGCTGGTGTTGTTGAAGCATTAAATCCTTGTGAGTAAGTAATAGGTGTAGCTGCACATTTGAACCCATTATCTTTCCCTACAGCAAAATATTGAGTTCCCGACAAAGTTGATGGTGTAAAAGCAGAAGCAGCATTTGCTGTGTAAGGATTGCTACCTGAAACAGTCGCTGTATTCTGTGTCCATGATGTTCCATCATAAAATCCTATGTAAGCCTGAGTTCCTGAGGCAAAATTAGTTCCCTGATCAGTTGTATTCCACTGAGGAACAACAGTAAGATTACTTCCACCAGATGTAGCTTCAGAAACAAGCCATCTGTCATTAACCGTATATGTTGCATCCTGAACATTTGGAACAGTTCCGGAAGTCAAAATTACACCATAAACATCAGACGTTCCCACATTGGTAAATGTTATTGGATTGTAAGCACTTGCCGATCCGACAGGGAAAACCACTGCACCAGATCCCACTGTTCTTTTCAATTGGCCTGTACCAGCTGTAACAATGTAATTAGACGAACTATTGCCAGTAATACTGCCAGACGCTCCTATTGTTAAATTGTTGGCCCCTAAAGTTATTTTTCCTGACGTTAAAGCTAATGTCTGATTTACTGTAACTGAACTTGATGTTCCACTCAGAGTAAGTCCTGTAGAGTTATTGATAGTAAGATAATCGAATGTAGTCGCTCCTGTTATTGTTTGTGCCGAAGTACCATTAAAAATTATAGTTCTATTGTTAGTATTAAACGTTCCATTATTAACCAAATTACCACCAATACTAAGATCAGAACCAATACTTCCCTCTAAGTTAATGGTACTGCCTGAATTGATTGTTAATGTCCCCGCCAAACCTCTTGCCCCGGTTGGCATAGTAATATTAGAACTGTTCAAAGTAACATTTTGAGGAATACCGATTCCTGCCGTATTGGAATTACCTATCCATTCTATATTGACTGTATAAGGATTAACAGCATTATAAATCAATGTTGAAGTATTGGCATATTTTGGCGCATTGACGTTTGCATATCCATTAGTATTGATTTGTAAAACACTGTTTACTGTTGTCAAATTACCTGCACCGAAATTTAATCCTTTATTCAAAGCTGTTGTTAAATAACTAGGATTAGCTGTAGTTCCTAATACTAATGATCCGCTACTGGCTGATGTTACAACTTTGTTACCTGATATTGCCAATACACCACCAGCAACACCAGAAATAATATTTCTAACTCCACCTGAAGTCAATATATTTCCATTATCCCCGGATAGTGTCAAAGTTTTCGCATTCAGATCGAGATTAGCTGCACCTAGTAATTGTAATACATCACCTGATGTACCATTAACAATCACATTACTGCTTAATTGCAGTGTTCCCGCAGCCTTGTTATTAATCAGATAAGCAAATGTTTCCGTATTGCTATTGGTCGCATTTGTATTTGTAATAGTTTGCGTTCCTGTAGCCGCATTAAAAAATACTGCTTTATTATTCGGGGTGAAAGTCCCTGCGTTTGCCCAGTTACCAGCCAAATAAAAATCACCATTTAAATTAAGTGCCGAAGTAGCACCTGAGTTACTAAAGTTACCTGTCAGATTAGATATTCCGTTAGAATTGAAAGTACCTGAATTAGTAACCGTTCCTGTAAAATTAGCCGTTGAATTGGTTGCCAATGTTCCGGAGTTGGTAGTAGTTCCAGTAACATTGAGTGTCGAATTGGCTGTTA
>Ga0206116_1001049_pt1 | contig 17872 bp, 15 predicted proteins | sample 3A1Ametagenome_FD_178000 | JGI IMG/M metagenome (GOLD analysis project Ga0206116, IMG submission 178000) | Enriched microbial communities from leaf-cutter ant dump, University of Wisconsin, Madison, United States - 3A1A | ecosystem: Environmental > Terrestrial > Nest > Insects nest > Nest dump...
GGGCCGCGTACGCAAGGCCGAACGCTGGGGGCCACGCACCCTGGATCTGGACATTCTGCTGTTCGGCAACCGGGTGATTTCCGATGAGCGCCTGACCGTACCGCACTACCATATGCACGCCCGCCCGTTCGTGCTCTACCCACTGGCCGAACTCGATCCCGAGCTGGAGTTGCCAGATGGACGCCACCTGCGCGAACTACTGGCCGCCTGCCCGTTCACCGGGCTGGAACGTCTGCCCGAGTGACCCTGCGCTGTTGCGTGGCTCAGCTTCCGGACAACGCACAAACCCCTGCGTAACGCCTGGCGCCACGGCGCAGCCGCTCTAGCCTGAAGCCTGGCCGTCCACATTGGCGGTAACGCCAGTAACAGAGCGGTAACACCCGCAATTGACTTAAAGCCCCCCCATCAGGACTATAGGCGTCCCGTCGCCCAGCGCCGGGCGCACCTTTATGCCAATCCAGGCCGGATTGCAGCCAGATAGAAGCCGTACACCGAGCCTGAGCGAGGATCCTTGAAATGCCTGACGTTACCCTGACCACCCTGCAAAGCCTGAAGCAGAACGGTGAAAAGATCGCCATGCTGACCGCTTATGACGCCACCTTCGCCCAAGCCTGCTGCCAGGCCGGTGCCGAGGTGCTACTGGTCGGCGACTCCCTGGGCATGGTGCTACAGGGCCACGACAGTACCTTGCCGGTCAGCGTCGATGAGATGGCCTACCACACCGCCAGCGTCAAACGCGGTAACCAGGGCGCGTTGATCATCAGTGATCTGCCGTTCATGGCCTATGCCACTACCGAACAGACCCTGCTCAACAGCGCCAAGCTGATGCAGGCCGGCGCGCACATGGTCAAGCTGGAAGGTGCCGGCTGGCTGGCCGAACCGATCCGTCTGCTGGCCGAACGCGGTGTGCCGGTCTGCGCCCACCTCGGGCTCACGCCACAAGCGGTGAACATCCTTGGCGGCTACAAGGTGCAGGGCCGCCAGGAGGCGCAGGCACGCCAGATGCGCGCCGATGCCATGGCGCTGGAGCAGGCCGGTGCAGCCATGCTGCTGCTCGAATGCGTACCCAGCGAGTTGGCGGCCGAGATCGCTCAGGCGGTGAAGATTCCGGTTATCGGTATCGGCGCCGGCCCAAGCACCGACGGCCAGGTGCTGGTACTGCACGACATGCTCGGCCTGTCGCTCTCGGGCCGCGTCGCCAAGTTCGTACGCAACTTCATGGAGGGCCAGGACAGCATCCAGGGCGCCCTGAGCGCTTACGTGAAAGCAGTCAAAGATGGCAGCTTCCCCGCAGCCGAACACGGTTTCTCGGCATGAACACGGTCAAGACCCTGCGCGAGCTGCGCGCCGCGGTGGCCCAGGCGCGCGCCGAGGGTAAGCAGATCGGCTTCGTACCGACCATGGGTAACCTGCACGCTGGCCACGTTTCCCTGGTGGAGATCGCCTCACAGCGTGCCGATTTCGTGGTTGCCAGCATCTTCGTCAACCCGCTGCAGTTCGGCGCCGGCGAGGATCTCGACAACTACCCACGCACCCTGGTTGCCGACCAGGAGAAGCTCCTCGCTGCCGGCTGCCACCTGCTGTTCCACCCCGATGTCGCGGAAATGTATCCGCATGGCATGAACAGCCAGACACGCGTCACCGTACAGGGCGTATCCGAAGGGCTGTGCGGCGCCAGCCGCCCTGGCCATTTCGAGGGCGTGGCCACCGTCGTCACCAAGCTGTTTCATATGGTGCAGCCGGATCTGGCCGTGTTCGGCGAGAAGGACTACCAGCAACTGGCGGTGATTCGCACCCTGGTGCGCGACCTGAACATGCCGATCCAGATCATTGGCGCGCCCACTCAGCGCGCCGAGGACGGCCTGGCGCTGTCTTCGCGCAACGGTTACCTCAGCGCCGAGCAACGCGCCACCGCGCCCGTGCTCTACCGCGGCTTGCAGGGTATCGCTGACGAACTGAAACGCGGCGAGCGCGATTACGCCAGGTTGATCGAGAACGCCCAGGTGCAACAACGCGAAGCCGGCTTCGTCCCCGACTACCTGGAAATCCGCAATGCCATCAGCCTGCGTCCGGCGGCCATCGATGATCGCCACCTGGTGGTGCTGACCGCAGCACAGTTGGGGAAAACCCGCCTGATCGACAATCTGGTCGTTGAACTGCCTGGCCAGTAGCAGCGTCCAAACACGGACGGTTACACTCTCAGGCCCGGGTCACCCCGGGCCTTTTGCTTTCGCGGATCAGGAGCTCCGATGGCCTACTACCAGCAGCCTCACGACGTCACCACCCTGCCCGCCTGGCAGGCCCTGCGCCAGCATCGCCAAGCGATGGCCGGATTCAGCATGCGCGAGGCTTTCGCCGAGGACGCCACCCGCTTCCAAAGCTTCTCCCTGAACAGCTGCGGCCTGCTGCTGGACTACTCGAAAAACCTGATCAACGAAGACAGCCTGGCATTGCTGATCCAACTGGCTGAGCAAGCCGGTCTGCCGCAGTCCATTCGTGCGTTGTATCAGGGTGAGCAGGTCAATGCCTCGGAGCAGCGCGCCGCCCTGCACACCGCCCTGCGCAGCCCGATCGGCCGCCGCCTGGTGGTCGATGGCGCCGACATCATTCCCGAAGTGCACCGCGTGCTGCATCAACTGACCGAACTGGTCAGCCGCGTGCACAGCGGCCTCTGGCGTGGCTACAGCGAAAAGCCGATCAAGGAAGTGGTCAACATCGGCATCGGCGGCTCCTTCCTCGGCCCGCAACTGGTGTCCGAAGCGCTGCGCCCGTTCACTCAACGCGGCGTGCGCTGTCATTACCTGGCCAATATCGACGGCAGCGAATTCCGTGAGCTGACTGCGCGACTGGATCCGGAAACCACTTTGTTCATCGTCTCCAGCAAGTCCTTCGGCACCCTGGAAACCCTGAAGAACACCCTGGCCGCACGCGACTGGTACCTGGCCATGGGCGGCCCGGAAGAAGAGCTGCATCGCCACTTCATAGCCGTGACCAGCAACCGCAAGGCGGCCATCGAATTCGGTATCCGCGAAGAGAACATCTTCCCGATGTGGGACTGGGTCGGCGGCCGTTACTCGTTGTGGTCTGCCATCGGCCTGCCCATCGCCCTGGCCATCGGGGTGTCCAACTTCAAGGAACTGCTGGCCGGCGCCTACGCCATGGATCAGCACTTCACCCAGGCTCCGCTGGCCCAGAACATGCCGGTACTGATGGCCCTGCTGGGTATCTGGTACACCAATTTCTGGGATTCGCAGAGCCACGCGATCCTGCCTTACGACCATTACCTGCGTAACTTCACCAAGCACCTGCAACAGCTGGACATGGAGTCCAACGGCAAGAGCGTGCGCCAGGACGGCAGCTCGCTGGACATCGCCACCGGCCCGGTGATCTGGGGCGGCGTCGGCTGCAACGGCCAGCACGCCTACCACCAGTTGCTGCACCAGGGCCGCTTGCTGGTACCGGCGGACTTCATCGTGCCGGTCAACAGCTACAACCCGCTCTCCGATCATCACCAGTGGCTGTTCGCCAACTGCCTGTCGCAGGCCCAGGCGCTGATGCAGGGCAAGAGCCGTGAGGAAGCCGAAGCCGAATTGCGTGCCAAAGGCCTGCCGGAAGCCGAAGTGCAGCGCCTGGCGCCGCACAAGGTCATCCCCGGCAACCGCCCGAGCAACATCCTGGTGATGAACCGTATCGCCCCCTTCACCCTCGGCGCGCTAGTGGCGCTGTACGAGCACAAGGTGTTCGTGCAGAGCGCCATCTGGGGCATCAACGCCTTCGACCAGTGGGGTGTGGAGCTGGGCAAGGAAATGGGCAAGGAGGTTTACCAGCGCCTGACCGGCCAGCTCGACAGCAGCGCTGCGGATGCCTCGACGCAGGGGCTGATCGAGCACTTCCGCGCACACCATCGCGGCTGATGGATCTGAGGTGCGTCCAATGGCGCACCTCAACGACAGAAACGCTGGCGATACTCTCCAGGCGTCACACCCAGCGCCCGCGCAAAGGCCTGCCTGAGGTTGTACGCATTGACGAAGCCACTGCGCTGTGCCACGCGCTTGAGCGACGTCTCACCCGCCTCCAGCGATTGACAGGCGCTTTCCAGGCGCAGGTGCAGCAGCAGCCGAGCCGGTGTCACCCCGAGTTCGGCTTGGCAATGCCGATGCAGCGTACGTGTCGACATCGAGAGGCTGGCGGCCATGCTCTCGACGTCCCAGGCGCGTGCCAGCGACGTCCGTAGCTCACTCAACAGGGGCTGCATCACCCCGTCGGCCGGCGCCTGTTGGGCCAGCAACTCCGCGCTGAACTGCCGCTGCCCCCCAGGCCGCCGCAGGTACATCACCAGGCCCTTGGCAACCTGCAGCGAGACATCACGACCATGGTCGTCCTCCACCAGGCTCAGGCAAAGATCCATGCCAGCCGTTACCCCGGCGGAACTGTAGAACGCACCGTCATGCACGAACAGGCTGTCATGCAACACCTCCAGACCGGGATAAAGCCGCTGTAGCAGCTCGGCATAACGCCAGTGGGTGACCACCTTGCGGCCCGTCATCAAGCCCGCCTGAGCCAGCAGAAAAGCACCTGTACACACCGACGCACAGCGCGCCGCCAGCGGCCCGGCCTGCGCCAGCCAGCGCGCGACCTGCCCCTGCTGCATGGCGCGTTGTACGCCATATCCGCCAGCCACCAGCAACGTACAGCCAACCTGTTCCTGCGGCTCGGGCAACGGCTGGGTCGCGGTCGACAGCCCGCTGCTGGACGCGACCAGACCGCCCTCAGGCGATATCGCCTCTAACCGGTAGGCCGGTCGACCAGCGGCCGGCAAATGCTCATCCACTGCGGCGAAAACGTCGGCCGGCCCGGTGGCATCGAGCAACTGAAACTCGGGAAACATCAACAGCATGACTCTGTGCGTCATCGCTTCCTTACCGTCATCAATGGCAGGTTTTCACTCATTTATGACATATGCGCCACATCCGCACACGACAAACTGCTCGCCTTTCTAATGCAAAGGAACGACATCATGCGCAGAAAATGGCCAATGATCGGGTTGCTGGGCCTACTGTATTTCGCCGCTGGCGCACACGCCGCTGACGAACGACTGCCCACCTACCAGCCTCGTTTCGAGCGCGAACAGCCTGTGGTGGTCGTGCTCGCGCAGAACCAGATGACGGAACTGACGGATTTCGTGGTGCCGCTGGGCGTTCTGCGCCGCAGCGGCGTGGCCAGGGTGCTGGCGGTGGCGACCGACCCGGGCACAGTACAGCTGATGCCAGCGCTCAGCGTACGGGCCGATGCCAGCATCGCCGAGTTTCAGCGCGATTTTCCCCAGGGCGCCGACTACCTGATCGTGCCCGCCGTGCACGACAGCCAGGAGGCGCGATGGCTGGATTTCATTAGGCAGCAGGCAGCACTGGGCGCCACTGTCATCGGCATCTGCGACGGCGTGCTGCCACTGGCTCATGCCAGCCTGCTGCATGGCCGCCGTGCGACAGGTCACTGGTACTCACGCAAGCAGCGCCTGAGCGACTTTCCCGACACCCAGTGGCAGGAAAACCGGCGCTACGTTGTAGACGGCGAGTTGATGACCACCTCGGGCGTCAGCGCAGCGCTGCCAGCGTCACTGGCCCTGATCGAAGCCATAGCCGGCACGACCAAGGCAAGCGCACTGGCCCAGCAACTCGGTGTGAGCGACTGGTCCACCAGCCATGACAGCGAGGCCTTTTCCCTTGGCAGCCAAGGCTACCTGACCGCGGCAGGCAACTACCTGGCACTCTGGAGGCACGAAACCTTCGCCGTCACCTTGCACCCCGGCATGGACGAAGTCAGCCTGGCCCTGCGTGTGGATGCCTGGGCGCGTACCTTTCGCACGGAGGTACAGGGCGTGGCGAATCACCCCGTATTCAGCGCCAGCGGACTGGAGTTCATAGCGCAGCGGGCAGACGCCTCCGGGTTACCAAAACTCCCAGGAGGCACGATGCCCGCCGGGCAGGCCCTCGACGAGGCACTCGCCGAAATCGCTACACGCTACGGTGACTCGACCCGGAGCCTGGTCGCAGCGCAACTGGAATATCGGCACGACGAGCAGGATCGGCAGTATCTCGACACGCATAAGCCTTGAACCAAGCACCTGCTTGGGTGCACCCTTGTGATCGTTGCGGACAAACAATTACAAGGACCCCGCCATGTTCGAGATCACTCGCCACCCCGTGCCAGACGCGGTGCGCCAGCGCGCGCACCTGGATAACGACGCCTACCTGCGCCTCTACCAGCAGTCCATCGAACAGCCCGAAACTTTCTGGGGCGAGCAAGCCAAGACCTTTCTGGACTGGTTCAAGCCCTGGGATCAGGTGCACAGCAGCGACCTGAAACAGGGTCGTGCCGAATGGTTCAAGGGCGGTCAGCTCAACGTCGCCTACAACTGCATCGACCGCCACCTGGCAAAGCGCGGCGAACAGATCGCGATCATCTGGGAAGGCGACAATCCCGCCGAATCCGCGCACATCACCTACAACAAGCTGCACCACAACGTCAGCCGCCTGGCCAACGTGCTGAAAAGCCGTGGCGTGAAGAAAGGCGACCGCGTGTGCATCTACATGCCGATGATCCCCGAAGCGGCCTACGCCATGCTCGCCTGCACACGCATCGGCGCCGTGCACTCGGTGGTGTTCGGCGGCTTCTCTCCGGACGCCCTGCGCGACCGTATCCTCGATGCCGATTGCCGCACCGTGATCACCGCCGACGAAGGCGTACGCGGCGGCAAGTACATCCCGCTGAAGAACAACGTCGACAAGGCGCTGCAGAGCTGCCCGAACGTCTCCACCGTGGTGGTGGTCGAGCGCACGCAAGGCGATGTCGCTTGGGTCGAAGGTCGCGACCTCTGGTATCACCAGGCGCTCAAGGAAGTCAGCGCGGACTGCCCGGCAGAGCCGATGGATGCCGAAGATCCGCTGTTCATCCTCTACACCTCCGGCTCCACCGGCAAACCCAAGGGCGTGCTGCACACCACCGGCGGCTACCTGCTCGGCGCCGCGATGACCCACAAATACGTGTTCGACTACCACGAGGGTGACGTCTACTGGTGCACTGCCGATGTCGGCTGGGTGACCGGGCACAGCTACATCGTCTACGGCCCGCTGGCCAATGGCGCCATCACCCTGATGTTCGAAGGCGTGCCCAACTACCCGGACGCCTCGCGCTTCTGGCAGGTGGTGGACAAGCACCAGGTGAACATCTTCTATACCGCGCCGACCGCCTTGCGCGCGCTGATGCGCGAAGGCGAAGGCCCGGTCAAGGCCACCTCACGCAGCAGCCTGCGCCTGCTCGGCTCGGTGGGCGAGCCGATCAACCCGGAGGCCTGGGAGTGGTACTTCAACGTGGTCGGCGAATGCCGTTGCCCGATCGTCGACACCTGGTGGCAGACCGAAACCGGCTCCATCCTCATCACCCCACTGCCCGGCGCCACCGACCTCAAGCCCGGTTCGGCCACCCGCCCGTTCTTCGGCGTGCAACCAGTGCTGCTGGATGAACAGGGCAAGGAAATCGCAGGGCCAGGCGCTGGCGTACTGGCAGTCAAGGCCAGCTGGCCAAGCCAGATCCGCAGCGTCTACGGCGATCACCAGCGTATGATCGAAACCTACTTCAAGCCCTACCCCGGCTACTACTTCACCGGTGACGGTGCACGCCGCGACGAGGAAGGCTACTGGTGGATCACCGGCCGCGTCGACGACGTGATCAACGTCTCCGGCCACCGCATCGGCACCGCCGAGGTGGAGAGCGCGCTGGTGCTGCACGACGCCGTCGCCGAGGCCGCCGTGGTCGGCTATCCGCACGACCTCAAGGGCCAGGGCATCTATGCCTACGTCACCCTGATGAAAGGTCAGGAACCCTCGGACGAGCTGAAGAAGGAATTGCTGACCCTGGTCGGCAAGGAAATCGGCAGCTTCGCCAAGCCGGAGCTGGTGCAGTGGGCACCCGGCCTGCCGAAAACCCGCTCGGGCAAGATCATGCGGCGCATCCTGCGCAAGATCGCCTGCAACGAACTGGAGAACATGGGCGACACCTCCACCCTGGCCGACCCCAGCGTGGTCGACAGCCTGATCGACCAGCGCCTCAACCGCTGACCCTCGCGCCCGGCCCGAAAGGGCCGGGCTCATCTTGTCTTGCGCCAGCCAAGCGCCGAAACTGCGCGCCATGGAATCCTTACGCAAGCAGATTGAAAAGCAGGTTCACAGCCTCACCGGTGCCTCGCTGGGTGTGCTCGACCTCGACCAGCCCCGTGGCGACGCCGGCCTGTTCGGCCCCGACTCGATGGTGTGGGAAGTGCACGCCGACTTCACCTCGATGATGGTCGGCGGCGTTTCTGCCCTGCTCCTGCAGATGCTCCATCCACTGGCACTGGCCGGCGTGTGGGATCACTCCACCTTCCGCCAGGACATGCTCGGCCGCCTGCGCCGCACCAGCCTGTTCATCGCCGGCACCACCTATGGCGGCGCACATGACGCCGAGCAGTTGCTCGAAAAGGTGCGCACCATTCACCTGCAGGTGGTCGGCCATGCCCCGGATGGCCGACCTTATGCCGCCAGTGACCCCGAGTTGCTGACCTGGGTGCACGTTTCCGAGGTCAGCCAGTTTCTCGCCGGCTATCTGCGTTACGTCGACCCGCAACTGCCGGTCAGCGAGCAGGATCGCTACTACCGCGAAGTCGCGTTGATCGCCGAACGCCTGGGCGCACAGGACGTGCCCAAGTCGCGTCAGGCAATCGAGGCATATCTTGAGCGCATGCGCTCACAGTTGCTTTGTGACGAACGAACCCGTGAGGTGGTGCGGCTACTCTACGCCGCACCCGTGCCGAACATTCTGGCCAAACCCTTTGGCAGCCTGGTGATGCAGGCCGGTGTCGACCTGCTGCCGGACTGGGCCAGCGACCTGCTCGGTGAGCACCAGGCCGCCTGGCGTCGCCCACTGATTCGCAGCAGCGTGCAGCGCACCGCCACCCTGCTGCGTTGGGCGATACGCAACAGCGCCGCGCAACGGGCTCGCCGTCGACTGGCTTAGGCAGCATGTGGCAGGTTGCACCCGCCCGACGCGAGATAGCCTCGCGGTCTGAGTCATCGGTCTGATCGTTACATGGCTTGAACCGTAGAGCGGGTGTAACCCGCCAACAGCGTATGACCCGTCACCGTAACCTCAGACAAGAGGCACGCCCCCCACAATGTTCATCGCAGCACGTGGCTGGCCGGTCACATTTGGCTATGCGACCATCGTGGCCTTTCCGGTCACAGTCTGAACCGAGTCGAGGACATGTACATGCAAGACGTCGTCATCGTTGCCGCCACCCGCACCGCCATCGGCAGCTTCCAGGGCAGCCTGGCCGAGATTCCCGCACCGGAACTCGGCGCCATCGTGATCAAGCGTCTGCTGGAGCAGACCGGCCTCAACGGTGCCCAGGTCGATGAAGTCATCCTCGGCCAGGTACTCACCGCAGGCAGTGGTCAGAACCCCGCACGCCAGGCCGTGATCCGTGCCGGCCTGCCCCACGTCGTACCGGCCATGACCCTGAACAAGGTCTGCGGCTCGGGCCTCAAGGCCCTGCACCTGGCTGCCCAGGCTATTCGCTGCGGCGATGACGAGGTGATCATCGCCGGCGGCATGGAGAACATGAGCCTGTCGCCCTACGTGCTGCCGAAAGCGCGCACCGGCCTGCGCATGGGCCATGCGCAGATGCTCGACAGCATGATCGTCGACGGCCTGTGGGACGCCTTCAACGACTATCACATGGGCATTACTGCCGAGAATCTCGTCGATAAGTACGGCATCAGCCGTGAAGCCCAGGACGCCTTCGCCGCCGCTTCGCAGCGCAAAGCCGTGGCCGCCATCGAAGCCGGTCGTTTCGATGCCGAGATCACCCCGGTGCTAATCCCGCAGCGCAAGGGCGATCCGATTGCGTTTGCCCGTGACGAGCAGCCGCGTGCCGGCACCACGGCCGAGTCTCTGGCCAAACTGAAGCCAGCGTTCAAGAAGGATGGCAGCGTCACCGCCGGCAACGCTTCCAGCCTCAACGACGGCGCCGCTGCCGTGCTGCTGATGAGCGCAGCCAAGGCACAGGCGCTGGGCCTGCCGGTGCTGGCGAAGATCGCCGCTTACGCCAACGCCGGCGTCGATCCGGCGATCATGGGCATCGGCCCGGTCTCGGCCACCCGCCGCTGCCTGGAAAAAGCCGGCTGGAGCCTGGCCGACCTGGATCTGATCGAAGCCAACGAAGCCTTCGCTGCCCAGGCGCTGTCGGTCGGCCAGGAATTGGGCTGGGACGCCGACAAGGTCAACGTCAATGGCGGCGCCATCGCCCTGGGCCACCCTATCGGCGCCTCGGGCTGCCGCGTGCTGGTGAGCCTGCTGCACGAGATGATCCGCCGCGACGCCAAGAAAGGCCTGGCCACCCTGTGCATCGGCGGCGGCCAAGGCGTGGCGCTGGCCATCGAGCGCACCTGAGAAACTGAAACACCGTAGGCGCAAGAAAACGTAGGGCGGGTACAACTCACCACCACAGGAGCCGGCGGGTTGCACCCGCCCTACGGTTCTGAATCGGTGGATGTGACGCCACAACGATATCCGATGGTGAAAAAGCGTTTCTGCGAGAACGCTTCATGCTGACGAAACAGCAGATTCCTGTCTCAACGGTTAGACTTTGCCTCAACCGAAGTCTGACAACGAGAAATCACCATGCCCGAATGGCTCAACGCCCTACCGAAGGCTGAACTGCACCTGCACCTGGAGGGCTCGCTGGAGCCCGAATTGCTGTTCGCCCTGGCCGAACGCAACCAGATCGCCCTGCCCTGGGCCGATGTCGAAACCCTGCGTGCCGCCTACGCCTTCAACAACCTGCAGGAATTTCTCGACCTGTATTACGCCGGCGCCAACGTGCTGCGCACCGAACAGGATTTCTACGACCTGACCTGGGCCTACCTGCAGCGCTGCAAGGCGCAGAACGTCATTCATGTCGAGCCCTTCTTCGACCCTCAGACCCATACCGACCGGGGCATTTCCTTCGAAGTGGTGCTGCGCGGCATCCAGCAGGCGCTGGTCGATGGCGAGCAGCAACTGGGCATCAGCCATGGCCTGATCCTCAGTTTCCTACGTCACCTGCCCGAGGAAGAAGCGTTCAAGACCCTGGAGCAGGCCATGCCGTTCCGCGATGCCTTCATCGGCGTCGGTCTCGACAGTTCGGAGAAAGGCTTTCCGCCACGGCTGTTCGAGCGGGTGTTCGCCAAGGCGCGCAGCGAAGGCTTGCACGCAGTGGCCCACGCCGGCGAGGAAGGCCCGCCCGAATACATCAGGGAGGCGCTCGATCTGCTCAAGATCAAGCGCATCGACCACGGCGTACGCGCCATCGAAGATGAACGCCTGATGCAGCGCATCATCGACGAGCAGATTCCGCTGACCGTTTGCCCGCTGTCCAACATCAAGCTGTGCGTGTTCGAGCACATGAGCCAGCACAACATCCTCGAGATGCTCGAGCGCGGCGTGAAGGTGACGGTGAACTCGGATGATCCGGCCTACTTCGGCGGCTACGTCGGCGAGAATTTCGCGGCTCTGCAAGAGCACCTGGGCATGACCGAGGAACAGGCCAAGCGCCTGGCGCAGAACAGCCTGGACGCGCGCCTGGCCTGAGCAGAAGCATCGCCGCTGAAACACCTCCCACAATACCTAGGTTCCGTGGGAGGGGTTTTAGCCGCAACGCCGCCAACAGCTACAGCCTCAGTGCTCCTGCAGCTTGCGCCGCTTGCCGGTGACCATCGACAACGGCAGGTTCTCGCGTAGCCGATAGCTCTCAAACAAGGCTGCGGCGATATGCAGGCCCACCAGTGCCATCAGGCCATTGGCACAGAACTCGTGGATTTGCAGCGGCAAATCGGCGCCCCAGAAGTAATCGACCTCCTCCATGAGAAAGCCGGTCACACCCAGACCGAGCATCAGCGCCATCATCAGGATCATCACCAGCGCGCCCAGCGGCGAATGCCCAAGGCGGTGATACGGCTGTCCGGAAATCAGCGCGCGCAAGTGCTCGCTCAAACGCGCACGGCTCGGCCAGAAATCCGCCCAGCGTGCCGCCGGGGTACCGACGAAGCCCCACACCAGGCGAACCACCAACCAGGCCACGGCGTAGTAACCGAACCAGCGGTGCCAGTTCTCGCCCTCTTCGGTGAAGAAGTAATTGGCCAGGAAAGCGCCGGCCAGGGACCAGTGGAACAGGCGTACCACTGGATCCCACAGGCGTATGGTCGGGGCGCTCATCAGCTTTCCACGTTGCTCTTGACGGCATCACCACTGACCGGGTCGAAGTAGATTTCGACCTTCTTGCCGTCCTTGTTGAAGCCGTAGATTTCGTAGCAGTTGCCGCCGGTTACCTTGAATTTGTTGATCTCGTAACCCTGGGCCTTGAGGTCGGCCTGGAACTTGTCCTGATCCTGCCACTGCGACTTGTCGGCGGTGGTGCATTGAGTGGCGGCGAAGGTCAGCGGACTGGCCAGAACCAGGGACAGCAGAAGCAGCTTGCGCATGATGTAGTCCTCTTCGGTGCAGGAAAGTGTGTCTGCGGGGACTACTCTCGCGCCTGAAGCTTAAGGCTCTATTAGCGCACGCAAAATCGTAGTCCGGATGCAATCCGGGGGAGATCGCCAGGGAAACGCCCGGATTGCATCCGCGCTAGAGCTCTATAAGGAAAGGGGCTTCGTCGCGACTAAAGCCCCTCCCATGACTGATACCTCAAAAGTCGAAATCGACCTTGGCCCAGAAGGTACGCCCCGGCTCGTCGATGCGGGTCTCGGCCGGGAAGCCGAAGCCCGCGTCACCCGCCAGGTTGAGGTGCTCGGTGTAGTTCTTGTCGAGCAGGTTATCCACACCGGCGCTGAGCTTGACCTGCTGGCTGACGCGATAAGCACCATTGAGCGAGAGCACACCGAAGCCGGCGCTGTCACCAAAGTCCTGCCCCACCACGTTGCCGCGCCCTTCGGCGATACGCCCCTGACCATCGACCACACGCCACAGGGCACCGACGCTCCAGTCGTCGCGCTGGTAGGTCAGGCCCAGGCGCGCCTCCAGTGGCGGCATCTGCGGCAGCGCTTCACCGTCACTGCTGTTCTTGCCCCAGGCGTAGGCCAGGGTCGCGTCGGCCTTCCAGTTGGAAGCGAAGGCGTAGGCCACGCCCAGCTCACCTCCCATGATGCGCGCATCGACGTTGTCGGCCTGGGTGCTCATGCCACGGTAGTCGAACAGAATGTAGTCGCGGATCTGCCCGGCGTAGGCCGAGGCCCAGGCCTGCAGCTTGTCGTCCCGATACTGGATGCCGATATCGAGCTGGGTGGTCTTCTCCGGCTTGATGCCGTCGAAGGCGTTGTCCGCACCAGCCGGGCCATTGAGTCCGGCGGAGAACAGCTCCCAATAGTCGGGGAAACGCTGCACGTGGCCGATACCGGCATAGACGGTGGTCGGCGAGCCGGACAGGTCGTGCTCGTAGCGCACGAAACCGCTGGGCAGGGTATCGGCGCGGGTTTCGCCCGCCGTCGGGTTGGGCGTCGACATGCCCATCATGTTGCTGAAGTTCTGCCGATAGTCCTTGGCCCAGGCGCGATCCAGGCGTGCGCCGGAGATCAGCCGATCACGCTCGGCCAGACTCCAGGTGGCTTCGGCGAATACACCGTAGTTGTGCATCAGCGCGTCCTTGTCCCAGGGGAAACGATCAGCATCGACATAGGGCATGCCCATCATGCCGCCGCTGGAACGGCGCTGGCGGTGTTCGCTGCGCTGCACATCGACACCGGTGATCAGCTCGACGTCGTCCCACTTCCAGGTCGCAGCCAGGCGTGCGCCCAAGGTGCGGCGGTCGACCTGCGCCGCCATCGGCCCGGCCATCATGCTGCTCGGATCGGGCACGCGAAGGCGGAAGTTGTCCATGATGTGGTCGGCGTAGTTGTAGTAGATCTTGGCCTCGACCTTATCCAGCACACCGCCGAGGTTGCTGCGCTCGATGCGCAGACCGAGGCTTTCGCGCTTGAACTGGGTGCCGTCCATGCCACGACCGCCATAGCGCGCTTCACCATCACCACGGCCAGCGCTGAGCTCGATCAGAGTATCGGCATCCGGCGTCCAGCCCAGGGCCACGTCGCCGTTCCACTTGTCCCAGCGCGAGGCGATGGTGTCGCCGTCACCGTTGTCGTAATCGTCCGAGTGCGAGCGGTTGCCCATCACCCGCAGGTAGCCCTGCTCGCTGCCGATGGCGCCATCCAGCACCTGGTCGAAACGGCCGTTGGAGCCCGCCAGCACGCTGGCATGCAGGCGCGCGCCCAGCTCGCCGAAACGCTCCGGCTCACGCTCGAAACGCACCACGCCCGCCGAAGCGCCTGATCCCCAGATCACCGTCTGCGGGCCCTTGGTCACGGTCAGCAGGTCGAAGGTTTCCGGAGAGATGTAGGAACTGGGCGCGTCCATCCGCCCTGGGCAGGCGCCGATCATCTGCCCACCATCGGTGAGCAGTAGCAGGCGCGAACCGAACAGGCCGCGCAGCACCGGATCGCTGTTGCTGCCGCCGCTGCGAATCGCGGAGAAACCGGGAATGGTCTTGAGGTAGTCGGCCGCATCACTGGCTGGCACAGGCTGGCGTGCATCCTTGGGATCGGCCACCACGGTCAGCGGCGAGCTTTGCTGGATCGCCGTGATCACGCTGGGCGGCAGTTCGTGCACATGCTCCTCGGCAGCCTGCAATGCAGTCATGGAACACAGGCCGCAGGCGACGGCCAGGGCGGACAAGGGAAAACGCGAGCGCACGGAAGCGGCGCCCGAAACGAAGGAAACGGACATGCGGATACCTGAAAAGTCGATTTGCGAAGAGGCTTGGTAACGGCCTCATGGGAGCGCTAAGTTCAGGAGCGCATGGGCGGAGCGCGTGACAGCGCATGAGGAAAGTGGGCACCCGCCAGCGGGTGCGCCGGTAACGCCAGGACGACGTCGCAAGACGACTCCAGGCGGCTCGCGGCCATCGAGCAGGTGTCGGCCAGCACAGGACAATGCGAGAACAGCGAACAGTAGCCGCAGGCATCCACCTGCAACACTGGACTGGAGCTGCCCGCTGGGGCCGGCACATTTCCGGCCCCGTCATGACAGCTGAGTTCGCTCAGCCAGCGCCAGTCAGCCGGCTCGGCACGCAGTTGCGACGCCAGGGGCGCCAGAACGATAAGGACGAACGCCAGCAGCCCCAGTTGGGCAGCGAAGGTTCGTCTGCGTGCCGTGAACATCATCAGTGCTGGTGCTTGCCTGCGTCATGACCGGCAGCATGATCATGCCCTTCCGGCGCATCTTTCTGCACGGCGACCTCGACCTCCACAGCACCGGCTTTCTCGAAGTTGAGGGTCAGCGGGAAGCGCTCACCATCCTTGGCCTGCTGCTTCAGGTTGAACAGCATGACGTGATAACCCATGGGCTCGAACTTCACCTCGTCACCGGCGGGGATGGCCACATCCTGCACCTGCTGCATCTTCATCACGCCACCCGCGTGCACATGCTCGTGCAGCTCGGCCTTGCCGGCCACCGGCGTGCTGACGCTGAGCAGACGATCGGCTTCGCTGCCCTTGTTGTGCACCACGAAGTAAGCAGCAGCAGTCGGCGCCACCGGCGGCATTTCGCGCGACCAGGGATGGTCGATATGCAGCTGGCCAACTTCGTACTCGTGGGCTTGAGCCAGCAGGGCCGGCAGCAACAGGGTCAGGCCGAGCAGGGTTTTCTTCAGACTCATGGTGAACCTCCTGGTTATGAAGCTTCTCGGTGTATCGCCATTGGCAGGTCGATACACCACGGAAAAGGGCAACTCGTAAATACTGCGTCCGATGGGCGCAATGAACCACTCAAGATTCCAGCATCTTTTGCATGACCTCCTTGCGGCGCCGGCTGCGTCCACGGCGCAGGCGACGCCAGCCCAGCAACGTACCACTGAGACAGATCACCAGGCCGCCGAGGCTGAAGGCGATGATCAGGGCTTCGCGCAGCAGTGGGCGCTCCAGCAGCGGCGGCCAGTCCCAGCTATGCAGCAGGTTGAATAGCCAGCGGCCGACGCGCTGGCGCTGATCATGCCGTGCGACCATCTCGCCACTGGCGGGATCGAGGTAGACCCAGGTCTGCTCCGGGTCATCGAAGCGCACCCGCAGCACCGGCAACGGACGGCTCTGAAAGCCGTACATGCTCTGCGCATCGCGGGCGAAGTAGTAGGAATCGAAGCGTTCCAGCCAGTCGCTTTGCAAGGCCGTATCCGGCGCCATGAGGCGGGCCGTATCGAGCAACTGCTCACGGGGAAGCTGTCGCAACAGGGTCGCGCCGTGCAGCATGCGGCTCTCGCCGCTCGCATCGCGCGCCACCAGATAGGTGCTGCCATCCAGGCGACGCCATTCCAGTTCGACCACATCCAGCTCCGCACGCAGCAGTTGCAGCGCGTTGCTGACGGAGAGCGAAACGTCCGCCGCCCGCAGCGCGCCGCCTTGCATCAACGCGCCGTCGAGGCGTGAACGGCTGTCGGTGGCGCCCCAGGGCCGCATGGACATCAGGCCACTGAAGATCCACGCCACCAGCACGACGCCGAACAGCAGGCCGCCGACATGGTGCCAACGCAACCAGCCCCCCGCGTACGGGCTGCGCGAACCGTTGCGATAGGGCCGGCGAAAACGCCAGCGCATCACGCCAACCACCATGCCCAGCAGGGCCATGGCCGTGCCCAGCAGGGACAAACCGATCACCAGTACCCGCCAGCCGTTGTCGAAACCAAAACCACCGCGCAACGGATAGAGCCAGTGCAACCAGGCGCCCAGCCAGTTCCAGCGCCGCTCATGCAGGCTGGCATCGCGCACCACTTCGCCCGTTTTGCCGGATAGGTAGAGCCAGGTTCGCTCGGCATCGCCCAGTTCGACCAGATGCAGAGGACGCTCGACATCCAGTGCACGCGAGTGCGTCCAGACGTCCTCGTCGAACTGGCCGCGATAACGCAGCGGCACGTCGCCGGCATATTGCCGAGCGCCCGCCAGCGCCCAGGCTTCGTCGGCACGTTGCAGCGGCTCACCGCTGCGCGCATCGAGGGTCACACGGCGCCCATCGGCCAACTCCAGCAGATAGAACGGCCGGCCGCCCAGGCTGCTCAGGCGCAAACGCTGCAACGGCACCTGCGCCCACTGCGCCGGCACCTCGGCGCAGCAGGTAGCAGGCAGCGCCGGCAGATGCCCGAGGCGTTCGCTGGTGGTCAGCTTGGGGTAACCGACATAGAGCATCACCACCCCGGAGACGAACCACAGCGCCATCAGCAGGCACAGGCCAATGCCCAGCCAGCGATGCCAGAGATACAGCTGTCGTTTCAGCATCATCAGTAGCGCCACTGCACAGCCACTTCCAGGCTGCGCGGCTCACCCAGGTAATACTGGGTGTTGCTCTGGTGGATGAAGCGGGCATAGGTCTCGTCGGTGAGGTTGCGCAGCCGCGCGCTCAGCTCGGTGTGGGCGTCCAGATCGTGCTTGAGGAACAGCCCGTAGACCGTGTACGACGGCACCCACATGGTGTTGGCGGTATTGGCGTAAACCGAGGAGACGTAGCGCGCATCGGCCCCGATCTGCCAGTCCGGCGTGACCTCGTAGGTCAGCCAGAGGTTGGCCACGCGCTCCGGGATGTTCACCGGGTTCCTGCCCTTGCGCGAGATCGCCACACCGCCGACGTTTTCGTTGAATTCGTCGTACTCGGCACGTACCCAGGCCAGGTTACCGGCGGCTAGCAACTGCGGAGTGATCTTGAACGAGGCCGCCAGCTCGACACCGGTGGAGGTCTGCTGCCCGACTTGCTCGGTGGTATTGGG
>Ga0206116_1001053_pt1 | contig 17755 bp, 8 predicted proteins | sample 3A1Ametagenome_FD_178000 | JGI IMG/M metagenome (GOLD analysis project Ga0206116, IMG submission 178000) | Enriched microbial communities from leaf-cutter ant dump, University of Wisconsin, Madison, United States - 3A1A | ecosystem: Environmental > Terrestrial > Nest > Insects nest > Nest dump...
ACGTGCCACAGGTAGTCGAGCACCTTGTCCAGCGGCCCCAGTTCATTCCAGTTATCCGAGGTCAGTCCGCGCAACGGGAAGATGTCCCAGAACGAGCCGCCGCCGAACAGCACGATCAGCAGCACGCCAAGGATGAAGCCAGGCATGGCGTAGCCGGTCAGCACCAGCAGGCTGGTCAGCACGTCGAAGCGGCTGCCGTGGCGTACGGCCTTGGCCACGCCCAGAGGCACCGAGATCAGGTAGGTGAGGAAGAAGGTCCATACACCCAATGACACGGTGACCGCCAGCTTGTCGCGAATCAGCGAGGCCACGCTCTGGTGGTGGTAGTAGCTTTCGCCGAGGTCGAAGCGCAGGAAGTTGCCGAGCATGGTCACGTAGCGGGTCAGGGCAGGCTCGTCGAACCCATAGAGTTCGTTGAGCTGTTCGACCTGGCGGGCATCGATCCCGACCCGGCCGCTGTAGCTCCAGCCCGCACCGCTGCCGACCGAGTCGGAACCGGAGCGCGCGCCTTCACCTTCGAGTTGCGACATGACCTGGTCGACCGGCCCCCCTGGCATGAACTGCGTGACCAGGAAAGTCAGGGTGAGCACCCCGATCAACGTGGGAATCATAATCAAAAGACGTTTCAAGAAATAAAGCCACATGACGTGTTTCCAGAATAAGCCGGGCGATTTCGCCGATGCGAAAAGTGCGTGGAGTTCTGGTAAAGGCATGGATCGTGCCATGCGCAGACTTCATCTATTTAGCCGTGTGTAGTTGCAGTGGCGGGCACGTCTTGTTGTCGTGAAATTGGTTTGGGTGCTGCCTGAGCAGCAATCCGTCAGCAGTTTGCTGGCGACCCAGCATGCTTGCGATAGTGCCGGAAATGCATCGTCTGACTGGCGTCGAAGCGCCCTGGGGCAAGGGTGCTGCTGCTTCAGCATTGAGTGGTGAATAGTTGTTGCCATGCCATCAATCAGGTGCTTCTTATTCTTTTTAATTACCGCCTTAAATATTTTTCTTATAGAGCCGCCGCGGATAGTGGTGGTTTTCGAATTATTTTTTTAATTGGCATGTGCCCTGCAATACCCCATCGACTTTCAAGTTGCGCCGACTTACGTGGCGTACTTGTTTATTGCCATGGGGAGAAACAACATGCAGTCCAATCGTACCCTTTTAGGTACTGCCATCATTACGGCGATTGCCGGTGGTTTGTACGGGTTTCCAACTTTTTCCTCTGCGGCCGAGACGCGGGCCAGCCACGATGAGCCCTCGCTCGGCGTGGTAACGGTCACTGCGCAGAAACGCAGCGAATCAGTCCAGGATATCCCGCTGACGGTTAATGTGGTCGACGGCAAGACTCTGGAGGACTCCAGTGCCGGACTGACCGCTGGTGAGATCACGCGTTTCATTCCCAATGCCTCTGCCGCGACCCTGGACGGCCATGGTTTCCCACGTTGGTTTCTGCGCGGTATCGGCACTGGTCAGCCTTCTCTGGATAACGTCAGCCCGATCGGTTACTACGTCGATGAGGTGTACCTGGGGCCGATCTTCCTTAGCGGCGGGCCGCTGTATGACGTCGAACGGGTGGAGGTGTTGCCGGGGCCGCAGGGCACTCTATGGGGTAAGAACAGCCCTGGTGGAGCGATCCATGTGGTTTCGCGCAAGCCGACCTTCGACAACAGCGGTTGGGTGAAAGCTGGTACCGGTAGCTACAACAAGCGCCTGTTGCAAGGCGCGCTGAATGGTGTGCTGGTCGAGGACAAGCTGGCCACGCGCCTGTCGTTCAGCTCGGAGAACCGCGACCAGTATGTGAGGAACACCACCAAGGGCAAGCGCGGCGAGCTGGAGGATCGGGCAGTGCGCTGGCAACTGCTGGGCAACCTCAGCGATACCCTGGATGCCAGCCTCAGCGTCCACCACCGCGAATTCACCCAGGACGAGAACAGCTCCTACATCACCTTCGGTCCGGCCGGTTCCACCGACGCCCGTGGCAACCCCTATCCGCAGTTCCCGGATCGGGTCTATGCGTTCAATGCGCCGACCGAAAGCAAGCATATCCAGAGCGGCGGTGTGCTGACCCTCAACTGGGACTTCAACGACTACACCCTGACCTCCATCAGTGGCTACGAGCACGGCCGTTCCACCAGCCAGAGCGACGGCGACAACTCACCCCAGGAGATCAGCCGCAGCTACGGACGTCAGGAGGTCGACCTGTTTTCCCAGGAAGTGCGCTTGGCTTCGCCGCGTCGCGATCGGCTGAACTGGATCACCGGTGTGCACTACTACTACCAGGACATGGAGAACTTCTCCGCGGGCGGTTCGCTCAACGTACCCGGTCTGTACCCGGGCACCACGCCGACCTACAACAACAACCACTGGACCGGGGAAAACGAAAGCCTCGGTGTATTTGCCAGCAGCACCTACAACTTCACCGAAGACTTCAACGTGACCGCCGGCGTGCGCTGGACCGACGAGCGCAAGGACATCGACCTGCGCCGCGAGCGTTCGGTGGGGGCAGCCAACTACACCGACACCAACCACTGGTGGAACCGCGACTCGCTGACCAACGCCCTCAATCCCTACGTGATCTACGACAATGACCGTCGTTGGCGGGAAGTCACCTGGGACGTGACACCGGAGTACCGCATCAATGACAACTTGCTCAGCTACTTCCGCGTGGCCAAGGGCTTCCGTGGCGGTGGTTTCATCTCGGGGCCGGGCACCCAGGCGGCGACCGGCGACTTCGAGCCGGAATTCATCACCTCCTATGAACTGGGTCTGAAGTCGGAGTGGCTGAACGGCCGCCTGATCGCCAACGCCTCGGTGTTCTACTACGACTACGACGATATCCAGATCAACATCTACCGCTGGGATCCGGCGCTCAATTCCGGTGTCTCGCGGATGCAGAACGCCGCCAGTGCTTCGGTCAAGGGTGCCGAGTTCGAGATCCAGGCGTTGCCGCTCGACAACCTGCGTGTGCGCCTGTCCGGCGGCTTCCTCGATACCGAGTACAAGGACTACCAGGCCGACTCCGCCGGCGGTGCGCCGGGTGCCGATTACTCGGGCACATCGTTCGCCCGTGCACCACGCCTGTCCGGTGTGCTCGGCTTCGATTACACCGTGCAGCTGCCGTACGGCAAGGTGGTGCTGGGCGGTGACATCAACAGCCGCAGCCGTTTCCACTTCAACGCCACCGACAGCAACAACCCGGCGCAGCAGCACCCGGGTTACACCCTGACCAACCTGCGGGCGACCTACATCCTCCCGGACGAGAGCGTGGAAGTGTCGGCCTATGTCGACAACGTCACCGACAAGGACTACTGGCAGGCCACCTCGCCAGTCGGCCCCAACATCGTCGGCTACGCATTGGGTGCGCCACGCACCTTCGGTACCTCGTTGCAGGTGAATTTCTAACGGCTTTCTTCGGGGCATGCCATGGCGGGTGCCCCGATCATCAAACCGAGGTAATCCATGATGAATTTCCGAAGCCGTGTCGCAAGTGCGTTGTTGCTCGCTGGAAGTCTGTTGACGCTCCCTGTGTTGGCCGCTGATCCCGAGGTGATCGCACTCAAGGCGGCGCGCCTGATCGATGTCGAGAGTGGCAAGTGGATCGATGCCCCCGTGGTGATCATCGAAGGGGAGCGGATCAAGGCCGTGGGCAGTCGCCTGGCGGTACCGCAAGGCGCGCGGGTCATCGATCTGGGCGAGCGTACGCTGCTACCGGGGTTGATCGACGCTCATGTGCATATCGCCGGTGGCGGTGGCCCGAACGCAGGTGTGGCACGTAGCGCGCTCAAAGGTGCAGCCAATGCTAAAAAGACCCTGGAAGCGGGTTTCACCACTGTGCGCAGCATGGGCGGAGGCAGTTTTGCCGGGATCGCCCTGCGCGATGCGATCAATGATGGTGATGTAGTCGGCCCGCGCATTTTCGATGCCGGCACCTTGCTCGCGGTGACCGGCGGCCATTGCAGTGGGCCGCGCCTGGCGCCTGGCGTTTCGGTCGAATCGCCAGGCGTGGCGGACGATGCCGCCGGCTTCGTGCGCAAGGTGCGTGAGCAGGTGAAATACGGCGCCGACTTTATCAAGATCTGCATCACCGGCGGGTTTGTCAGCGGTACCGATCCGACCACTACCCAGTTCACTGAGGAGGAAGTACGTGCTGTGGTAGAAACCGCCCACCGCTATGGCAAGAAGGTTGCGGTGCATGCTCATGCCACGGATGGGGTGAAGTTGGCTGCGCGGCTTGGAGCCGACTCCATCGAGCATGGTTCGCTTATCGATGACGAAGGTATCCGGCTGATCAAGGGCAATCCCAAGCAAGTGGTTGTACCCACGCTGTCGGTCTATGGCACGGCGTTGGATCGGGCCAAGGCCGTCGGCGCCTCGCCGAGTGCTCTGGTGCAGTTGCAGCGGGTGCTGGAGGTCTACGAAGGCAATGCGCGAAAGATCGTCAAGGCAGGCATTCCGGTCATCTACGGCACCGACGGTCCGCCCGGCAACAATGCCTCGGAGTTTCCCCTGTTGGTCGGCCTGGGCCTGAGTCCTTTGCAGGTCTTGCAGTCCGCCACCATCCGCTCTGCCGAGTTCCTGGGAGTGGCGAGCGATATCGGCAGCGTCGGCGCAGGCAAGTACGCTGACATCATCGCCTTCGACAGCGACCCGCTGGCCGATATCGAGCAATTCCGTCAGGTGCGATGGGTAATGAAGGGCGGCGTCGTCCACAAGGACATTACCTCGCGCTGAATGCTCCACTCCCTGGGGAGTCTTTCCTCCCCGAGCCCGGCTTCCTGCCGGGCTTTTTTGTTTCTGGCGCGAGTGGCTGCGAGGTGATGACCAGGTTCTCCGTGGCGGATGCCATTCACCTGCCAGACGGTGCGGTGGTCGCTGTGCAGCAGGGTTGCTGCTGCTCAGGCAGCCCCATTGCTGCGCAGACAGCAGCGGTCTATCGAGCGCTGTCGGTAATTTCAATAAATTACATATATAACAATAGGTTAGATGTTGTTTTGACTCCGTCTTTTTTCTGGCATGTGACGTGCAATTACCTGTTGAACAGGGCAAACGCTTGCCCGGACGATGATTTACTGGGGGAGAAACCATCATGAAGTTGTTCAGGCGCAAAGCCTTGTTTGTCGCGATAAATGCGGCACTGGCCGGCATCTACTGGAACGTGCCGGCCTTTGCCGAAGAGGAAAAGGGCGCGAAGAAAAACGATCAGGCGTTACAGACCGTGGTGGTCACCGCGCAGAAGCGTGAGGAGACCATCCAGAGCGTGCCGCTGGCGATTTCCGTGGTCACTGGCGACCAGGTGCTGAATCGGGGAATTCTCACCTCCAACGAGATCGGTCGTCTGGCGCCCAACGTCTCCGGGCAACTGAGCGGAGGCCGGGGTGACCGGCCGCGCTGGTTCATTCGCGGTATCGGTTCCAACGACCCGAGCCTGACCGCAGAAAGCCCGATCGGCATCTACCAGGACGAGGTGTTCACCTCACTGACGTCCCTGCAATCCTTCCCGATCTTTGACCTGGAGCGGGTGGAGATCTTGCGTGGCCCGCAGGGCACGCTGTGGGGCAAGAACACCACCGGTGGCGCGATCAACTTCATCTCGCGAAAACCGAGCTACACCCCTGATGGCTATGTCACCGCGAGTGCTGGTGACTGGGGCTCGAAAACCACCCAGGGGGCTTTCGGTGGCGGCTTGACGGATCGGCTGGCGGCGCGCGTGTCGTTCTTCCATGAGGAATACGATGGTTACGCCAAGAACCTCTCCACCGGCGACGATGGTCCGGAGGTCGGTGATTCGGCCCTGCGCGTGCAATTGCTCGCCGATGTCTCCGATGAACTGCAGGCGCTGGTCAACCTGCATGCACGTCGCCGCAACACCGGCCCCAACCCGACCTACTGGATCAACACTGAGGCCGGTGGTGCCGACCGCAATGGCTGGGTACCCAGCTACGGTACACGTCCGAAGTCCGGAGACGACTATTACGGCGGTGACGGGGACAATGAGGACAACCTGTTTGGTGGCCTGGTCAAGCTGGACTGGCAACTGGGAGACCTGACTCTGACGTCGATAAGTGCTTATGACGAGGGGGACGGTAACAACAAATCGATCAGCGCCATTCAGGCGCCAGTCATCACCGGGCAGCGCGACACCACTGCCGGCCGCAGCTCGCTGGACAACTGGCAGATTTCCCAGGAGTTTCGCCTGGCATCCTCCGAGGCCCAGCGCCTGAGCTGGATCGCCGGCCTCCACTATTTCCGCTATCGCTTCGACTCCGATTCGGCTGCTGCGACCTTCGCACCCACCGCACGCCGCACTTACAGCCGTACTTGGATGAACCAGGACGCGGAAAGCTACGCCGCCTTCGGCAGCGTCAAGTTCGCCGTCACGGATCGCTTCGACCTCAATGCTGGGCTGCGCTGGACCGAGGAAGAAAAAACCATCGGCATCCATACCATTCGCAGTACCGGCGCGACCTTCAACAACCCGGGTTACTGGTGGAATCCGGGGTCGCTGAATACGCCGCTGAGCTACAACGAGAATATTGAGAAAAGCCGCAAGTGGCGCGAGCTGAGCGGGGATTTCACGCCCGAGTACCGTCTGACCGACGATGCCCTGGTGTACTTCCGTTTTGCCCGTGGCTACCGTTCCGGCGGCTTCAACAACTCGATCCCGGTGTTGTCCGCCGCGCAAATCGCTGCAGGTCAGACCCCGGATATCCCGGTGGTCGAGCCGGAGTACCTGAACAACTACGAGCTGGGCCTGAAGACCTCCTGGTTCGACGACCGTCTGCACGTCAACGCCAACCTGTTCTACTACGACCAGAAGGATATCCAGCTCAATATCCAGGCGCCCAACCCTCTCAACCTGCAGAACCCGCCAAGCGGCTCGTTCGCCCAGAACGCTGCCTCCGGGGAAGTGAAGGGTTTCGAACTGGAAGTGCATGCGGCGCCCATCGAGAATCTACGGGTCAGTGGTTCCATCGGCCTGATCCAGGCCGAGTACGTCGACTTCAACCCGACCCTGTCGGTCAGTGGTGTGACCCAGGAAGTCGATCGCAGTGGCAACAAGTACTTCCGCACGCCGGAACGCACTGCGACCTTCGATCTGGAATATCGCATCCCGTTCCAGACCGGCAGCCTGATTCTCGGTACCGACTGGAACTACCGCAGCCACCAGTACTACAACGCCGCGCAGCAGGGCGCCGCCCAGGGCGACGTGGGCCGTGCTGCTGATGGCAGCGTGTATGTCAGTGGCCAGCAGGAGCAGGACGGTTATGTGATCGGCAACGCCCGGGTGTCCTGGCTGACCCGTGACGAGAAGCTGGAGTTCTTCAGCACCGTGACCAACCTCACTGACGAGAACTACGTGATCAACTCGCGTGCTCCGACCCCCAACTATCCGACCCAGACCGGCGCGCCGCGTTTCTACAACGTAGGAGTCACCGCGCGTTTCTAAAGTTTTGCCGGTTATCCAGCCTGCCGCTTGCGGCGGGCTGTTTTCTTTCTCTTTCTGGAAAAACGACGATGAATGCACATGCACCGAAGGTGTTGCGGCTGGCTGTGGCCATCGCGGCACTGAACCTTTGCGCCACGGCGCTCGCGGCCGGCCCGTCAGCGATCACGACCTTCGATACTCGCCATGGCGATGGCAGGGTCTCGCCGTTCTACACCTGGCAGGAGGCGGTTCCCGCGCAGCCCGGAAAACTGCTGCGTCACGAACCCTTGGACGCCAGCGTTGGGCTTGGCTCTGCCGGGCAGCAGTACCGCATCCTGTTTTCCTCCACCGATGGCGTTGGTGGTGAGCAACCGATCACGGTGTCTGGTGCGTTGTTCCTGCCCAAGGGCCAGGCGCCGGCAGGCGGCTGGCCGATCGTCGCCTGGGGCCATGGCACCCTGGGTGTCGCCGATATCTGCGCACCGTCCTGGCAGGGGCGTTCCTACCGTGACGTGCGTTACCTGAATGCCTGGCTGGACGAGGGCTATGCGGTGGTCGCTTCCGACTACCAGGGCATTGGTGTGCCGGGACCCAACCCACAGTTCAATAACCGCTCCAATGCCTACAGCATTCTGGATAGTGCCCGTGCCGCTCTGGATGGCTTTCAAGGGCTGAGCAATAAGGTGTTGCTGGTAGGGCAGTCACAAGGTGGCTCTGCGGTAGTGGTTGCGGCCGGCTATGCGCCTGAATACGCACCGGATCTCGACGTGCTCGGCACCATCGGAACCGGCATCGTCTACCGGCCGGCGCGCGCGGTGAAAGCAGTGACTAGCCCCGACCCGGATGCCCTGAACCGGGTCGATCCGAGCATTGCCTACGGCTTCTACCACGTGGTGGCGGCGCAGGCCCTGGATCCCTCGGTGCGTGGTGAGGACATCTACACCGAACTGGCCCTGCCACTGCTGGAGCAGGCGCGCACGCACTGCCTGGCGACTCTGAGCGCGGACGCGGTGGGGCTGGGCCTGACCCGCGCCAATACGCTGAAGAACCCCGCGGGTGACAAAGCCTACAACGCCCCGGCGGACGATGTTGGCCGGCCGTTCCCGACCGTCAAACTGACGCAGCCATTGTTCATAGGTGTCGGCCTGAAGGACGGTCTGGTATCGGCGGGCGTCGCTTTGGCGGAAGATGCCTGCGCTGCCGGCACCGTCACGCAGATTCATGTGTACGAAGGCAAGGATCACAGCGGCACGGTGAACGAGTCGCTGAAGGATTCGCTGCCGTTCGCCCGCCAGGTACTGGCCGGCGAGAAGGTCGCGGCGCGCTGCAAGGCGGATAACCTCTAGCCCGATCTGCTGCGTTGAGGCAGAACCCAAAACGCCCCTCTCCCGTAAGGAAGAGGGGCGTTTCCATGAGTGCTCGATGCTTCAGGTGTGGCGTTTGTCGTTGGGATTGAGTGGACGTTGCAGCCCCAGGTTTTCACGGTAGGTCTTGCCGGTGTATTCGGTACGGAAGAGACCGCGCTTCTGTAGCTCCGGCACCACCAGGCGGGTGAAGTCCTCGAAGCCGCTGGGCAGGTAGGGCGGTACCACGTTGAAGCCATCGGCACCGCGCTCGACGAACCATTGCTCCATGACGTCGGCTACGGTTTTCACCGAGCCGATGGCTTGCAGGTGCCCGCGCGATACGCGGAAACGCAGCACCAGCTGGCGGATCGACAGGTTTTCCCGATGCGCCAGTTCCAGTTGCTGCTGGAAGCGTCCACGGCCATTCTCGCCCGCCTCGTAGGGCAGGTCGGGGAGCGGGCCGTCCAGCGGGTAACCGGACAGGTCGAAACCGCCGAAGCTCACTTCGCTGAGGTCGACCAGCTCCTGCAGCTCGCCGAAGCGATCCTGGGCTTGCTGATCAGATTCGGCCACCACCACGGACAGGCCCGGAGTGATCTTCAACTGATCCGGGTCGCGACCATATTTGGCCATGCGTCCCTTCACGTCGGCGTAATAGGCCTGGGCCACTTCCAGTGACTGCGCCGAGGCATAGGTCATCTCTGCCACGCGGGCAGCGAACTCGCGGCCGGTGTCCGAGTTCCCGGCCTGGACGAACACCGGGTAGCCCTGGATTGGCCGTGGCAGGTCGAGCAGCCCTTCGCTGCTGAAGTACTTGCCCTGGAACTTCAACGGGTGGGCGGAACGTGGCTCGTAGAATACCCGCTCGGCGCGTCGCGGGTTATCGAAGGCATCGTCGTCCCAGGTATCCCACAGGGCCTTGGTCAGGCGTACGAACTCCTCGGCGCGCTCGTAGCGTTCTGCATGGGAGCGTGGCTGTTCGATACCGAAGTTCTTCACCGTGTGCTCGCCGAACGACGACACCACGTTCCAGCCGGCCCGACCGCCGCTCAGGTGATCGAGGGAGGCGAACTGGCGGGCCACGGTGTAGGGGTGGGTGTAGTTGGTATTGACGGTGGCCACCAGGCCGATGTGTTTTGTGACCCCGGCGATGGCCGAGAGCAGGGTGAAAGGCTCGAACTGATGGCTGATGCCGCTACGTCCGGTCTGCGGAGTGATGTCGCCGGAGCGGCCGATGAAGTCGGCGACGAAGAAGGTGTCGAACTTGGCCTGCTCAGCGAGTCTGGCTGCGTTCAGCCACCATTGCAGGTCAGGGCGGCCATTACCGCTGGAGCTGGCGTGGCGCCAGGCTTCGGAGTGATGACCGAAGCGCATGAAAAAGACGTTGAGGGCGAGTTGGCGTTGCGGGTTGGTCACGGACGTAGATCTCCGGTTGGGTAGCGGGTTCGGCCATGCACGGGCATGGCCGCCCGGTGTGAAGGCTCAGCCCTCGTAGTGCTTGGCCTGTTCCAGCAGGCCAGTGCGCTTCCATTGCAGCTCGAGCGCTCCCGGGGTGTAGACCTGGGCACCACCGAGCTGCTCGGCGATGGCCTGGAAGCGCGCGGCTTCCTCCACGAAGAGGATGGTTTCGGCGGTCTTGATGATGCCCTTGCCCCAGAAATTGGCGCCGCCGTTGGACTCCAGCAAGGCCGGTGGTGGTGCCAGTTCCGGGTGTTGGTCGAGGCGTTCGCTGATGACTTCCAGCACGCTGCGGGTGCGCTCGAGATGGTTGGGAATGCTGCGTGCCAGCAGGTGGCGGGCGGCGGCCACGTAAAGGATCGGGAAGTCCTTGTGGGCGAGGGACCAGGCCGACAGCCAGGCGGTGTGCACGTGGATCGCGGTGTCGGCGCCCAGGCGCGTTTCGTTGAGGATCGAGCCGCTGTTCTCGGCGAACGATGACAGGCTGATCTTGGGCGTCTGGTCGCGAGCCAAACCACCTGGGAAGCGAATCCCCAGCAGGTGGTCGGTACCGGGAATACGATGGCTGATGTGGAAGGTCAGGCTGGCGGAGAGGGTGCCGTTGCTGCGCAGGGTTTCGAAGACATGCACGGCGTCGGCGCGCGCCTGCTCGATGTAGGCGGCCAGTTCGGCGTCGGTGGTGATGGTGCTCATGGGTGATGTCCTGGGTGGGTGAAAGAATGCGTACCCAGGGGATAGAGCACAGCTCATGCCAGTGGCGAGAAGCCTTGTGCCATGGGGCTTTCAGCGCAGGTGTCGAGGTGACTGGCCGTGGCGGGCTGACTGCCATACAGCAGTTGTGCGTGGCGATTGCTGGCACAGACGCACCCGGCAAGCAGCGTGCTTGGCAGCAGGTGTCGCGCCTGGGGCGCTCGAGCGCGATTCAAGCGCTCGGGAGCCGCGTTGAGGGCGCACCGCGCCGGTTACTCGCCTGCCGCTTCGGCGTCTGCGCGCTTGGCGACCTTGTGCTGGTCTTCGCTGCTGCCCAGTTTCCAGTAGCTGGACAGGTACAGCTCGGCGCGTGCTACCTGGCGTTCTTCCTTGAAGTACCGGCGCAGCTCACGCATGCCGTTGAACTCGCAGGCGGCCCAGACACTGGGGCGGCCGGGCAGCCAGTCGAGCTGGCGTACACGGGCGGCCAGCAATTGGCTGTTTTCGCCGGGATGCGGATTGACCAGCCAGTGTAGGGTGAAAGCGGCCGGATGGGCGAGAGGCTGGATGTCGCGCTCGTCGATGACCTCGATCACCGCGTGCCCTCGGGCATCGGCCGGAAGTTGTTCGATGTTGACGCTGATTGCCGGCAGCGCGGTCATGTCACCGACCAGCAGGAACCAGTCGGCCGTGTTGTCGACCAGCTTCTTTGGGCCCGGCCCGCCGATCAGGATGCTGTCGCCAACCTGGGCGTTCCTGGCCCAGGTGGAGGCCGGGCCTGCGTCTTCGTGCAGGACGAAATCGACATCGAAGGCATCGCTGCGCTGATGGCGAACCGTGTAGGTGCGCATCAGCCCCTTGGGGTTGCCATCCTGAGGGAAGATCAACTTGATGTAGGCGCTTTCCTGATCGGCCGGAAAGGTGGCGATCTCGGTTCCGCCGAGGGTGATCCGCAGCATGTGGGGCGTGATGTAGCGGCTGGCGGTAACGTGCAGGGTACGGGGAGCGGGGCGGGACATGCGGTCTCCTGGTCTGTCTGTCGTGCGCCAGGTGGGGCGCAGGGAAGGCTGCCGGCACGCTACAGAGGCCGTCAGCCGAGGGGCGAATGTGGGCCAGTCTACCTGGCTCCTCTGGGTGTTGTGCCGGGATCTGCTCGGTGTCTGGCGACACGCTGGCGCAGGCGTTCCAGCTTCAGGTAGACCACCGGCGTGGTGTAAAGAGTCAGCCACTGGCTGATCATCAGGCCACCGACGATGGTGATGCCCAGCGGGCGGCGCAGCTCCGAACCGTCGCCGAAGGCCAGCGCCAGGGGCAATGCACCGAGGGCGGCGGCCAGGGTGGTCATCAGGATCGGCCGCAGGCGCAGCACGCTCGCCTGGTGAATCGCTTCCCGCGGGCTCAGGTTCTGCTCACGTTCGAGTACCAGGGCGAAGTCGATCATCATGATCGCGTTCTTCATCACGATGCCGATCAGCAGCAACAGGCCAATCAGGGCGATGATGCTCAGCTCGGCATTGCCGGTCCACAGCGCGAGCAGGGCGCCCACCGCCGCCGACGGCAGGGTGGAGAGGATGGTCAGTGGATGCAGGGTGCTCTCGTAGAGCATGCCAAGCACGATGTAGGCGCTCAGCAAGGCTGCCAGGATCAGCCAGGGCTGATTGTCCAGTGAGGCCTGGAAAACCCGGGCGCTGCCCGCCAGGCCGCCGCGTACCGAGTCCGGTGGGGCCAGTGCGGAGAAGGCAGCCTCCACGGCCCGTGCGGCTTCGCCGAGGGACACGCCAGGCGCCAGGTTGAACGACACCGTGCTGGCGGCGAACTGCCCCTGGTGGTTGACCACCAGCGGCGCATTGACCGTCTCGAAGCGGGCGAAGGCCGCCAGCGGCACCATGCTGCCGTTGTCGCTGGCGACGCGGATGTGCTGCAGGGCCTGGGCATCCTGGGTGAAGGCCGGGTCGAGGGCGAGCACCACGTAGTACTGGTTCAGCGGTTCGTAGAGGGTCGACACCAGGCGTTGGGCGAACGCATCGCCGAGGGTCGCATCCAGCTGCCGGGCGCTGACGCCAAGGCGCGAAGCCGCGGCGCGATCGACCTGCAGGCGTGTCTGCAGGCCGCCTTCCTGCCAGTCGCTGGCGACGTCGGTCAGTTGCGGCAACTGGCGCAGTGCATCGCGCAGTAGCGGCGCCCATTCGCGCAGCTCGTCGAAGTCGCTGGTGTACAGCGTGTATTGGTACAACGCCGAGCCCTGGCGGCCGCCGACGTTGATGTCCTGCTGCGGTGTCAGCAGAAGATTGATGCCCGGTACCGACGCCAGTTGTGGCCGCAAGCGGGCGACGATCTCGGTGGCGCTGGCCTGGCGCTGGTCGCGGGGTTTGAGGCGAGCGAACATCATGCCGCCGTTACCCTGGCCGGTGTATTCGTAGAAGGTATCGATGTCCGGATCCTGGGCGATGACCCGCATCAGCTGTTCGACCTTGCCACGCACCGCACCGAAGGACAGGCTCTGGTCGGTCTGGAAGAAGCCCTGCAAGCGCCCGGTGTCCTGTTGCGGGAAGAAACCCTTGGGAATCACCCCGAGCAGATACAGATTCAGACAGGTCGCTGCCAGCAGCAGGCCGAGCATGGTGCCGCCATGGTCGAGCGCCCAGCCGAGGGTTCGCCGGTAACCCTGAGTCAGGCGCTCGAGCAGGACGTCGAAGGCGGAGGGCGCGGCCGGTGCATGGGGGCGCAGCAGGTGGGCGCAGAGCACCGGTGTAGTGGTCAGCGAGACCAGTAGCGAGATCGTCACCGCGATCGCCAGGGTCACCACGAATTCCTGCAGCAGGCGCCCGACGATGCCGTCCATGAACAGCACCGGGATGAATACCGCGAGCAGCGACAGGGTCATGGCCAGCACGGTGAAGCCGACCTCCTGCACACCACGCACGGCCGCTGGCAGGGGCGCCATGCCGTCGTGCAGGTGGCGAACAGTGTTTTCCACGACGACGATGGCGTCGTCGACCACGAAGCCGGTGGCGATGATCATTGCCATCAGCGACAGGTTGTTGAGGCTGTAGCCCAACAGGTTGATCACCACCAGAGTGCCGAGTAACGAGGCCGGGATCGCTACCAGAGGGATTGCCGTGGCGCGCCCGCTGCGCAGGAACAGATAGACCACCAGGATCACCAGCGCGATGGAGATCAGCAGGGTGTGCTCGATCTCGGCCAGGGTGGCCCGCACGGTTGTCGAGCGATCCATGTTGACCTTGACCTGGATGTCGGCGGGGATCGCACCGCGCAGTTGCGGCAGCAGCGCGACGATGGCGTCCACGGTGGCGACGATGTTGGCGCCCGGCTGGTTGAACACCGAAAGCATCACCGCCGGTTCTCCGTTGGCAGTGCCGGCGTTGCGCAGCTCCTGCAGCGAGTCGCGCACCTGGGCGACATCACTCAGGCGTACCGGCGCGCCGTTGCGCCAGGCGATGATCAGGCCCTGAAAGTCCGCTGCCCGGCGGCCCCGCTCGTTGACTTCGATCAGCCACTGCTGGCGGCCGTTGTCCAGGGCGCCCTTGGGCCGGTTGAGGTTGGCGCTGGCCAGCGCCGTGCGCACCTCGCCCAGGCCGATGCCGTAACGGTTCAGCGCGGTCGGATTGACCTCCACCCGCACCGCCGGCAGGGTGCTGCCGTTGACGTTGATCTGGCCGACCCCGGGAATCTGCGCGATCTTCTGCCCAAGCAGGGTGAAGGCCACGTCGTAGAGCTGCTCGCGGCTGTGGTTCGGCGAGGTCAGGCCTATGGCGACGATGGGCGAGCTGGCCAGGTTGGCCTTGCGGTAGGTCGGCATGCCGGGCAGGTTGCTCGGCAGCATAGCCCGGGCGGCATTGATCGCTGCCTGCACTTCGCGGGCGGCACCTTCCACGTCCTTGTCCAGTTCGAACTGCAGGCTGATGCGGGTGCTGCTCTGGCTGCTGCTGGAGGTCATCTCGGTGATCCCGGCGATCCGTCCCAGGCTGCGTTCCAGGGGCGTGGCCACGGTAGCGGCCATGACCTCAGGGCTGGCACCGGGCAGGTTGGCCTGCACGCTGATGGTCGGCATGTCTACTTGGGGCAGGGAGGCGATAGGCATCTGCACGAAGGCCAGCGCACCGGCCAGGATCAGTGCCAGGGTCAGCAGGCAGGTGGCGACCGGCCTTCGCAGCAGGCCCTCGATCACCCGCTGACCTGCTGCGTTCGAGGCGCCGGGCGGAACAGTCGGCCGAGCCGGTCGAACGCCAGGTACACCACCGGGGTCGTGAACAGGGTCAGTGCCTGGCTCAGCAGCAGGCCGCCGACCAGGGCGATCCCCAGCGGTTGGCGCAGCTCGGCGCCGACACCGCCGCCCAGTGCCAGAGGCACGGCGCTGAGTAGCGCGGCCAGGGTGGTCATCAGGATCGGTCGCAGGCGCAACAGGCAGGCCTGGTGAATCGCTTCACGGGGTGCTAGCCCCTGGCGCCGTTCGGCCTCCAGGGCGAAATCGATCATCATGATCGCGTTCTTCTGCACGATGCCGATCAGCAGGACGATGGCGATGATGCTGATGATGCCCAGCTCGTTACCGCTCAGGTACAGCGCCAGCAGCGCGCCGACCATGGCCGAGGGTAGGGTCGAGAGAATGGTCAGCGGATGCACGTAGCTCTCGTAGAGCACGCCGAGCACGATGTACAGCGTCAGCAGCGAAGCCAGCACCAGCAGCAGGGAGTCGCCCAGGGCCGCGCGGAAGGCCAGGGCGCTGCCCTGGAAGCGCGCCTGCACGCCGGCCGGCAGATCCAGGGACTGGCGTTCGGCCTCGATGGCCGCCACGGCGTCGCCCAGGGCCACGCTGCGGGCGAGGTTGAACGACAGGGTGGCAGCGGGGAATTGTTTCTCACGCTGAATGGTCAGTGCGCTATTGCGTTCCTCGACCCGGGCGATGGCGCCGAGCGGCACCAGCTCGGTGTTTTCGCCACGGTCCGGTGCCACACGCAGGTTGAGCAGCGCTGCCGGTTCCAGGCGAAATTCTTCGGCCACTTCCAGCACCACACGGTACTGGTTGGACTGGGTGAACAGGGTGGAGACGAAGCGCTGGCCGAAGGCGTTGTACAGTGCATCGTCGATGGCCGCCATGCTGATGCCGTAGCGTGCGGCAGCGTCGCGATCGACTTCCAGGTAGGCCTTGAGACCGTCGTCATGCAGGTCGCTGCCGACATCCACCAGCTGTGGCAGGTCTTGCAGGCGCTCCAGCAGTGGCGGTAGCCAGCGCTGCAGTAGCGTCCGGTCGGCGGCTTCGACCCGGTAGCGGTACTGGGTCGGGCTGATGCGGTCGTCGATGGTCAGATCCTGCACCGGTTGCAGGTACAGGGCGATGCCGCTGACCTGGGCGGCCCGCTGCCGTAGGCGCTCGATTACCGCCTGGGCGTCGTCCCGCTGGTCATGGGCCTTGAGGTTGATCAGCAGACGGCCGCTGTTAAGGGCCGGGTTGACGCCGTCGACACCGATGAACGATGACAGGCTCTCCACGTCGGGGTCGGCCAGGATCGCCCGGGCCAGCGCCTGTTGCCGTTCGGCCATGGCGGCGAAGGAGATCGAACGAGGCGCCTCGCTGATGCCCTGCAGCACACCACTGTCCTGCAGCGGGAAGAAACCCTTGGGTATCCACCAGGCCAGCGCCAAGGTCAGGGCCAGCGTCGCGGCGGTCAGCAACAGGGTGGCTGGCTGGCGTGCCAGCATCCAGCTCAGACCACGGCCATAAGCTCTGGTCAGGGCGTCGAAGAAGGCTTCACCGGAGCGCTGAAAGGCACTCTGCTGTTGTTCATCACGGGCGCGCAGCAGGCGTGCGCAGAGCATCGGCGTCAGACTCAGGGACACCACTGCCGAGATCAGGATGGCCACCACCAGGGTCACCGCGAATTCGCGGAACAGCCGGCCCACCACATCGCCCATGAACAGCAACGGAATCAGCACGGCGACCAGCGACAGGGTCAGTGAGACGATGGTGAAGGCGATCTGCCGCGAGCCCTGCAAGGCCGCTGCCAGCGGGCGCTCGCCCTGCTCGATGTAGCGGGCGATGTTTTCGATCATGACGATGGCGTCGTCGACCACGAAGCCAGTGGCGATGGTCAGCGCCATCAAGGTCAGGTTGTTGATGCTGAAGCCGCACAGGTACATGACGGCGAAGGTGCCGACCAGCGACAGCGGTACGGCGACCGCCGGAATCAGAGTGGCGGCCAGGCTACGCAGGAACAGGAAGATCACCATGACCACCAGGGCGATGGCTAGCATCAGCTCGAACTGTACGTCGCGAAGGGCGGCGCGGATGGTCTGCGTGCGGTCGGTGAGCACGTCCACCTGCACGCCTTCGGGCAGGGCGGCGCGCAACTCGGGGAGCAGGGCGCGGATGCGCTCGACCACTTCGATCACATTGGCTCCCGGCTGGCGCTGCACGTTGACCAGGATCGCCGTCCGTTCACCAGCCCAGGCTGCCTGGCGCAGGTCTTCTGCGGCCTCGTCGACGCGGGCCACTTGATCCAGATGCAGGGGCGCGCCGTCCAGCCAGGCGATGATGGTACTGCGGTAATCCTCGGGCGATTGCAACTGGCTGTTGGCGTCGATGGTGGAGGCGTGCAACAGACCGTCGAAACTGCCCTTGGCCTGGTTCGAGTTGGCCGCCGCCAACGCCGCGCGTACCTGGTTCAGACCCAATCCATAGGCGGCCAGGGCATTGGGATTGAGCTGGATACGCACGGCGGGCCGCTGGCCGCCGCCGAGGCTGACCAGACCGACCCCGGAGACCTGGGCGATTTTCTGTGCCAGGCGGGTATCCACCAGATCCTGCACGCGGGTCATCGGC
>Ga0206116_1001056_pt1 | contig 17605 bp, 13 predicted proteins | sample 3A1Ametagenome_FD_178000 | JGI IMG/M metagenome (GOLD analysis project Ga0206116, IMG submission 178000) | Enriched microbial communities from leaf-cutter ant dump, University of Wisconsin, Madison, United States - 3A1A | ecosystem: Environmental > Terrestrial > Nest > Insects nest > Nest dump...
AGACCGGCGCCAACTTCTATGTTGTATTGCTGGCGCAACTTTGTTCGGCCTGTAACGTCATCCAGACCTTCCGGTAACAGCATGGTGTTCAATTGCGGTAAACGGTGTGGTTCATCGACGAAAAATTTCCAGCCACGGCTTTGCATTTCCTGAGCGAAATATTCATGGATGGCCTGGTGCTCGGCCCAAAGCTTTTCCAGTCCCTGCTGACGAATGTATCTCAACGCTGCCAGAATCGCATAGAATTGCTGTGCCGGTGCTGTATGATGATACGTTCGCTTAGGCTCCGGCTTCCAGTAATTGTCATACACACAAATATCCTGAAACCAGCTACTTACAGGTGTTTTACGCTGCTTTACTTTATCAAAAGCTGCAGTGCTGAAAGCTACTGGTGACATGCCCGGTACGCTGCCCACTCCTTTCTGACTGCAGGAATATACTGCATCCAAACCCCATTCATCTACTTTCAGCGGAATCGCACCTAAAGCAGTCACTGCATCTACAATGATCAGCGCGTTGTATTCTTTGGCCAGTTTAGCCAAGGCTTCTACATCATTTCGCACTCCGGTAGAAGTTTCTGCATGGACAACGGACAGCAATTTTGTATCCGGATGCGCTTCAAAAGTAGCTCTTACGGCTGCGACATCGATCGGTTGTCCCCATTCACCTTTTACGGAAACAATGTCCGCACCAAAACGGCGGGCGTTTTCATGCATCCTGTCGCCAAAGAAGCCATTGTGACAGACAATGATCTTGTCGCCCGGTTCAACCAGGTTGACAAAGCAGGTTTCCATACCCAGTGATCCCGGACCGGAGACCACATATGTATGCGGACTCTGCGTACAGAAAAGGTATTGAAGGTTTTCCCTGATCTCATCCATAACCTGGAAAAAGAACGGATCCAGGTGTCCTAAAGTCGGCTCTGAAATCGCTTCCAGCACGCCCGGATATGAATTGGAAGGTCCAGGACCTAAAAGTAGTATTTCCGGTGTTTTCAATGGATGAATGGTGGTCACTTCTTCTCTTGTCATGATGATTTTTACTGATGATTCAAATGGAGCCTGCAAGATACAGGTGTTTTGTTTACCCGAGGATATTTTCTACTTCTGTGGAAGAATAGAAACCGCTCAGGTGCTCTCTGACCCGTGCTTCCAGGAATCCGGTGCTGTGCAGACGACCGACGATATCTTCCGCTGCTGCAACACTTTCCCGGATCACTTTTTCTTCCGTGATATGCAGGTTGTCAAAGATCACTTTCAACGGCTGATTACCATAGGTGTTATAGAAATGATCAAAGATAACATCCGATATTTGTTTGAAAGCCTTCGCATTGCGCACTTCCAGTGCAACTGCTGCTATAAGGTCGCTGGTCGTGTCTTTACCGGAAGAAGTATATTTTTTCGCTTTGGCAGCCAACTCTTTGAAGTTGATATCATCGAGCTTGTCCCACAGTTTGCCGGCTCCTCTCCTGATGTTTTCGTCTGTAAGCCTGGACTGGATGATCTTTTCGCTGTCCCGAAGGGTTTTATTAATATTGTCAGAAAGGAATTTCTTTACATTCTTATCGATCGTATCTTCCATACCGGAAAGCGCGGCTCCCAGCAACCCCTTTCCTACGCTGAATAAACCGCCGGATTTACTGCTGTTACCACCGAGCGGGTTGGTTTCCTGCATGAAGGATTTAATGCTGTTGTAGAGGATTTCTGAGAGCATTTCTCCGTAAAACCTATTGGTTGTCAGGCGGTGGATAAATTCATTCCTGAATTCCCGTTGCTCCACTACTTTTTCTACGATCCGGTCCCAGGTGTTTTTGGAGATCAGGTCATCGATCTCAATATCTTCCTTAGCCACATAATCCAGCACTGCCTGCCCCAAAGATTCGAAATAGGCCTTGGTTGCGTCCGATACGCTGGCTTCCTGCACCAGTCTTTCTGCAGCTGCTTTTACCCGGTCTTTTGGTAACAGCTCTCCAAGGTTTTGCTGAATCACCCAGTGATAAATCAGGCTGGTTTCGCTGGCGACCGTTACAGATAATTTATTCCCGGTTAATTGATTTAAAGTATAAGCCACGTGGGCATCGAGCAATTGTTGGGCAGTTGCGTTCATTCTCACTGTTGTTTGAAGCAAAATAGGAATTATCGCTCAACTTTCTGATGAAAAATGAAACAATGTATAAATGGAAGTTGGACCACAGTCAGTCAGGCCACAGACCACCGTATTTTCAGATAAAATGAGAAGAATGTAATAATGAGAAGAATGAGCAAATGGATTAGCTAGAAGCGAGAGCCAAGAGCCAGGACACAAGACATAGGTTAATGTGACAATATGCCGATGGGCCAATGAAAGAAGAATGAGCAAATGAGTTAATGAGAAAATGGAGATAATTAACGAATTAATGTGATAATGTGTCCCGATACCGATAATTATCGGTATGCGGGTAACTTTTAGTAGCTGTGCTTTAGACACCTGTTTGCGCAGGTGGTGATAGATGTTGAGTAAGGATCGCACTAAAACATATTCTGTGATACGGTGTAGTCTTGAATAATTCTGGAAATGTCAGCAGTTTGCCGGAAAAATTGTTCATCGTCACATTGCCACATTCATCCCGATTTTCAACCTTTATTCTACTTAAAGATCACCAACCCGGGTTGCCTGGCTAACTCGATCTTGGCTTTCTGCAATGTGATCTTACGGGTCAGCAATTCATTGAGCTGCTCTTCATCATCAGGATTCAGCACTTTCAGCGCTTCATCGATCGCTTTCAGCTGATCCAGCACCCGGTGATAGATATACCGGTTTACAGTAGAACGAACATCCGCTTCCCAGACATCTTCATTCGTTTTCACCGTGATATTGTGCTGCGTTTCCCAGTTAGGGCTTAACTGATAAGGAGATATTTTCAGGTCGATCAGAAAAGTACGGATCTCGTGATCTTCATAGTATTTCTCATCCTGGAGCTTTGTAATCTCCTCTCCTCCGTCAAATGCATGAATAAAAATGTCAAAGGTCCGCTGGTAAACCAAGTGCGTCAATGGAACACCGCCTACATGATCCAGGATAAAATCTGCAGCCAATACTTCATCTTCCATTACCCGGTGGCCATGCTGGAATAAAACGCGCAAAAGATCCCGTTCCTGTATATGCAGTGGATGATCAGTTGTTTTAGGTTCAGCGGGCTGCTCTGCCGGCAAAGTCGTCAGCTCGGGTAATTCCTGCGCCACTACGGCACTGGCTTCCGTCATCTGGTGACTTTTCCTGTACTGTGAGATTGTCTGCTTATTGACCTCTTTGATCAGCATTTCTTCCGGCAATTCGGCCAACTTACTGCATTCCCGCGTATAATACGCCTTCCGGATAGGATCCTGTATGAGCGAGATGCTTTCCACGATATTGCGGATTGCAGCAGCTCTTTGCGTAGGATCATTTCCTGCATTCTTCAGCAGGATATCCGCCTTAAAGAATATAAAATCCTTTTTGTTGTCCTGGATAAAAGCCAGTGTAGTATCCGTTCCGCGGTTGCGCACAAAGGAATCCGGATCTTCACCATCCGGCAGGATAACCACTTTGACATCCATCGCTTCCTCCAGCATGATGTCTACCCCGCGCAACGCCGCATTGATACCTGCTTTATCCCCGTCATATATCAGCACGATATTGCTTGTGAAGCGACGGATCAGCTTTACCTGCTCCTTGGTCAGCGCTGTACCCGAACTGGCGACCACATTGCTGATCCCTGCCTGGTAAAGCGACAAGACATCCGTGTAACCTTCCACGAGGAAACAGGTATCCTTTTTACGGATCTCCGCTTTGGCCTGGTAGATCCCATAAACCAGCTGCCCTTTCGTGTAAATATCCGTTTCCTGTGTATTGATATACTTGGCCTGCTTCGGATCTTTGGTCATGATACGACCGCCAAATGCTACTACTTTACCGCTCAGGTTGTGGATGGGAAACATAACCCGTGCTCTGAAAAAGTCATAAGCACTTTTACCTTCCCGCATTCGGACCAATCCTGCTTTTTCCAGTATATCCAGCTGATAACCTGCTTTTTGAGCAGCTTTATTAAAGTGATCGAAGCTGTCCGGTGCATAGCCCAGCTGGAAGTCTGCTATAGTTTTCTCCGTAAATCCTCTGTGCCTGAAATATGTCAATCCTACCGACTTGCCTTCCTCCGTGGTGAGCAGTTGCTCCTGGTAGAAGCCGGCCGCATATTTCATAGCGATGTACAGGCTTTCCTTGACCGATTGCTGCTCCTTTTGCTCGTTGGAAAAGGTTTCCGTCTCTTCGATCTCGATGCGATATTTTGCTGCCAGGTACCGGAGCGCTTCCGGGTAGCTCATATGCTCATGCTCCATAACGAACTTGAGCGGATCGCCTGCGGCACCGCAACCGAAACATTTATAGATATTTTTAGCCGGTGATACGGTAAAAGACGGTGTTTTCTCATCATGGAAAGGACAATTGCCTTTCAGGTTGGCCCCTGCCCTTTTCAGGTTCACAAAATCTCCCACTACCTCCTCTATACGGGCATAATCCAGGATTTTGGCAACGGTATCTTTCGAGATCATGATACTGCTAAGTTAATGATTTGAAATTTTCCGGACGTATGCCTTTCACTAACGTTTGGGACCGGCTTCAGCTAACACCTATCTGTTCAAAGGTAATTCTACAACAAACCGGTTGGTATCCGAAGCAAAACTCTTGTAATACACCTGACCGTTATTGAGCGTAATAATCTTGTTCAGCAGCACCAGACCCAGTCCAAAACCCTTGATGTTCTGGCTGTTTTCACCGCGGAAGAAATAATTAAAAAGCAGCTCCAGCTCTTCATTCCTGATAATAGCGCCCTTGTTAATGAACTCTATCTTCAACAAATGGCCTTTCGTAATGAGATTGATCGTAGCCTGCTGTTCGCTGCTGTAAAGAATACAGTTCTCCGCCAGGTTGCGGAAAGCCAGCTTCAGCAACCTGGGATTTGCCCGGAAAGTCAGTTGATGATCATCTTCTTCCTCCAGGTAATACCGGATATGAAATACAAAACCGGGATAGATCGTATTCAGTTCGCCCGCGATATCAAAGATCAGTTCGTCTACGCGAATCTCTTCTGTTGTCAGCACCTGACCTGATTCTGCTTTTGAGATATCCAGTAAAGCGGAGATGATCTCACTCAGACTCTTCGTATCCTCTTTCTGACTGCGGATCAATTCCTGCAATATCCCGATATCCGTTTCTTTTTCCATCCGTTCAAAATTGGACACCAATACTGCAACAGGTGTTTTCAATTCGTGCGAAATATGATGAACGACATGTTTCTGGAAATCAAAGGCACTGTTCAGCCGGTGCATCAGCTCGTTGAACCGGTTAACCAATACGGATAATTCATCGCCGGAGTCCTGGATGCTGATCTCTTTATCCCTGCTGTCAAAATTATAATCGCTGATCACATGGGTAAATTGGGTGATCGGCTGTGCGATCTTGCTGGACAAATAGTAAGACACAAACAAAACGATCAAAGCGATCATTAAAAAGGTGATCAGCAAGACATTTCTCAGGTAGTATAGCTGCGCATATCCGAACGTATCATAGGCCTTGCTGATTCCATAATACCTTTCTCCTCCTTTAATGATATACATCCCGATGACGTCATACAAGCCGTCTTTAGTCTCTATCCAGGTGTGATCTTTATCCAGTTGTGTCAGAATGGCTTCTGCATTGTCAACAGGCGTATCATCGATACTCTCATAAATTACTTTAAAGTCAGCGTCATAGATGATCAGCTTTTCGTCATATATCTCCTGTATCGTGGCATCTTCCAGCGATTGCATAATTTCCTGGTCTACTTTCCTGTAATCAGAGATCAGGTTGAAAGTGGTCAGGATCTTCTCTCTTTGCCTTTGCTGAAACTCTTCTTCCCTGAACTCATAGAACAGCTTAAAGATGAAAAACAGCGAAAGCCCGGTCAGCACTATGACCGTTGAGGAAAAATAGACCAATATTTTCTTCCGTATGCTCATGAGAAATCCAGGTAGTAACCATAACCGATCTTAGTCCTGATTACCTGACTGTCAAAAGGTTTATCTATTTTATTTCTCAGGAAGTTGATATAAACTTCCAGGGTATTGGTATTACTGTCGATCAGCCCGCCCCAGATCTCCCTGATCAGCTCTTTTTTGGAAACCAATTCCCCTTGCGCACGGACCAGCAGGAACATGATCTGGTACTCTCTCGGCGTCAGGCTGATCACTTCTCCCCTTCGCGATACCCGGGCATGAGCAGTATCGATCAAGATATCTCCCATCTGGAATACAGCCGGTTCCAGGTTATTTCCCTCAGATCTTTTCAGCAGGGATCTGATTCTCAGCAACAGCTCCCGCATGTAAAATGGTTTTGTGAGATAGTCATCCGCTCCGCAACTGAAACCTTTGACCTTATCTTCTATCTCATCAAAAGCCGTCAGCATGAGCACCGGAGTGGCGCTATCATATTGTCTGAAAATCTGGCAAAGATCGTAGCCATTTCGACCGGGTAAATTGATATCCAGGATAATGCACTGATACCTGTTCTTTTTCAGCAGCCGTTCTGCAAGTAATCCGTCATATACGGTCTCCACATGCAATCCGTCAGACTCCAGCGCTTCTTTTATGTTTTTGTTCAGAACAGGATCATCTTCTATCAACAGGATGGTCTTCATCGGCAGTTGTTAATTAACACTCATAGCACCGGCACAGTTCACATTACAAAAACCTTGCTTTCTGAGCAGGATCCGGCAACATGCACGCTTCTCTCTTTCCGAACCATTTATACCGGTTGGCTGCTATAAAGTCGTAAAGGATATCTCTGAATCGCACCGGAAGCATAATAAAGATATACAGGATCTTCAAAGGACCGTCCAGTCTTCGCGCAATCTGTAAAGCAGCCGTTGATTTGATATATGCCTTATCCCGGTGTATATAAACCACTGAATCTATTCCCTGGTCATTCAGTCCGTATTGTTCGAGCAACGCTTTCCCGGTTTCAGACTGAAGGCTGGCAAAATGAAACCTGCCCTGCCGGTCTCTCCGGATAATCAGCTGGACAGACTGATTGCAGAAGTTGCAGATTCCGTCGAATAATATGATGTGATCCGGCAGCATCGCTTACTGTTTAATAAATTTCGCGCGGCCCAGGTATAAACCGTTCTTATCTTCTATGACCAGGATATAAATCCCCGAAGGCAGTTCTGAAACCTGTACCGTACTGACACCGATCCCCTCGCCGCCTTTCATTTGCTGGCCGGTCATGCTGAGTACTTTGTACCGGTATAAGGAATTCAGATCAACTTTCACATTCAGGTGATCACTGACCGGGTTGGGATACAGGCTGACATTCGCAAACCTGAATTCTTTTTCGTCCACACTCGTATATGCACCGGAAAGCGGCCCGCCCATCACAGGATTGATCATGATGGCTCCCGGAAACTGGGAAGCATACCAGCCATATCCTACATTATAGAACATATGTTTCTGGCCATTGGTATTCATATCAAATCCCAGGTCCACATCATTACCTTTTTCATATTCAATACCAACAAAGAAGTTGCCGTCTACCAGAAGATAATCTTTCCCTTCGTTGACCTCAGGATTGATGATATAATAAGCAAAATCATTGATCTGGTGACCAAAAGGTTTATTAAAATCTTCTTTACGGACAAAATCTTCCCTGTAAATCTCTACCGCACCATCTCCCCCGATTGTATCGATAGAAGACCAGATCACGACATTAAAAACAGGGTTAGGTGATGAGGAAGTGAAGTTAGGAAAGTTGGGAAAATGAATGCGGATCGCTCTCAGGGTATCGGGAACAGTCGTCCTGTATCCTGCTGCAACCTTACCGAAATCATAATTGACCAGCCGGTAGGCGCGTTCGGCAGTACCGTCATCATAGGAAAAAAGATTGGCGAAAGTGAGCTTCTCCGTCAGCGTATTATTGGCCCGGACAAATTCAGGTCTGTTGTTTTCAGCAGAAGTATGGAAAAAGAACTTCACTTCGATCTCCACCGTATCCGCCGGTTGTACCGTCTCCAGGTTCAGCTTCTGATAGTCAAAGGTTTTATTGGTCTGCGAAACCATATCTTCAGATGGTCCGCTGTAGGTAGACAGAATGTCACCTGTTCTCAGTTCCGTGATCAGGTAATTATCTACAATATCAACGGTGTTCAGAAAATTATTCCGGACCTCTACTTTCAAGGTATCTGCCAGCATCTCCGGTGTAAAATGCCGGAAAGGCAGCTGGTAATAATCTTTGAAGTACTTATCAGGACCTTTCATATAAGCGAGATCTGCCACTGAAGTTTCCGTAGCCGGGTTGCGGTTCCGGTCGAGCAGAACATAATCGATATGCCAGTGGTCTGTATTTCCCGCCTGGTTACCAAACGCAAAAAACCTGAACTGGAAGCCTGCGTGCATATATTCTGCCGGTACTTGTATAAAACGCTGTTCAAAATTATTGACAGCACTGATGGCATTGATCCTGGCCACTTCTTTCCAGTTGCTGTCTGCATCCAGGAACTCTACCAGCAGATAATCCCGTCCCGGATCCGGCAAATCTCCTCTCCCGCCTGCCTGCCAGTAAAAACTGAGGTAGATATTATCTGACAGCTGGTAAGCAGAAAGATCTATCGGCAGACTTGTCAATTTATCCGTCAGACCAATCTCGTTCTTATTTTCGCTATATGCCTGACCGGAAGGATCCAGCCCGTCAAAAGTAGCCACACCCAATGTAGGCGGCTGAACCGGGTAATTATTATTGATGTATACGTAATTGTCTTCCCATCTTTCACTGGCCGGATAATAAAATGCCTGGTTGAAATCATCCGCAAAAGGTAAATTCAATGCCTGTCTGGACCCTGCGCTTTTTGCATTCTGCGCATACCCTCTCAACCGGTCATTATTCGGCAGCGGAACGAGCATTTCCTGGGCTATCGTCCTGGACAAAAGCAATAAGCAGGTACATAAGAGCAATGAAAGTCTTTTCATCAATGACGCATGAGGTTTTCTGGAATCACGTTGGTTACAAACAGGTTGACAGGATCACCCGGTGCTACTTTGACATTACTGCCGTATTCGGGCTGCTGATAGTAAACGTAAGCATTCATTTCATCCACCACGCCTTCCTGCTTCTTGATCTGTCCTACAGACAACTGAACAGCATCCAGCACGGCCATGGCCTCCATTACCGTCAGCCCGATCAGATCCGGTATTTCCACATCCATCAGACCCAGCCCGTCTCCCAGTATCAGGTCCACCGGTGTTCCTTTCGGAACAGCCATATCCGGCTGACCGGCTTTGCCATTGACCCGGACAGATAGTACCGCATCTTTGGCGATATCCGGTTGATAGATCTCCTTACCCAGTTTCAATCCCATGCTTTCCAATACCAATACCGCCTGACGTTTGGACATATCGATCAGGTTAGGCAGCTTGACAGACGGAGGATTGGCAGAATTGATAGTGAGATAGATCTTTCTGTTAGACTTGACATGCGCCCCTTTTTTAGGGCTCTGGTCAATAATAGAAAGCGGTTTCAGGTTGGGATCGTACATGGAGTCGACCAGGATATAGCCCAGGTTTTGCCGTTCCAGCATCCGGATACCATCGTTCAGCGACTGACCGGTAATATCCGGCACATCCAGTTTTTCGTCATGACGGGTAATAAAGCTCATGGACATATTGAACAATACGATCAATACGAATGAGGCAACAATGATCAGAAGAAGGTGGATTCCTATTTTTTTCATGTACCTGAATATCCTTTATATGCTTTAGACGCCTTATTTATTGTGCAAAACGTATAAGCAATCAAATATAATGCAATTCAAACAAAGGACACCTGTTCATTTGTCAACGAATACCTATCTTTGCGGCATGATGACAAACGAACAATACAGGCTGCTGGCCGAGAGGGTTCTTGCCCTGAGGAGGTATCTTTGACTACGATAACCGCGTAGAACTGATCAAGGATGAAGAAGCCCGGACGCTGATCCCGTCTTTCTGGGATGACCAGCTGGCAGCACAGGCACTGCTGAAAAATATCAAGCTCAACAAATATTGGGTAGGTCTCTATAAGGACGTTGAAAATCAGTTCAATGACCTGACTGTACTTAAAGAATTCAGTGAACTGGGTGAAGCCGCTGATGAAGAGGTGGAAACACAATATAAGCTGGTCATGCAGGCCGTGGACGAGCTGGAATTCAAGTCGACCCTGAACGGAGAGGAAGATGGTCTGGGTGCGGTGGTAGAGATCAACGCCGGTGCCGGTGGTACGGAAAGCTGTGACTGGGCCAGCATGCTCATGCGCATGTATGACATGTGGGGCACCAAAAAAGGGTTTAAAGTGAGAGAACTGGACAGGCAGGACGGTGATGTAGCCGGAGTTAAATCCGTTTCCCTGGAGATCGAAGGCGATTTCGCCTATGGGCTCTTAAAAGGTGAAAACGGTGTCCACCGGCTGGTCAGGATATCTCCTTTCGATTCCAGCGCCCGCCGGCACACCTCTTTTGTATCGGTCTTTGTTTACCCGATCGTAGATGACACCATACAGATCGAGATCAACCCGGCCGACCTAGAATGGGATGTATTCAGAGCCAGCGGTGCAGGTGGTCAGCACGTCAACAGAACGGAATCTGCTGTACGCTGCCGGCACTTACCTTCAGGAGTTGTAGTAGAATGCCAGCAGGAACGTTCCCAGATACAAAACCGGGAGAAAGCCTTGCAAATGCTTCGCTCCAAATTATATGAACTGGAAGTCCGTAAACGCAATGAAGCCAAAGCGAAGATCGAAGGCGGTAAGATGAAGATCGAATGGGGATCGCAGATCCGGAATTATGTGCTTCACCCTTACAAACTGGTTAAAGACAACAGAACAGACTTCGAAAGCTCCAACCCTAATGCTGTACTGGACGGAGATCTTGATGGATTCATTAAAGCCTTTCTGATCCACAGAGAAGAAGTTTAAAATGACTTAAATTCTAAAAATAAGACGTCCTGGCATCCTTTATTTTTCTACATGAGATCAAATCTCTGATTATTACGGCTCATTCTAATTCACAATCATGATATTCCGGATAATTCCTGAAAGTGAAGGTCAGTTCCTAAGCGCCATTTTTCCAGCTTATCCAGATCTCCGGCTCCATTCCTCTGCCTTACCGGATCGGGATATAATCGTGGGTAGGTTCCTGGAACCAGGATTTGTTTTGCAACCAGTAGATGACCCAGCGAAGGCCATCCGGGCGGGTGTAGATCTGTTTCAGGTTGCGCCAGAATGGTGTCCGGATCCACCTGAAGCTGACATTATATCCCTGCTCTGTCAGTCTTCTTTCAATATATCTTCTGTCTTCATCAAAATAGAGGGCTTGTGCCACTACCAGGCCGTTGGTTTCCGGAACCATCTCCATTACCGCATCGCATAAACGGTTAACCAACTGCAGCACCAGCTCCCTGTCGAGCATTTCAAACCGGGTGACTCTTTCGATAACCTCCTGTGTAGCAACCAGGTCGCCATCGTAAAAGGTATAATTCAATTCTCTGGCCAGCTGCTCTCCCCAATAGTTCTTGCCTGAACCCATTTCTCCGAACAGAATAATGACATCTTTCATCTTTTCGATTTGCGTTTCAATGTTTTATGATTCCATCTGACACATAGCATACAGGTTACAAATTAGCCTTCACTTTGGTACGCTTTGTTATTTTCTATTTTGCACCATGAAAATAATCATTTTGCTCAGCTAAGCGTTATCAGCACCTGAATAATTTAGTTTAATGCCGGCCGGTTTTTCTACTGCCGCAAAAGGCACCAACTCGTTCCAAAGGAGGTGCGCCAATAATATATGTATTACATTTGAGCAGTAAGATAGCTGTCAAATACGTTCATATATGCCGAATCAACTTCAATATAGCCGTTCTCCTTACCTGCTGCAGCATGCGAACAACCCTGTGGACTGGATGCCCTGGGGCCCAGAGGCGCTGCAGAAAGCTCAACAGGAAAATAAGCTCCTGATCATCAGCGTCGGTTATTCTGCCTGTCACTGGTGCCATGTGATGGAACATGAATCATTTGAAGATACGGAGGTAGCGGCGCTGATGAACAATTTTTTCGTACCGGTGAAAGTGGACCGCGAAGAACGGCCGGACGTGGACCAGGTGTACATGAATGCCGCCATGCTCATCAACGGCAGCGGCGGATGGCCGTTAAATGCGATTGCGTTACCGGACGGCCGACCGATATATGCAGGTACCTATTTTCCGAAGCAGAACTGGATGCAGGTGCTGGCTTATTTTGCCGACCTGTACCGGAAAGATCCGGGTAAAATGACCGGGCAGGCGGAACGGCTCACTCAAGGGATCCGGCAACTGGACTTTCTGCCGAAATCGGATGAACATATCCGGCCGGATGCCAGGCTGCTGGATATTACCTGGCACCACTGGCGGCCTAAGACCGACCAGGAATATGGCGGACGGTCCGGCGCACCCAAATTCATGATGCCCAATAATTACGAATTCCTGCTAAGATATGCTTACACATCCGGGGATGAGTCTGCCAGGCAGCACACGGAAACCACTCTTGAAAAAATGGCGTTGAGCGGCTTGTACGACCAGTTGGCGGGCGGCTTTACCCGGTATTCTACGGATGAACAGTGGCACATACCGCACTTCGAAAAAATGTTGTACGATAATGCACAGCTGCTTTCCGTTTATGCCCAGGCTTACCGCGCTTACGGTCAGCCGCTTTATAAAGATATCCTTTATCATACCACCGAATGGCTGAGCAATGAGATGGTGGCACCGGACGGTGGATATTATGCCGCACTGGATGCCGACAGCGAAGGCGAAGAAGGTAAATTCTACGTATGGACCTGGGATGAGCTCGCTTCGGTGCTGGACCCCGATGACCTGAAAATATTTGCAGCATATTATCATTGTACCTGGCAAGGCAACTGGGAACACGGGCTCAATCACCTGCATGCAACGGAGACAACGGAAGTTTTTGCGCAACGGAAAAACCTGGATCCGGAAGCGCTGAAACAATTATTGCTGAACAGCAGAACAAAATTGCTGTCGCTCAGGAACCAAAGATTGAGACCGGGACTGGATGACAAACGGATCACGGGCTGGAACGCCTTGCTGATCAGTGGTTTTGTGCAGAGTTACTGGGCGACTGAAGATGTACTGTTCCTGGAAAAGGCCAAGCAGCTCGCTGCTTTCTTCACCGATACCCTATTGAAAGATGACGGCAGCCTATGGCACACCTATAACCGGGGCAGTGCGTACCTGGATGCCTATCTTTCAGACTATGCGCCTGCTATTACCGGGTTCATACAACTGTACCAGGCAACCTTTGACGAATCCTACCTGTTGCAGGCTTACCAGTGGGCGGAATATTGTATCGATCACTTCTATGATGAAAAGTCGGGCTTATTTTATCTCACTTCGGATCATGCGGAAGGTCTTGTCAGCCGGCCTATGCAGCTCAGTGACAATGTCATTTCTTCTTCCAATTCAATCCTGGCGAGAGCGCTCTGGCAACTGGGCCACTATTTTGACAAACCTGTATTGAAAGAGATGTCAGCATTCATGCTGCAGGTCGTCCTGAAAGATCTGCTGAAGAACGGACCTTTTTATGCAGAATGGGCTACGCTCCTATGGGAACAGGTGTATCCGTTCCACGAAGTTGTCCTGACCGCTGACCATGCAGACCGGCAGCTACTGACCTTGTACCGCAAATATTGGCCGACAGTATTACCTGTTGGTTCTATATTGGCCGACAGTCAAATACCTTTGCTCGAAAGCAAAACAAAACCGTATATATATGTCTGCCGGAATCAGACCTGTCAGGCACCTGTATCAGATATTCATGAGGTTGTAAAGTTGATTGGTGAGGGGTAAGCTTGCGAAAGAGAGCTTGATCTGCTTATCAATTAATCCACAGTTGAATGGCTGTTTTTCTTTTCCTCAAAGCTATCTAATTCCTTATTGACCTCATCCAGTAACTGCTGTTCAGTCGGCAGATAGAGATTATACCGACTGGCTATGATTTGTTTTTGTCCTTCAGGGAGGGTAAATTTTACTACCGCATCATTCTTACTGGCACAAAGTAAAATTCCTATGGTCGGATTTTCATGCGGCAGCTTTTCTATTCTGTCGTAATAATTGACATACATCTGCAATTGCCCGATATCCTGATGGGTTAACTTACTGGTTTTAATCTCAACAATGACAAAACACTGCAATAACCGGTTATAAAACACCAGATCTGCAAAGAATTCATCGCCTTCAATATGAATTCTTTTCTGCCTGGCTACAAATGAAAAACCATTGCCCAATTCTAACAGGAAATCCTGCAAATGTGTGATAATGGCATTTTCCAGATCCTTTTCATAATAAGACGCTTCCTGCTTAAGTCCCAAAAACTCCAGAAACATCGGGTCTTTGATGATCTCTTTTGCATCGGATGGCAATTGCTCTTTTTTAGCTACTGCCAATACTTTTTCTTTATCATTACTCAACAAAAGCCGCTCGTATAAATTGCTGTAAATTTGTCGTTCCAGCTGCCTTGATGTCCAATTGTTCTTAATAGTTTCAGCAATATAGAATGCTCTTCCATCCTGACTATCAACACTTAATAATAATTTATATTGAGTCCAGCTCAATTGTGCATGCAGTGCGTGCACAATTGGGAATGTACGATAAAATTGGCGGTATAGATTGATTTGTCTTACTGAAAAGCCGCTGCCAAATTCAGGTTGCAATTGCTCTGAGAGATATTTAATAAGAAAAGTTCCATATTCTGCCCGGTCTTTCCCTTCCTGCTCTTCTTCGAAGATCCGCTTGCCGATATGCCAATACATTAGGGTTCTTTGATGATCAACTGCACGGATCGCATTGTCCTTTGATTTGGCAATAATGGATTTTATATCTGCAATAATAGTGTTGTCTATAAACATTGTTGATTATATAGTGAAAGGGTTAATTACTCAAATTCTCAATACAACAAATTAAATAAAAACAACCTGTGTTTTCATCAATAAACAGCAAATCTTTTGCGTAAATCATTCTATTATTGCAGGAAATTTATTCTCCGCAAAGAATGCCCTCATGAGTGAAATCTACAATCCGGAATATGTAAAAGATCTGTTCAACAAGATGAGCAGCTCTTACGAAAGGATGAACTATATCACTTCTTTCGGGTTCTCAGCCAGGTGGAGAAGAAAAGCTTTAAAGCATTTACAGGCAGATACCAGGCCGGTCGAGGTGATAGATCTTTTATCGGGTATGGGAGAAACCTGGAATGCGATCTTTCAGCGATACCCGGACGCACAACTAACAGCCCTTGACTTTTCTGAAGGCATGACACAGTATGCTATTGCAAAGAACCGTGCAAAATACAATAACAGGGTAACGATCCTCAATGATAATGTACTGGCGACTGCCTTGCCTTCGGGCCATTTCGATATGGTCACCTGTGCTTACGGATTGAAAACCTTTGATGAACGCCAGCTGACAATGCTGGGACAGGAGGTTGCCCGGATCCTTAAACCCGGCGGACAGTTTACTTTCGTAGAAGTTTCCAGGCCTGCCAATATTGTTTTACAGACCTTATACAGCTGCTGCCTGAAGTTCTTCATACCGGTGTTAGGGAAAGTTTTTCTTGCAGATCCCACTCAATATAAGATGCTGTGGCAATATACTACCCGGTTCGGAAATGCCAGGTTGGCACAAGAAGTATTTGAATCCTGCGGACTGTCAACCCATTACACCTCTTTTTTTGGAGGCTGTGCCACCGGTATAGATGGCGTAAAAAGAAACACCCTGTAAGATTACAGGGTGCTATCATTGAAACAGAAAATTTATGTTACTGGACTGCGGCCTTCACAAGGTCGGCTGCTTCTGATAACAATATTGCAGATTGAACTTTCAGACCTGATTGCTCAATCATTTCTTTGGCGATCTCTGCATTGGTACCCTGTAGTCTCACTATGATCGGGATATTGATATTGCCAATATTCTTATACGCCTCGATCACTCCTTCCGCAACACGGTCACAACGTACGATACCACCGAAGATATTGATCAGAATCGCTTTTACATTCGGATCCTGCATGATGATCCGGAATGCAGCTTCTACCCTTCTCGCGTTTGCCGTACCGCCTACATCCAGGAAATTGGCAGGCTCGCCGCCGGAAAGCTTGATGATGTCCATCGTTGCCATCGCCAGACCTGCACCGTTGACCATACAACCAACATTGCCATCCAGCTTCACATAGTTGAGATCATAGCTGGTGGCCTCGATCTCGGTCGGATCTTCTTCTGTCAGATCCCTCATTGCCGAAATATCTGCATGACGGTATAAGGCATTATCATCTATATTGATCTTACAGTCTACTGCCAGCACTTTATCATCAGAAGTTTTGAGCAAAGGGTTGATCTCAATCATGGAAGCATCAGAATCGGTATAAGCTTTATAGATCTTGGGTACAAAAGCCACCATATCTTTGAAAGCCGCACCGGACAAACCGAGGTTAAAAGCTATTCTTCTGGCCTGGAACGGCTGAATACCCAGTCCCGGATCGACCCATTCTTTAAAGATCTTTTCAGGAGAATGCTCTGCGACTTCTTCTATATCCATACCGCCTTCGGTAGAATACATGATCACGTTGCATTCCTTAGCTCTGTCCAATAAGATAGAAAAATAAAATTCTTTGATATCGCTTTCTCCCGGGTAATACACATCTTCCGCGATAAGGACTTTATTGACCTTCCTTCCCTGCGGACCGGTCTGAATGGTCACCAGGTTCCCGCCGATCAGGTTACGGGAAATCTGTTTCACATCATCTGCAGACTTGGCCAGGGCGACTCCTCTCTGCTCGGTTCCTTCAATTTTGCCTTTACCTCGTCCTCCGGCATGGATCTGTGCCTTGACCACCCAAAGCCGGGTTCCTGTTTCCAGTGAAAGCTTTTTAGCTGCTTCGACCGCCTTTTCCGGCGACTCTGCGACGATACCTTCCTGGATTCTGACTCCGAATTGCTTAAGAATGGATTTAGCCTGGTACTCGTGAATATTCATATACGAAGATTATTAATAGTCGGATGTTAAGATAGACCTTATCACTTATTTATTGAAGCAATGAGGCACGAAATTTATTTAAATTCTCATCAGTTCAGCCTGATTTTAGAGTGTTAACGAAATTTGCTGTATTATTGTTGACAGGACAGGAGAAAACTTTTTGCAATCATTAAAAATAATTCTGTGGCAGCAGAGAGCATACTGACAATTGAACTTCACCCGGCCTATTTCGCATTCGCAGTGAAAGAGCCGGACACTTCTGTTTTCCAGTCAGTTGTCCTGGATCACAACGAACGTAATATCACCCCGGTAATAGATGTCGATGCCCTCAGCGAATGGCTCAAACAGTACCAGACCGTCTGGAACAGGACCTACCAGAAAATCTGCATCAGCCTGCACGGATACCCGGTTACGGTCGCACCCGATGAGGAAGCAGCGGAAGATTTCCTGGTGACTCTTTTCGGAATTGACGAACAGCAGTACCATATCGCCCGTGCTGAATTTGACC
>Ga0206116_1001060_pt1 | contig 17523 bp, 22 predicted proteins | sample 3A1Ametagenome_FD_178000 | JGI IMG/M metagenome (GOLD analysis project Ga0206116, IMG submission 178000) | Enriched microbial communities from leaf-cutter ant dump, University of Wisconsin, Madison, United States - 3A1A | ecosystem: Environmental > Terrestrial > Nest > Insects nest > Nest dump...
TATGCGCCGCGGCAGGCGATACGCTAGCGGCCGAGGGCGGCTTTCCAATCGTTGAGGAACTGGACGCGCTTCATCTGGTCCATGTATTCCAGAACGCCCTCATCGACCGCGATCGGCTTCAGGCCGCCGCCGACGCGCTCGTTCAGCGTCTTGACGTTGAGACCGGCGGTCACGTCCTCGCGCACGGACGGCAGGCCGCCTTCGGCGAGAAGCGACTGGCCTTCCTTCGACAGCATGAAGTCGACGAAGAGCTTGGCGGCGTTGGGGTGCGGCGCGTCCTTGGTGATCAGCGCGAGGCGCGAGAAGGCCGGCGTGTAGTCGGTGGCGAAGTGGACGCCGAGGTTCGGGCTTTCCTTCACCCAGTCGAGCGCATAGGAGCCGATGATGTTGATGGCAATGACGTTCTCGCCCGAGACCACCGTTTCCTTCATGCCGCCGGAGCTGGAATAGATCTTCGCGCCGTCATCGCCCATGGCCTTCGCCAGATCCCAGAAGTCGGAACGGTTGCGGGCGTCGTTCGAGTGATGCAGGAAGCCCGAGCCGCTCTTTTCCGGGTCGAAGGTCGCGACCTTGCCCTGAAGCTCGGCCTTGTTGTCCTTCAGGAAAGTGATCATGTCGGCATAGGTCTTCGGAAGCTTGTCCTCGGACAGCGCCTTGGTGTTGTAGATCACGCCGATCGGCTCGACGGTCGTGGCATAGAGCGTGTCCTTGTAGTTCGCCCAGGCCGGCAGGTTGGCGATTTCGGGCGAGGCGTATTCGCTCGCATAGCCGTCCTGGACCAGCGTCATCTGCAGGTCCATGGCCGAGCTCCAGACGACGTCGGCCGTGGTCTGGCCGGCGGCGGCTTCCGAGATCACCTGGTTATAGGCGCCGTTCGTGCCGAGGTCGTTGTAGGCGATGGAAACGCCGTATTTCTTGGTGAAGGCATCCTGCAGCCTCTGCGACTGCGCGGCGTCCGTCGAGGTATAGATGGAAACGGTGCCCTCCTTCTTGGCCGCCGCGATCAGGTCGGCATAGCCGTCCGGATAGCCGGCGGGAGCCTCCTGTGCGAAGGCCTGAGCCGCGAAGGTCGTCATGATCGCGGTGGTGACCGCAAAGGCCATCGAGCGGCCGGAAACATGCTTGTTCATCTTCTCATCTCCCAAAATGTGCCCGGCTCCAAAGCTCCTCCGGGCGGTTCCGCGAGGGCCACTCCTGCCCTCGCGCCTCCATGCCTGTACTTTGGCTTTTATTGTTCCAAAGTACAAACCATTCATCAGGCGCTGGCGCGCTCGCGTGCGCCGTCGCCGCTGCGCACGGCCTTCGCGACGAGCGAGCCGAACGCATCCGTATTGGTGGTGCCGCCGAGGTCGCGCGTGCGCGTGGCGGGGTTGGCCAGAACCTCGTCCACCGCCCGCTCGATCTCCGCCCCGGCTGCCTCGAACTGCGGCAGGCCGCGCTGCTCGCCGAGCCAGCTCAGCATCATCGCCGCCGACAGGATCAGCGACGTCGGGTTGGCGATGTTGCGGTTCTCGATGTCCGGCGCAGAGCCGTGCTGCGCCTGGGCGCAGACGAGGCCGGTCTCGGCATTGGCGTTGATCGACCCGGCAAGGCCGAGACTGCCGGAAAGCTCGCTGGCAAGGTCCGACAGGATGTCGGAATAGAAGTTCGTCGCCACGATCACGTCGAAGCGGGAGGGGTCGCGCACCAGATGGGCGGCCATCGCATCGATGATGAATTCGTTGAGCGTGACGTCGGGGAATTCGGCGGCGACCTTGCGCACTTCCTGCAGGAACAGGCCGTCCGTCAGGATGAAATTGTTGGCCTTGTGGACCGCCGTCACCTTCTTGCCTCGCTTCATGGCAAGCAGGAAAGCCTGGCGCGCGATGCGTTCACAGGCCGATGCCGTGATCTTGCGCACGGAGAGCGCGATGTCCGGCGTCGGCATGAATTCGCCCGTGCCGGCATACATGTTGCGGTCGGGATAGAAGCCTTCCGTCGCCTCGCGCATGATGACGAGGTCCATCGTCTTGGCATCGTTGAGGAACGGGCGCGAGCGCGCCGGACGGACGTTCGCGTAGAGGTCGAGCTTCACGCGGAAGCCGGCCGAGACGTTCACGCCGCCCTTGTCGCGGGCGGGGTAATCCATGTGGGACTGCGGCCCGAGGATGATGCCGTCGAAGGTGCGGGCCCGCTCGATCGTCTCGTCGCGCAGCGTCGTGCCGAACTTTGCAAGGCTCGTGAAGCCGGTGTCCTCGAAATGGTATTCGAGGCCCAGAGCGAAGGCCGTATCCGCAGCCTTCAGAACCTCCATGGTTGCCGCGGTGATCTCCGGGCCGATCCCGTCACACGGCGTCACAAATATTTTCATCAGATAATCTCCCATGAGGCGGCAAGCGATGTCGCCGCTCTGCGTCACGGGCGGATTATTGGCTTTTTAAATCGTCAAATGCAATCACTATTTTTCGAGAGCGTCTTTCTCATGCGCCTGGTGCGACCAGGACCAGGTCACGGGCGACTTCTTGGAGAGCGCTCCGCCGAGATGGCGGCGCATTGCATAGGAGGCCTCGACGACCTCGCCGCGTTCAAGAAGATCCAGGATTTCGAGATGCTCCTGGCATTGCCGGACGGTGCGGCTGCGGTCGACGCGGGAGCGGTATTCCAGAAGGCGCCGCATGCGATTCACCCGGACAAGCGAGATGTGGAAAAACGGATTGTTCGCCATCTTGATGAGCTCCTCGTGGAAGAGCGCGCCATTGTGCAGGAGGCGCTCGGCCGGCAGGCGCTCGATATCCGTGTCCAGCATCCGCAACTGCGTGCGGCGCTGCTCCTCGATGATCTTGCGGTCGAGCGCGAATTCCGGCTCCAGCATCGCGGCCGGCTCGATCAGCATGCGGAAGCGATAGATCTGCTCGAAGGCCTCCGGCGTCTTGGCCACCGGCAGGAAGCGCCAGCCGTAGCCCTGCTTGCGCTCGGCCCAGCCCTCGCGCGAGGCGCGCATGAGCACGTCGTTGACCTGTGACTTGGTCAGCCCGTAGCGCTCGCGCAGCGCCTGCTCGGTCACCTCCGCTGGGATGCGGTCGGTCAGCCAATCCTCGGCAAGGCGCTGGTAGTCGTTTGCGACCTCGAAGGTTTCTCCTTCCTCTCGAACTCTCTCAACAATGGCGCTTGACGAATCCGTGACAAAAAAGCCCCGGTTCTCCTTCTGCTCCAATAGCCCCTGGCCAGCCAGCATCTCCATTGCCTCACGAACGGGCGATCGGGACACACCAAAGCGATCCGCGAGATGTTGCGTTTTGAGATGGTCACCGACACCCAGTTCTCCGGACGTCACCAGCAGCGCAATTTCGCTAGCAATTGTCTGTGCCAGTTGGCTTGAACGCATTTGGACGCTCCTCAATCAAAAATTGCGTTGGCAACCGCCGATACGACACCGGTAAGCGACAAAATCCACATAAGTCAATATTTTTGCATATATCGCCGCAAGGAAAACCAATATTCTTGGGAATTCCTGTTGACACAGACAAATATCTGGCTTTTTCTATTCAAAAATGCAATAGGAGGCAGTGATGCTCTCGGACCAACGGCCTGTAAGGGGCGAGCTTCGTTCAATAGACCTTCGGGCGATTTTCGGACCTGACTTGGAACGCCTGCCGTGGCTGCTCAGAATCCTCCTCGAGAACACTTTACGCAACTGCGCAGACCGAAGCGATACGACCATTTCAGCAATCCGCGATTGGCTCGTGCGCGGAACGAGTGAGACAGAAATCTCGTTCCATCCAACGCGCGTCCTTATGCATGACACGACCTGCGTGCCCGCGCTCGTCGATATTGCAGCGATGCGAGATGCAATTGCGGAAGCCGGTGGAGATCCGTCACAGCTGAGCCCTGTCCTCCCGGTTGACGTCTCCGTCGACCACAGCGTCGCCGTCGACCGATATGGCGAGCCTGGCGTGCGTAGCTTTAATATGCGCCGGGAAATGGAGCGAAATACCGAGCGCTATCGGCTCATGAAGTGGGCAACCACGGCGCTGCCCGGAGTTAAGGTCCACCCCCCTGGCACCGGCATAATGCACACGATCAATCTCGAGCAACTGGCAACGGTCATTTCCATCGAGAATCGTGGGGGGGAGGAATGGGCCGTTCCAGACACCTTGATCGGCACAGACAGTCACACTCCGATGATCAATGGCATCGGGGTGCTCGGTTGGGGCGTTGGCGGTCTGGAGGCAGAGAGTGTGTTCTTCGGCTTGCCGGTCACGCTACGAATTCCCGATATCGTCGGCGTTCGCCTGAAGGGGCGCTTACCGGCCGGTGTCCTCTCGACGGACTTAGCTCTCGAGGTCACTAGCCTCTTGCGGCGACACGGGATTTCAGGGGAGTTCGTTGAGTTTTTCGGAGACGGCGTGTCAACACTTAGCGGGGGTGATCGGGCGGTCGTCGCGAACATGGCGCCGGAATATGGCGCATCGACGGGCTACTTCCCGATCGACGAGCAAACGATTGCCTACTTGCGGGCTACGGGGCGCACGGAGGAACACTGCCACCGCGTGGAAACGGTCGCTCGACGGATTGGCCTCTGGTTTTCGCCAGATATCGAGCCCCGCTACAGTCGCTTGGTCGAACTCGACCTCGCCGCGCTCGAGCCGATCTTGGCAGGCCCGCGCCGGCCTCAGGACAAAGTTCCCATCAGCGCTGCGGCTCGTGTGTTGGAAAAGGCCTCCGCTCAGTCCTTCACACTACACGACACCGCAATACCAGATGGAGCGATCGCAATCGCGGCGGTGACAAGTTGTACGAACACGTCCGACCAACGGCTGCTTGCCGCGGCTGGTTTGGTTGCGCGCAATGCCAATCGCCTCGGGATTCGCCCCCCCTCCTGGGTGAAGACGTCTCTCGCCCCCGGTTCGCCAGCGGCCGAGGGGTTTCTAAGACGCAGCGGCCTATTGGCGGACCTCGAACAGGTTGGTTTCGGAATTGTTGGCTTTGGCTGCACCACCTGCATAGGAAACTCCGGACCCCTTCCATCAGAAATGGCTGACGCAATCGCTAAAGGTACGATCGCAGCCGCACTCCTGTCGGGCAATCGCAACTTTCCGGGGCGGGTCCATCCTAGCCTCCAGTTTGGCTTTCTTGCATCACCGCCCTATGTCGTCGCCCTTGCTCTGCTCGGACGGTTCACACCAGACCCGTTGAACGTTCAGGTCGCAATCACGAAGAGCGGGTCTCCTGTGCTCCTCCGCAATCTTCTGCCGGACGATGACGAGATCGACGCCATCGTTAGGCTGCACTCCGACCCCGAGGACTTTCACGCGGCTTTCCGCCAAGCGGAAGAGAACGAAACCTGGCGTGCTCTCACCGCCCCGTCTTCGCCCACGTTCCCTTGGGACGACGGCTCGACTTACCTCCGCCGTCCTCCGTTTGCTGCCGCAGGTCTTGCCACTCGCCTTGGCCATTACACAGCACACCCGCTGCTCGTGTTGGGGGACGACATGACGACGGACCACATCTCGCCCGCCGGCCAAATAAGCGCCGCCAGTTATGCAGGCCGACACCTTATCGCGCAGGGAGACCCGGAAAACGACCTCAATGTCTATGCTGCCCGTCGCGGGAACTGGAAGGCGATGGTGCGTGGACTTTTCGATAACGTTACCGCAGCCAACCTCATCGGCAGCGGAAAGCCAGCATCGACGACTGTTCACGCGCCGACAGGGTACGAGGGACCGCTATGGGAAATCGCCGAACGCTACCAAGCAGAAAATCGATCCGTCGTTATCGTCGCCGGGGAACGATATGGAGCGGGGTCATCACGGGACTGGGCTGCGAAAGGCGTCGCGCTCCTTGGTGTTCGCTCCGTGATCGCCCAAAGTTTTGAACGCATTCATCGCACGAACCTCATCGGCATGGGCATTTTCCCAATAACCGTCAAGAAGGGATCGCTTTCAAATATTTCTGCGCACGATCTCATTGAGATAGATGCGAGCGCGATCCGACCGCGTTGCGATGTCCGGCTGTCCTTGAAGCGCGCATCCGGCAAAGACGAATACATAATCGGAAGAGCCGCAGTGGAAACGGAGCAGGAGATTGCGACCCTTTTATCAGGCGGAATAATCCCCCAGATTCTCAGTCGTCATCTGAACTCAGGCATATCGGGCAAAGCAGACGCCCGATGCGGCCCGAAATCCGCCGAAAACGCGTAAAACGCCGAAATCTGCACGCCGTTCGCGCGGACCGCAGAACATGACCGTTTTTGCGGGTCTCCAGTTCGCCAAACGCTCATCGCAAGACATCAACGAGATTGAACGACAAACGGAAACGGCAAGCCGCTCGTGGCACCTTGCCGTTCCGACTGCTTCGAATAGCATACACTACGCAGCAATGGAGGCCGTGCGGCGCGCCGATTGACCGGCCTCGTCAGAGGTCCGGAACTGTGCAAGCAGCCTGTTCAACGTACCAATATCACCGGATAGGGCATGGCTAGCGGCGGTGGACTCTTCTACCATCGCGGCATTGCGTTGGGTCGTTTGGTCAATTGTGGTGATGGCACTGTTAATCTCCTGCAGACCGGCTAGCTGTTCCGTCGCCGAGGCGGCAATCGATCTAACCCGCTCGCTAATGTCTTCGACATGAGCGATGATTGATCGCAGGGTGTCACCGGTCTCGACAACCAGTTCGACCCCGTTGCGAACCTGATCCCCGGACGTTGTAATCAGGGCCTTGATTTCGCGAGCAGCCTGGGCCGACCTCTGAGCAAGCTCCCGCACTTCTTGAGCAACAACGGCAAAGCCCTTCCCTGCGTCGCCTGCCCTCGCCGCTTCGACGCCGGCGTTCAGCGCTAGAAGATTGGTCTGGAATGCGATCTCATCGATGACACCGATAATGTTGCCGATCTCGCCAGAAGACTTCTCGATTCCCTTCATGGCGCCAACCGCACGTTCAACCACTGAACCAGACGCGCGCGCTGTTGCCCTTGCCTGTTGCACAAGCGCTTCTGCTTCTTGCGCTCTCGTTGTCGCATCGCGCGTCGTTGTGGTGATCTGCTCAAGAGCCGCCGCGGTTTCCTCGACAGAGGCCGCTTGCTGTTCGGTACGCTGGGCAAGATCATTGGCCGACGCCCGGATTTCGCCAGCGCTTGCTTCAATCGAACGCGCATTTACCCCGACTGCTGTCAAGGTTTCCTTGAGTTTCCCCGAAGCGGCATTGAAGTCCAGACGAATGCGATCAAGCGAATCGGCAAACGGAATATCGATACGGTAGGATATATCCCCTGCCGCCAATCTTCCCAGCGCACCTGCCAACGACGACACAGCGCGTTCAATATCAGCGGCATGCCGTTCATTCTCTGCTTCACGCGTCCTACGTTCGCTTTCCCTCGCTGCATCCGTTGCCTTGGCTGCCTGCTCCAGTTCGAGCCGATGTCGCGCATTCTCTTGGAAGATCAAGACGCTTGCAGCCATGCTGCCGACCTCATCTCGACGGGAAACCTCGTCGATCTCGACCGTGAGGTCACCTTCCGCAAGCAGCATCATCTTTTTGCGCAACCGCGCCACGGGTGTGATGATGCCAGAGGTTGCAAGAAGCATCGAAAGGCCGATCGTCACCACAATCGCCAGAGCGAGAACCGCAGCGCTTCCGTAGATCGTCGATTGATTTTGCGCCGACAAGCGTTCAACGCCAGAGGCGACCTTGGCATCCATCTCTTCGTTCCACTCGCGCAACTTCGTCGCGAGTTCGTCAATGGCTGGGTCGACCGCACCAAGCACGGCGAGGGCATTCATGTCGCGATTCCCCTTCGCCGCCACAATTGCCTTATCCAGCAAGGTTCGGATCTCGGTCGCGTCACTTATGAAGCCATCAAGAATATCCTTTCCGTCCGAATAGACCTTCTCTGCCTTCTCGAAGCGTTCAAACATTCGGTCAGCGTTTTTTTCGTAACTTTCAACAACGTCGGAGAAATCCTTCGCATCCGGGGAGTATGCGGTAAGCTGATACGCACGGTATGCGATCGATTGCAGGTGCCGCGTTGCCGCAACAACATGCGTGTTGGCTTGCGATGCACCATTAATAAAGGACGTGAACGCCTTGTCCGCGATAAGGAATTGCCAGGACGTGTACGCAAGGCTGCCGGCAGCCAATACGCTAATTCCGGAAATCATAAGCAGAATTTTCAACCTGATGCTTGCGTTGTTCAGAAATGACACAGCCGACCCTCCCATTTGAGCTAACAGCAAAACCGCAGCATTTTTGATTTTATTACGTTAAAAAACCAATAACGCCAAAATCCCATTGGGTAATGAGGTGTCAACAGCGCCTGAGCAGTTGATACTCCGACATACGTTCAGACTTCCCCATATAGCGTGGATAAACAACGCAAATCCCGTCTACAGCACGCCAGCAGCATGGCTCTTGGCCATTTCTCGCGCACATAAGAATCGGGCGCAGCAGCACTGCCTTTTCCGCCGCACAAATACAACGTTTCGGGAGTTTGGCATGGCGTCCAGCGAAGGGCCCTTCGTCACCGCCCAACTCTTGAAAACACCGTCGAGTTCGGGGTGGAGATCGTAATGGAGGCGCGTGGCACCGTATTTCTGGATGATGAAGCGCAGGCGGTTCGACGGAGTGACCTCGCTCGCTCCGCTCGGCGCCTGCGTCTACAGGAAATCTCGCTTCTTCTTTTGGGTTGAGAGCTTGTCCGCCGCTATCGTCGACCTCGATCCATCCCGCGTTGCCGGCGCGCGCTCGGCCGCATCGGCGAAAAAGCCCGCGCAAGAGATTGTTATCTCCTCTGCGCCGCCGGTATCTGGTTGCGAGTGCCGAGTGTGGCGAATATGCTCGTCATCGGCACCACGCCGCTCAGCTCACGGGGATTTTCATGGCAACGGGCGCGGTCAAGTTTTTCAATCAGGACAAGGGTTTCGGGTTCATTACGCCCGACGATGGCGGGCAGGATGTTTTCGTCCATGTCTCCGGCGTGATCTCCGGTGGGCCGCTACGCGATGGTTCGAAGGTCAGCTATGATCTCGGCCAGGACCGGAAAACCGGCAAGTCGAAGGCGGAAAACGTTCGCGCGCTCTGATCGCGCGGGCCAAGGGCGGCGGCTCGTCGATGCCGCCGCCAAGCAGTTGAAGGGTTCGCGGATCCGGTTCGCCGGCGAAGAAGCGCTGAAGGGCGCGCCGAAACCTATTTTTCGTCGTGCCGGCGGCCGCGTTGAAGAGGGTCATTGACGAGCGAAGTTTGAGATCGTCGGGGGAGCCGAAAATGTCATGGGCGGAGCGGTCGGATACTCCGAGCACCGTATCGACCGTCTGAACCAATCGTTCAGCAAGCAGCGGATGGAGAAGATAGGCCCGCGCCTCTTCGATCGAGGCGATCCCGTAAAAGTTCGCAGTCGGAGATCTGCCGAGCGCACGCAATTGCGGAAAGACGAACCACATCCAGTGGGTTTGCTTGCGCCCGTCTCGCAGCTCGGTAAGGACCGTGTCGAACACAAGGTCCTGCGCCGCGACGAAGCGGGAAAGCTCAAACGGATCGTTCTGTGCCATCGATGGCCGCCTTCGATGTCGTCCTCAGATTGGCGCCGCTGCCAGCAGGACCGCGACAGGAACGGTTATGGCCGACGCGGTGATCGCCAAGGCAATGGCAAATCTTAAGATGCGGGCGCGCCGCGCGCGCCGAGGATCCCATTCATACGCCATACAACGTCCCTCCGGCTGGAAAAGAGCATGAGCAAGGCAGAAAGTCCATCCTAGCCGCATAGAGATGCGGCACATCATGAACGCTCGGCCTTGTTATACGGCCCACGGCCACCTTCTGTGGTCCGACAGAAACGTCTGATCCCGCGCTAGTGTGACGTCCCAGAGATTATGACTCGTTGAGCAATGGTGTTGGATAAAATTTAGCCATTTTTCCCCGAGCTTGCTCGGTCGAGAACATCCATCGGATTTGAGCACCACTTACGGTTCGACGCCGCTCCCAGGCGTCAACCTCGGATTTGAGCAAGTCGCGGTTGTCGATACGGCGCTCGAGACACTGTCGGCGCATGACGCCAATCTCGATCTCGGCCATATTGAGCCAGCTCGCGTGGCGGGGCGTGTAGTGGAATTCCAGACGTCGCAAGATCCGACGCGCCTCGGCGGCTGGGAAGGTTTGATAGAGAGCGGAGGCCGTGTGGGTTGATAGATTATCCACCACGACACGGATCAGCGGGCACGTTATTCGAAGACCATGAACCGGCACGGCGGTTGAAGGGTCGCCGAAACGTCGAAGAGATATTGGGACGATCAATCAGCATGAAGTTGGCATCGCATCCCGGCATAGCCGTCTACATCGGGGCAATGCCGCCGCGCTGGCCGCACGGCCGGAAGTTCCTACAGGCACACGCGGCCCTGTCCACCTTCCCCGATCCGCAACACGCGATTGTCGTATTCCACAAGCGGGAAGCCGCTCGCGTGATCCGGCAGAAGCTATGCGAGATCGCGTCGTGAGCTTCGGCCGCGACATTTGATGATGCCGGCCCGGTCGCGCCTGCGGTCGGGCCTGTCAACCGGCTTTCGTTTTATGGTTATTGTCAGCACAGAAACCGCTTGGCGATATAGGTTTACGTCACTACAAAAACAGATATGGAAATCACGCTCGACCCTCACAAGAACGCCACCAACATAGCCAAGCGCGGCTATGACTTCGCAACACTGACCCTCGATTTCTTTGCGAATGCGACGGTTCTCAACGCGAAGGAAGGGCGTTTCAACGCCATTGGTGAGTTTGAAGGAAAGATCATTTTCGGTGATCTTCAAGCAGTTCGGTACCGAGGGCCTGTCGGTGATTTCCATGCGTCGTGCAAGCAGGAAGGAAAGGGCAATCCATGACGAATCGTAAGCCAAAAATCCCGCCGATCACCGACAGGGAAGAGGCGGAAATTCAACGCGAGATCGCAGCCAGCCCCGACCATCCCGAGGCGACCGACAAGGAACTGGCGACGGCGAGGCCGTTCGCACAGGCATTCCCCGAGTTGGCCGAGAAGATCAACAAGGGCGGTCGTCCACGCGCCGAGAACCCAAGGGAGCGTGTCACGCTCCGGCTGGAGCCGGCCGTGCTCGCCAAGTTCAAGGCGACGGGCCGAGGCTGGCAGACTCGCATCAACGATGTTCTGAAAAGGGCAAAAGTCTGATGGCAAGTGTTGCAAAACGGAAATGGACGCATAAGGGCGTCGAAAAGGAGGCGTGGGTTGTCCGCTACACCGATCTGACGGGCAACCGCCGGCAGGGCGGCACCTTCGACCGCAAGAATGCGGATTGAACTAAGCCGCTATCGCGGCGAATGGGGCTGACTTTGATCGGAGCCTCCTGACTGATTGGATGGTGGTGTTGCAACCCACCCTTCAGACAGGAGGTCCAGATGGCTCAGCTTAGCCCTCTTCGCCGCCGGATGATCGAGGACATGACGGTCCGCAATCTATCTCCGGCAACCCTGCGATCCTACATCAACGCCGTCCAGAAGTTCAGCCGCTATTTCGGTCGGTCACCGGATCGGCTTGAGCTCCTTCTTGCTGCTTCAATGAGAAGAGGCGTCGAGGAGGCAAAAGAGATTCTCAGAAACGAAGATATTTTTTGCTTTTGCGCAGATCGCCCGCATCGATCGGTTGCCACTCCGTGACAAGTCAGATTACCTGAGACTGTTTCCAATTGGCCGGCGTCCTGGAGGAACGATGCGCTTCATTCTTTCCCCGCTGATCGTGCTGTCCCTGGCTGCGCCTGCTCTCTCTGGTCCCGCCTACGAACCGGTGAAGCTAGATCCTGCCAGCACGGTATCGCCGCCGGCCGAACTGGTTACGGCGGCGGCGGCCTTTCTCGATATCGTCAAGAAGGGCGATGTCGACGCGATGGGCACCGCGATGGCCGACAGCTTGACGCTAATCTACGGGTCATTGGAAATGGCGCTACCCCGAAACAAAGAGATCGCAGGCCCGTTCAGAACCTCCAAGGAAAAGCTGGTCGCGCTTTCGGCGTATATCGGCGGCGATGTGGAGTCGGATTCAGAGGGCAACCCGATAGTATCCAATCAGATCGAGGCGGCCCGCCAATACATCGAAGAAGCACTGACAAATGGACTGTCCTGGGGCGCCGATCCAATGGTGGAAGGCGGAATCTGCAGCTACGCCTATCGCAGCTACGACCAGGACGCTGTCAAAAAGCTGGCCGACAAGATGGATGAGCAAAGCTCGGCGCTGTTTTACGTCGATGCGCCGGTCTCCGTGCTGAAGGCGGCCGATGCCCGGGCGGGGATTGCGGCGACACTCGAGCCCGATCTGCTCTACGTTGAAGACTACAAGACCGATACGCCAATCTACTGGCACGCGGTCCACCTGCCAGACGGCGGTTCCGGTTTCATCTCGTTCGAGGCGGGCCAATTGGAGAAGCCCTACGCTGGAGGCATATGTTTTGCGAAGAACGGGGCCGGCGCCTGGCAGATGGTTGCGCAAGCCGCGACCGGCCTGTGACATTCAGGCTGGCCTGCGATCATGCTTCGGCTTCCCAACGATAAGGCGGGCGACCGCCCAGCAAACGACCGTCGATACCAGGCACGCGGCGAACAGGAAGAGTGAGAATACGTAGCCGGACGCGGTTTCAGCGCTTGGCGGTTCGATCGAATCTCCTATCGCGTAGAGGGCCGTGCCGAGGCCGACGACAAAGCCAACGGCCGACGCGAACGGAAGGCCGGGCACATGATGCAGGGCGGCGGTAGCGCCGAGGATCGATCCGGAGATCAGGGCCGGTGTCGTCCCGATCAGGTAACTGAGCGGAACGCCGTAGATGAGGCCGAACATGGCCGCATAATTTTTAGGAGACGATAATGGTCAAGATAGCTGAAGCATGCCTGAATGTTCTTTACCAGCACGGGTTGTCATCGGCACAGTTCCAATTCTGCTTCGAGAGAGCAAAGCATGATCTCTTGGCCGATGGCATGGCCTGCGACGCCATTGTTGCTGAGGTTATGCAGTCCATGGACGATCATCCGGACGCGGCAACCTTGTTCGGGTTGCTGCTGGATGAGGCCCGAATGGGCATCGAGAATGACAGCCCATATGGAAAGGCCTTCCTGGAAAATGCGGAGAAGGCGATCAGAGCTCGCATTGCCGCCGACGCTTTTGAACCGCTTAACCGTTTGAAAATCGCTGGCTTGTATCGCCGCGCCGGTCTGCCCGTGCCAGACATACTGATGCTCGATCCGGAGGGGGAAAGTGCCACCATCGAGGTTGCGATGCCGGATCTTGATGGCGTGCTTGCCGTTTTAGCGGCAGAAGTTGAGGCTGAAGGCGGCGGCGCGTATGAGTTCTTCGGTGGCCTGGATGAGATAACGGCAGGAATGCCGGAGGAGGCCAAAGCTGGGTTTATTCATCATCTTATGAGCCTCAATAATCCCTTTGTGGAACGCTGCGCGCTCTATTGGCTGGTGTCTGGTACAGCATTGACCCGGCAAGCCGTGGCTGCCGGCCTACGAGAAAGGCTCATGCGCGGGGAGCTGCAGCCGGAAACCGCGTCCTATTTGCCGATTATTCGTGGCTGGTTGCCGGCGAATGCCGCCCGGGCGGCTATCGATGACATCGGCAAGCTGGCTCGGCGACAAGGTCTTGCAGATGCTTCCAATCAAAACAGAACGGAGCCGATCGTCAGCGACATCATGGCGACCACCGCTGACGGTGTTGGAGCACAAGGTCTGACGATTGTCGGAAAACTGCAAGCCCGGCCATTTGTCGCGATGATCCTGTTAAAGACCGGATACGGCATCAAGGATGCCTTTGTCATTCGTTGCCGTTCGAAGCGCGAAGCAACCAACATCGTCTCTTATGCCCGCCGGGAGGCAAACAGCGTCAAAATAGATCGAATGACTGCCGAACTGCTGCTGGAGGCGGCTCTGGCGGATGGGATGGAAAACGGTCGCCCACCAGCGCCAGGCTTCATTGACGTCATGGAGGCTTGCAGCCTGAGCCAATTGCGACCCCAGGAAAGGGATCTGCAGGCTTTGCTGGAACACGTCGATCCGCAAAAGGAAATCCAGAATGCGACAGTGGCGGAGCTGAATCGGATGCTCCGCAATGCGTCCGCACTGGATGCGCTCGTCCCGTTCACCGACAGCTGGTTTGAAGACACAGCAGAAACACGCGGCATCATCCAGGGCTCTCGGTCGGCGCGGACTGTTGAAAAAAGGATCTGGGCCTTTCTCGAAGGCCGGCGAGACATTTGGGCAAGGCGATTTCTGCAAACCGCGATCATTCTCAAATCGGCGAAGAAGGAGCGAATGTCAAAAGCACTGGCAGCCGCAGCCTTCGCCGTGATGCACAAGCATCCTCTACAGGACATTCCGCTCGTGGAAGAAATCGTTATGACCACGTTGGACGCAGGCGGTGGATCTCCGTGGTGAGTGTTTTGCGTATGGCCTTCACATCAATGACCGGCGCTCACGGGAACAGGGTTATGCTCGTCTCGTCGGCGATATCGTCGGCCTCGCACGCCTGAAGCGTCCTTCCGGGGCCTACGAGGTGATGGACCTCGATGGCGACTTCACAGAAGACTACGGGGCCATCATCCCGGTCGTCACCTTCGTACTAAAAGAGGTGTTCGGGGATTTTTTCTCCGCCGCGCTGGGCAGTGGCAGCCGCGTGGTGGCGGGAAGGGCCTGACCAATGCGGAGGTGGGGCGCATCGCCCCAAACCTCAACATGTGGCTATGGCGTCCGATCCTCGCGGACCCGCCGGTCTACACACAATCCGACCTGAGGACGGGGGTCACGCTACAGGACGTCATGGACGCCCATGAAGCGCTCGATCTGAAAGCCGCCATGCAAGAGAAGAGCCAGAAGGACTAGGCCGCTGCCAGCGTCGGAATGCCCGAGACATCAACATCGCGCTCGGCATGCCAGGCATCATAAGCCGCCTGCATCCGAAGCCAAATAGCGGGACCGTCACCAAACATCTTGCCGAGGCGAGCGGCAACGTTCGGAGAAACAGGCTTCTTCTCGCGCAGGATATCGTAGAGATGCTGGCGCGAAATCCCAAGCAGGTTGGCGATTTCCACCTTGGTCTTTCCCGTTGCCGGGATGATGTCTTCCAATAGAGCCCCAGGATGGGAAGGGCATCTAGGCCTCGTCACTTTGTGAACGGGCATGTGTTCATTCCCCGATCTGCGCCGCCCTAGTGGTATTGTTCGAAGTCGACGCGGGCGGCGTCCTTGCCGTCGAATTCGAAGGTGATGCACCACGGGCCGTTGACATGGACCGTGTAGCGGGTTGGGTTGAAGCCGTTAAGAGCGTGGAAATCAAAGCCGGGAAGATTCATATCTTCTGGGCGCTCCGCTTGCTCCAGACGGTCGAGCCGGACAAGAATGCGCTTGTGCATTTTGGCATCGATCTTGCCGGCTTTCCCGGTTTCGAAGAGGCCAGAGAGCGCTTTGTTCTTGAACGACTTGATCATGGCTGATGTAAGCCAATTGCCTACATTAAGTCAAGGAAGCGTAAGCGGATTATTTACAGTTTGCGCCGCGGACCACGCAAGGCGGGGTGAAGGTGCCAGACCATATGCCGAGGGGTTCGGCAAACCCGGAGGAGGCGAGGAGATCGTGCGCGCCATGATCAATCTTGCACAGGCAAAGGGACTGAGAACGACGGCGGAAGGCATCGAAACGCCCGATCAGAACGCCGTGCTGCGGCGCCTCGGCTGCGACGAGGTCCAAGGCTATCTGCATTCAAAGCCGGTTCCGGCAACGGCCATCACGGCGATGCTTGCCCGTGGTGGACGCACCGAACCGGCCGGTCTTGTGCGATCGCGCTAGTCGGGTATCTGCGGGATTGAGTGTGCCCTGAACCGCAGCTGCCCCCTCTTTTCGCTGCGTTGCGGCTAGTGGCTCGTCTCGCATTATGTTCAGAACGAGGGTTAGCTGCAGAGAGCCAGAGCCTCATACATAGGAGACGAGCCGTGGTCGATGATATCGCTCTTTACGTTGGTTTGGATGTGAGTAAGGAAAAAATCGCGATCGGTCTGGCGGAAGCAGGCCGCAAAGGCGAGGTTCGTTATTACGGCGAAATCGCCAACCGTGCCGATGCAGTGCGCAAATTTGTCGACAAGCTTGCCGGACGTCACGGACGCCTGTGCTTTTGCTATGAGGCCGGCCCGACGGGCTACGGATTGTATCGTCAGCTTTCAGCACTGGGTTACGACTGCCTTGTCGTTGCGCCATCGCTCGTTCCGACCCGGCCGGGACTGCAGATCAAGACAGATCGGCGTGATGCTGTCGCGCTTGCCGCGTTGTTGCGCGCAGGTGAACTGTCGTCCATCTGGGTTCCCGACGAGACACATGAGGCCATGCGCGATCTTTGCCGGGCGCGGGAAGCGGCAGTCTCGGATTTACGACGGGCACGCCAGCATCTCTTGTCGTTTTTGCTCCGGCACGGCCGGGTCTTCGAAGGCCGCTCTCATTGGACAATGAGCTCATCGAAACTGGCTGGCGACACAACGCTTTGATCACCGTGCGCAGCAGATCGCTATGGAAGAATATATTCGTGCCATCGAGCAGATCGAGGAACGGCGTGAACGGCTGACCCGGCAGATGCTGGCGCTCTTGCCGGATTGGTCGCTTAACCCTGTCGTCGAAGCGATCCAGGCCTTGCGCGGTGTGGCACAGATCTCGGCGGTGACACTGGTATCGGAGATCGGTGACTTCAGACGCTTCAATAACCCACGCCAGTTCATGGCCTGGCTGGGATTGGTCCCCAAGGAACATTCCACAGGTGCCAGCGTGTCGCGCGGCTCGATCACGAAGGCGGGAAACACGCGAGCGCGGCGCATGCTGGTCGAAGGCGCATGGACCTACAGATTGCCTGCGCGTGTCAGCCAGGAAATCTTGAAGCGAATGGAGGGGCTGCCTGAAGCGATCAGGGCGACCGCCTGGAAGGCGCAAGTGCGACTATGCCAGCGATACCGGCGCATGCAGGCCAGCGGCCGCCCCACCAACATCGTCACCGTCGCCATCGCGCGCGAACTCGCTGCTTTTGTCTGGGCGATTGCGACAACAGTCCCCATTCCCCCCACAAAGGCAGCCTGACGAAGCGGCGCCAAATACAAAGGAGAAAATTTAATTCCATCACGCTGCTTATTGCTGGGCGTGGCGGCCGGTCAGGGCAACCCTCGTTGTGATTCTGCGAGCCTGAAACGGCAACACGCGCCATGTGAGACAGAGGAAGGCCCGAGACGAACCACGGTCCTGCGGTATTCAACCCGCGCATCAGAGTCTGATCAACCGTCGTCTCAATGCCGCCGCGTCCTGCAATAGGCAGCATATTTGTCCCTCGTCGACGCTGAAAAAGCGACGCGAAAAACCTATGCCCAAACTCTTGAAAACGGACATGAGAATCAAACTTCTCCGCAGAGCGAAACCGAAATCTGATATCGCAAGGAAACCGAGCCGAAAACCGCCGTTTCTGGCAGAAATCATTACTCCAAATCGCCCAATCCTATCGGAATATCAATGCGTTCTGGGTTCTTCACGGCCGACT
>Ga0206116_1001065_pt1 | contig 17481 bp, 16 predicted proteins | sample 3A1Ametagenome_FD_178000 | JGI IMG/M metagenome (GOLD analysis project Ga0206116, IMG submission 178000) | Enriched microbial communities from leaf-cutter ant dump, University of Wisconsin, Madison, United States - 3A1A | ecosystem: Environmental > Terrestrial > Nest > Insects nest > Nest dump...
GCATCCGGACAAGCTGTCCAAAATATGAATATTGCCAATGGCTGGGAACAAAATTTAGGTTTGAATTTAAAACCTTTAGCATTTTAAAATTAATAGTCTTCAAGAGCCTCAGATTGACAATGTTTAGTATAGAATTGTCACGCTGAGCGTAGTCGAAGCGTTTGTAAATAAAGATAATCAATTGATGTTTTGAGCTTACCTAAGCAAAGGGGCTTTGTGAACTTAAAAACATTGAGTAGTAGGGAAACCTTTGTGACCTTTGTGTTCAAAGTAAAAATTAATCAATAATCATTTATCGATTATCAATTATAAAAATTATGAATTTATTCAACGTATATCCACTCTTCAACATCAATCCAGTAAAAGCCCAAGGTTCTTTTCTCTGGGACGAAAACGGTCAGCAATATCTCGATTTTTATGGCGGTCACGCTGTGATTTCCATTGGTCATAATCATCCGTATTATGTTGAAAGGTTGAAAAATCAATTGGAGAAAATCAGTTTTTATTCCAATTCTGTGGAGAACAAGATTCAGGAAGAACTGGCTGAGAAATTGGGAATATTGTCAGGTTACGAAGATTACTCGTTGTTCTTATGTAATTCCGGAGCGGAAGCGAATGAAAATGCTTTGAAGCTGGCTTCATTTCATAACGGGAAAAAGAAAGTGGTTTATTTCTCAGAAGCTTTTCACGGACGAACTTCTGCCGCAGTTGCCGTAACAGACAATCCAAAAATTGTTGCGCCAGTCAACGAATCTGAGAATTTTATCAAATGTGAATTCAATAATTCAGAAGAATTGGAGAAGATTTTTGCAGAAAATCAAAACGAAATTTCTGCTGTGATTGTAGAAGGAATCCAGGGTGTTGGCGGAATCAATTTACTGACGGAAGATTTCATTTTAAAGATTGAAAAATTGTGCAAAGAAAACAATTCGATTTTGATTTTGGACGAAGTTCAGTCAGGTTACGGACGTTCCGGTAAATTCTTTGCGCATCAGGAATTTGACATCAAACCGGATTTGATTACGGTTGCCAAAGGAATGGGGAATGGCTTTCCGATGGGCGGCGTTTTGATTAGTCCAAAATTCCAAGCGAGTTACGGATTATTAGGAACAACGTTTGGCGGAAATCATTTGGCTTGTGTTGCCGGATTAGCTGTTTTAGAAGTTATCGAAAATGAAAATCTAATCGAAAATTCAGAAAAAATAGGAGCTTACATCGAAGAAAAAATCAAATATTTTCCTCACGTCAAAAACATCAAAAGGCGAGGTCTGATGATTGGAATTGAGCTCGACCAAGCTTGTGCAGATGTCAGGAAAGAATTGCTGTTTGAGCATTTTATTTTCACGGGCAATGCTAATGACAAGAATGTCCTGCGGATTTTGCCGGCGCTTAACATTTCGGAAAAAGAATCCGATTTGTTCATCAATGCTTTAGAAAAAACCTTGAAATCTATTGATGCGAAAAATGAAATTATAGAATTTAAATAACGCAAAGTCGCAAGAATCAATAATTATAATGTTGAAAAGTCGCAAAAATCGTGCATTAAAATTTGCGACTTATAAAAGTCGGATTACATAAAATAATTTAGCGCCTTTGCGATAAAAAAAAATAAGATGAAAAATTTCACTTCCGTTTACGATATAAATAACTTGCAAAATACCATTGCAAAAGCTTTAAAAATAAAAGAAAATCCATTAGGAAATCCAACCAAAGGAAAAGGAAAGACAATTGGTTTGGTTTTTCTTAATTCCAGTCTCAGAACAAGATTAAGTTCACAAATCGCCGCTCAGAATTTGGGACTGAATGTCCTGGTTCTCAACGCTGCTCAGGAAGCTTGGAATCTGGAATTTGCTGACGGAACCGTAATGAACGGCGACACAGTCGAACACATCAAAGATGCGATAGAGGTTCTGAATCAATATTGCAACATCATTGCTGTGAGATGTTTTGCAGGAATGAAAAACAAAGAAGATGATGTGAACGAGAGTATTCTGAGCCAGTTCCTGAAACACGCCAAAGTTCCGGTTGTTTCTTTGGAATCGGCAACTCGACATCCGCTACAAAGTTTGGCAGATTGCATCACAATCACCGAAAATTGGACAGAAAATAGAAAACCAAAAGTCGTTTTGACCTGGGCGCCTCACATCAAACCGATTGCGCAGGCGGTCGGAAATTCGTTTACCGAGTGGATGCAGCAGATGGATGTAGATTTCGTAATCACAAATCCGGAAGGTTATGATTTGGATAAAAATTTCACGAAAGGTACAAAAGTGATTCATAATCAGGATGAAGCGTTGAAAGATGCGGATTTCGTGTACGTGAAAAACTGGTCTTCATTTGATGATTATGCGAATATGCCAAAAGTTGAAGGTAACTGGATGCTGACAAATGAAAAATTAAAACTCACCAATCAGGCGAAAGTAATGCATTGTCTGCCAGTTCGTAGAAATCTTGAGCTGAGTGATGAAATAATGGATGGCGAAAACTCAATCATCTATCAGCAGGCAAAAAACAGAATCTTTTCTGCTCAGGTGGTTTTCTCTGAAATATTAGATGAATTAAAATAAAAAAATCATCAATGCAAAAACTACACATCATAAAAATCGGCGGAACTCTTATCGATGACAAAAAAGCATTGAAAGCTTTTCTTGCGCAATTTTCAGAGATTAAAGAAGCTAAAATACTGATTCACGGCGGTGGAAAGATAGCTGAAACTTTAGCTGAAAAGTTGAAAATAAGGCAGACAATGATTGACGGACGAAGAATCACAAATAAGAAAACCCTGAAAGTTGTAACAATGGTCTATGCGGGCAGAATCAACAAAAACATCGTGGCAAAACTGCAAAGTTTCGATTGCAATGCGATTGGATTTTCCGGAGCGGACGGCAACGTTATCAAAGCCGAAAAAAGACAGCATCCGGAAATCGATTTTGGATTTGTTGGCGATATCGATGAAAAAAGTATCAATCAAGAATTGATTATTAATATAATAAATCTGGGTCTGGTTCCGGTGTTTTCTGCAATCACTCACGATAAAAAAGGAAATCTGTTCAACACCAATGCCGACACAATTGCCGGAACTATCGCTCAGGCTTTATCAAAATATTTTGATACAGAATTACTGTTCTGTTTCGATAAAAATGGGGTTTTGGAAAATATTGAGGATGAAAATTCGAATATGAAAACAATCAACAAACAAGAATTTTCTGAATTAAAATCCCAAGGAAAGCTCCACAAAGGGATTTTACCAAAATTAGAGAATGCTTTCAAGGCCAAAGAAAATGGCGTTCAGAAAGTGGCTTTAATCAAAGAAGAAAAATTATCAGACCAAATAAAACTACGAAATGAAGGAACTGAAATCTGTCTTTAGCAGAGAGGAATTAACGGAAAATGCAGTCAAATTGCTGAAAAAAATCATCGCAACGCCATCTATGAGCCGTGACGAATATAACGTTTCGCTCATCATAGAAGGATTTTTCAATGAGCATCAGATGACAGTTAACCGATTCAAAAATAACATTTGGGCAACCAATAAACATTTTGATGCAGGCAAACCTTCTATTCTTCTCAACACCCATCACGACACGGTAAAACCGAACAAAGCTTACACTTTGGACCCGTTTATTCCTGTAGAAAAAGACGGGAAATTATTTGGTTTGGGAAGTAACGATGCAGGCGCGTCTTTGGTGGCAATGGCACAGACTTTTCTTTATTTTTATGAAGCCGAAGATTTGACTCACAATTTAGTAATTGCTTTGACAGCTGAGGAAGAAATCTCTGGTTTGGACGGTATCGAAGCATTGTTCCCACAACTCCCAAATGTAGAATTAGCAATCGTAGGCGAACCAACCAAAATGAATCTTGCTATCGCTGAAAAAGGTTTATTGGTGATTGACGGGGAAATGACCGGAACACCTTCTCACGCAGCACATCCTAACAATGATAATGCGATTGTGAAATGTATGCAGGATTTGCAGAATATTCTGACTTTCAAATTTCCAAAAGTTTCGGATTATCTGGGTGAAGTGAAAGTGACTTTGTCGGTTATCAATGCGGGAACTCAGCATAACGTAGTTCCGGAAAAATGTCAATTCACTTTGGACGTGCGTGTGACAGACGAGTATACGAACCGGGAAGTTTTCGAAATCATCCAGTCCCAGATGAAATCGAAACTCACGCCGAGGTCATTCCGTCTTAATTCTTCAAAAATCGATGTCAATCATCCATTTGTTCAGGCTGGACTGGCGTTGGGCAGGACAACTTACGGTTCGCCGACTTCTTCCGACCAAGCGATTATTCCGTGTACGTCGGTCAAGTTGGGTGTTGGCGACAGTTTGCGTTCTCATACAGCGGACGAGTTTGTTTATATCGACGAAATCCGCGAAGGCATTGATATTTACATCAAAATATTAGAGAAAATATTATAAAATAATTTTAAGGATTTGGGCAGCTTAATCCGCTTGTAGTTTATCGTGAGCTTGTCGAAGGACTCCCAAACCTAACGAAGTAGTTCGACGAAGTCAATCTTTTTTGCAGACGATTTCAGTTTAAATAGAACTTTAAGGTTGGCAAAAAAGGATTTCCGCTCAAGTCGGGCTGCGCTTCGTAAAGTTGAAGATTTGTCTTCAATTAAAAAGAATTTTAAAAGTTAATCTTAGCTGAGCATCATCGCCTTTGTGAAACTTAAAAGCAGTTTGAATTTTAAAATAAACTTTGTGGACTTAGTGTTCAAAAAAATTAAGAAAATGAAAAAAATCTGGCAAAAAGACAATACAAAAACCAATGATTTGGTCAACCAATTCACAGTCGGGAAAGACCTGAATTTTGACGACAGATTAGCAAAATACGATGTGTTGGGTTCTATTGCCCACGCCAAAATGCTGGCAGAAGTTGGTTTGATTCGTTTGGATGAAGAGCAGGCGATTGTTGCAGTTTTGAAAGAAGTTCTTATCGACATCGAAAAAGGAAGCTTCGAAATTGATAAATCGGCAGAAGATATCCATTCACAAATCGAATCGATTCTCATCGAAAAGCTTGGCGAAACAGGAAAGAAAATCCACACCGCAAGGTCAAGAAATGACCAGGTTTTGACGGATATAAAACTATATTTATTAGATGAAATCCGAGAAATCACAGAACTGACGGATTCATTCTTTCAAATACTGAAAGACAAAGCGAATCAGCATAAAGATGTTTTGTTGCCGGGTTACACACATTTGCAGGTGGCGATGCCTTCGTCTTTTGGGTTGTGGTTTGGAGCCTATGCAGAGTCTCTGGTGGACGATTTGGAACTGCTGTTTGCAACGAAGAATATCATTAATAAAAATCCACTCGGTTCGGCCGCTGGTTACGGTTCATCTTTCCCTATTGACAGAGAAAGCACAACCTATAAATTAGATTTCAGAACACTGAATTATAATGTAGTTTATGCTCAGATGACACGTGGAAAATCTGAAAAATTATTAGCTAATTCATTGTCGGTTTTGGCAGGAACTTTAAGTAAATTTTCTTACGATGTTTGTCTTTATTTGAGTCAAAATTTTGATTTTATCAGTTTTCCAAAGGAATTCACGACGGGAAGCAGCATTATGCCGCACAAAAAAAATCCGGATATTTTTGAGTTGGTTAGAGCTAGAAGCAACAGAATTCAATCATTGCCAAATGAATTGATTTTGGTGACGAACAATCTGCCATCTGGTTATCACAGAGATTTGCAGTTGACCAAAGAAATTCTGTTTCCTGCCATTGATTCTTTGAAAGAATGTCTCGAAATCTTGATTTACACACTTCCGAATATAGAAGTGAAAGACAATATTCTGGACAACGAAAAGTACAGATACATTTTCAGCGTAGAAAAAATCAACGAAGAAGTGAAAAACGGAAAATCATTCCGAGATGCGTACATCCAAATCGGACAAGAAATTGAAAATAACGTTTTTGAATACGGTTACAAAGAACTGAATCACACACATCAAGGCAGTTTAGGAAATCTTTGCCTCGACGAAATTGAATATCAATTCAATAAAGTGAGAGATAAACTGCTAGGATAATTATCAATTGTTAATGATTAATTTTCATAATTAACCATTAACCATTAACCATTAAATCAATCCAACTTAAACTTAGTCGTTTTTTTAACTTCGGCTAGAACAATAGAACTGTGATATTGTCCAATATGAGGTCCGTTTGAAATGACGTTAACCGTGAAAGTATTATAAGAATTGATGTCGTTTGCAAGAATCTTCAACATATAATCATATTCGCCGGAAAGACTGATGATTTCCTGTACTTCATCGTATTTGGAAATATAATCTTCAAACTCTTTCAGTGTTTTTTGAGACTGCTCTTTCAGGCGGATATTACAATAGACCACGATGTTGATGCCAAGTTTTTCCCGGTTGAGAATCGCAACGTATTTTTCTACAACACCTTGCTTTTCAAGGTTTTTGATACGTTCGTAAGTCGGCGTGAAAGTCAATCCGATTTTTTCGGAAATTTCTTTTACAGATAGTGTAGAATCCTCTTGAAGGAGCTGAAGGATTAATTTGTCTTTTTTATCCAAACTCATAATGGCAAATCATTCTTTCAAAAATAGAGAAAATTTTTGATTGTAAAAATTTTAGAGCAGAAGTTCATTGATTTTGCATAAAAAATTATGAAGAAGATTTCATAATATTAAAAATATTGGTATCTTTGCACCCAATGAATCTGGTACAGAATTTAGCGATAGAAACAATTGGCAAGTTTGCCGACAACAACAATATTTTTTATATTTAACGAAGTCTTTTAGGCTTCGTTTTTTTTTATTTAAAAATTTGAGATATGATTAAGCTTTCACGCGTCTCTACAGAAAGTATAGAGAAAATATTACAAGAAGCGCAGCAGTTTGCTGACGGTAAAATAAGTAAGATTAAAGGCGATGTTTTCGCAGCGAATCTCTTTTTTGAGAATAGTACGAGAACTAAAACAAGCTTTGAAGTGGCTCAGAAAAAACTGGGACTTCAGGTCATAGATTTCGAAACAGACAAAAGCTCTATCGCAAAGGGGGAAACAATGTTGGATACGATCAAAACATTGGAGGCCATTGGTGTGGAAGTTGCAGTTATCAGACACTCAGAAAAACGTTATTATGATGCGTTGAAAGATGCTAAGCTAAGTATTATAAATGCTGGCGATGGTGTAGGAAGTCATCCTTCACAGGCGGTTTTGGATGCGCTGACAATCATTCAGGAATTTGGAAAAATCGAAGGTCTTAAAATCGGAATTGTAGGCGATGTGAAGCACAGCCGAGTTGCTAATTCAGATGCAGGATTATTCAGAAGATTAGGAGCGAAAGTTTATTTCTCAGGACCAGAATTTTGGTTTGATGAAGGAATGCTGGTCAACGGAACTTACATGCAGTTCGATGATCTGGTAAAAGAAGTGGATGTTTTGATTCTGTTGAGAATCCAGCACGAGCGTCATGAGAGAAACTTCAATTTCAAATCGGAAGATTATCTGAAGAAATTCGGGTTAACTAAAGAAAGGGAAGCGAAGATGAAAACCAACGCTATTATAATGCATCCGGCGCCGATCAACAGAGGGGTGGAAATTGATTCAGAATTGGTTGAATGCGAAAGGTCGAGAATCTTCAAGCAAATGCAGAACGGCGTTTTTGCTAGAATGGCAATCCTTAAGTATGATTTAGAAAACAGAGGATTCCAATTCATCGACTCCAAAAATTAAAATATTGATTCACGCTTTCGGGCGTGTTTTTTTTGAGTAAAAATCTAAAAGTAAGTATTTAAACTGTCACTCTGAGCTTGTCGAAGAGTCTGACGTTTGATAAAATTTAAAAATGAAAAAGAAATTAATATTAGAATCCGGCGAAGTTTTTCATGGAACAGGATTCGGAGCAGAGCAGGAAACTGCTGGAGAAGTGGTTTTCAACACAGGAATGACGGGTTATCAGGAACTGATTTCCGACCCGAGTTATTGCGGACAAATCGTTTGTATGACTTATCCTTTGATTGGAAATTACGGCATCAACCGTGACGATTACGAAAGCATCGAACCTGCAATCAAAGGTTTGATTGTGAAAGAATTATGCGATTTGCCATCTAATTTCAGAACTCAAATCACTTTGGACGAATTGTTCCAAAAGAAAAATCTGTCAGGAATCTCCGGAATCGACACCAGAAGGTTGACAAGAATCCTTAGAAACAAAGGCGTTGAAAAAGGCAAAATCGTCAATGCAGATGCAGACGAAAAAGCTGTAATCGAAGAGCTAAAAGCGACTCAATTCCCCACAAATCAAGTAGAGCAGGTTTCTACAAAAACATCTTATGCCAGTCCGGGAAGAGGTTTCAAAGTGGTTTTGGTAGATTTCGGTTCCAAATTGGGAATCATTCGCGAGTTGTCTCAAAGAAACTGTGATATCATCGTAGTTTCTCACGACACAACCGCAGAAGAAATTCTATTAATGGATCCAGACGGAATTATGCTTTCCAACGGTCCTGGCGACCCGGAAGATAATGCGGAAGCTTTGGTAATGATTCAGAAATTGTTGGGAAAAGTTCCGATTTTTGGGATTTGTCTAGGTCATCAATTGATTGGTCTGGCTTGTGGAGCAAAAACTTACAAACTGAAATTCGGACATAGAGGTGGAAATCATCCGGTTTTGGATTTGGAAAAAAATAAAGTCGCAATCACTTCTCAAAATCACGGTTATGCGATTGACCAGGAATCTTTGAAAAATACAGATTTAGTAGAAACCCATATCGCTCTGAATGACCGAACCAATGAAGGTTTGAAACACAAAATTCATCCTTGTTTCTCCGTTCAATACCATCCCGAAGCCAGTCCAGGCCCGGAAGACGCGAATTATCTTTTTGATGATTTCATCACTTTGATGGAGGATTTTAAGAAATAAATTTAATTAAAACTTTGCTGCTATAAGCTAATAAGTCTTAAGTAGGCAGTGACAAAAGCAAAGTAGACAGTTACAAGAGTATAGTAGACAGTCAGAAGAGTTAAATAGACAATTAGAAGATTTGAGTATACAGTCAGAAGAGTTAAGTATACAGTCAGAAGAGTTAAGTATACAGTCAGAAGAGTTAAGTAGACAATCAGAAGACTTAAGTAGATAGTCAGAAGAGTTAAGTAGACAGTCAGAAGAGCTAAGCAGATAGTTTCAATTGTAAAGCTGTCAAAATCAAAAAGAAAATAAAAATCTCCCGACTTCCATCATTGGATTTTGGACAATAAAAGTAAAAATGAAAAGAACAGATATACAAACCATTTTAGTAATCGGCTCAGGTCCAATCATTATTGGTCAGGCTGCAGAATTTGATTATTCGGGAACACAGGCGTGCCTTTCTTTGAAGGAAGAAGGCTACAAAGTGATTCTGATCAATTCCAATCCTGCTACAATAATGACGGATGTGGAGATTGCCGACAAAGTTTATATTGAACCGATTTCTTTGGAATTCGTTTCCAGAATCATTCGCAAAGAACGTCCGGATGCGCTTCTTCCGACTTTGGGAGGACAAACCGGACTGAATATGGCGGTTGAATTACAGAAATCCGGAATTCTTGAAGAATGTAAAGTAGAAGTTTTAGGAACGAAGCTTTCAGCAATCAATCAGGCAGAAGACAGAGACCTTTTCCGTGAATTGATGCGAGAATTGAACGAACCGGTTCCGGAATCTGACATCGTAACCACAGTTCAAGGCGCTTTGGATTTTGCAGACAGAATCGGTTATCCTGTGATTGTTCGTCCTGCTTTTACAATGGGCGGAACCGGCGGTGGAATTGCTTCTTCTGAAGCAGAATTAAAAGAAATTGCTGAATTAGGATTGAAACATTCGCCCGTAACGCAATGTTTGATTGAAAGATCCATCGCTGGTTTCAAAGAAATAGAATATGAGGTAATGCGAGATTCCAACGACAACGCCATCGTGGTTTGTAATATGGAAAACATCGACCCGGTTGGTGTTCACACAGGAGATTCTATTGTGGTGGCGCCTTCGCAGACGCTTTCTGACAGAGAATATCAGTTACTGAGAAATGCTTCTTTGAAAATTATCAGAGCTTTAGGAATTGAGGGAGGATGCAACGTTCAGTTGGCATTAGACCCACATTCATTCAATTATTATATCATCGAAGTAAATCCAAGAGTTTCGCGTTCATCGGCTTTAGCGAGTAAAGCAACCGGTTACCCTATTGCAAAAATCGCGGCGAAAATTGCCGTTGGTCTGACATTGGACGAAATCAAAAACCCGGTAACAGGAACTTCTTACGCTTGTTTCGAACCAGCTTTGGATTATGTGGTGACGAAATTCCCAAGATTCCCTTTTGATAAATTTGAAACGGCGGACAGAAGATTGTCAACTCAGATGAAAGCAACAGGCGAAGTAATGGCTATCGGAAGAAACTTCGAAGAATCATTGCAAAAAGCCATTCGTTCTTTGGAAACAGGATTGAGACATCTTGGACTTAAGAAAAAACAAGCGGATGCTTTGACAGACGAAGAAATCGAAAGAAGAATCCGGGTTTGTGATGACGAAAGATTGTTCATCATCGGTGATGCCTTACGAAGAGGTTACGATTGGGAACAGATTGTAGAATGGAGTAAAATCGATAAATTCTTCATCTGGAAAATCAAGAAACTGATTGACTTCGAAACAACAATCAAAGAAAATAAATTCAACAAAGAAATTCTTCTCGAGGCTAAGAAATTAGGTTTTGCAGATTTGAATATTGCACATCTTTGGGAAACAACCCAAAAAGAAGTGTTCCAGTTCAGAAAAGATAACGACATAATGCCGGTTTACAAAATGGTGGACACTTGTGCTGCTGAATTCGAATCGGAAACGCCTTATTTCTACGGCACTTACGAAGAAGAGAACGAAAGCGTAGTTTCTGAAAAAGAAAAAATCATCGTTTTGGGTTCTGGTCCAATCAGAATTGGTCAAGGAGTTGAGTTTGACTATGCAACGGTACATTCGGTTTGGGCGATTCAGCAAATGGGTTACGAAGCGATTATCATCAATTCAAACCCTGAAACCGTTTCCACAGACTTCTCGATTTCTGATAAATTATACTTCGAACCTTTGGCAGAAGAAGACGTGATGAACATCATCGAACTTGAAAAACCAAAAGGCGTTGTGGTTCAGTTTGGAGGACAGACAGCGATTAATCTGGCAGATAAATTGGCTGCTCACGGCGTTCAGATTTTGGGAACTTCTTTGGAAGATTTGGACAGAGCAGAGAACAGAGATAAATTTGAAAAAGCACTTCAGGATTTAGGAATTCCACAACCATTGGGGAAAACTTCGACTTCAAAAGAAGAAGCAATTGTGATTGCCAACGAAATCGGTTATCCGGTTTTGGTTCGTCCGAGTTATGTTTTGGGAGGTCGTGCTATGGAAATCGTTTATAATGAGAAAGAACTCGCTCATTATATGGAAAACGCGGTGGATGCAAGTCCGGAACATCCTGTTCTGATTGACCGTTACCTGACCGGAAAAGAAGTGGAAGTGGATGCGATTTCTGACGGCGAAACGGTTGTGATTCCCGGAATTATGGAACATATCGAAAGAGCAGGAGTTCACTCCGGAGATTCGATTGCAGTTTATCCGCCTCAGACTTTGACGGAAACTCAAATCAAAACATTAGAAGATTACACGATAAGATTAGCAAAAGGTTTGAATGTCATTGGATTAATGAATATCCAGTACGTGATTTCCAACGGCGAAGTTTTCGTCATCGAAGTGAATCCACGTTCGTCCAGAACCGTTCCTTTCTTATCGAAAATAACGGATGTTCCGATGGCAAACTTGGCAACCAAAGCGATTCTCGGATCGTCATTGAAAGATTTGGGTTACAAATCAGGATTGGTTCCTAACAAGGAAGGTGTTTATGTGAAAGTTCCGGTTTTTTCTTTCAGTAAGTTAACGAAAGTAGACATCTCTCTAGGACCGGAAATGAAATCGACTGGAGAAGTAATGGGGAAAGATTTGACGCTGGAAAAAGCTTTGTACAAAGGCTTAATCGGCGCTGGAAGAAAAGTCCCGACATTCGGTGCAATTCTCTTTACTGTTGCTGATGCGGACAAAGAAGAAGCTTCTGAATTGGCAAAACGTTTCAACAACGCAGGCTTCAGAATTTGGGCAACGGAAGGAACGGCGAAATTCTTTGAAGAAAAAGGAATTCAGACAAAAATCGGTTACAAAATCGGGGAAGAAGATGTGAACTTGATCGATTTGATTCAGAAAGGAAAAGTACAATATGTTGTTAATACAATGACGAAAGGCAAACAATCCGAAAGAGACGGTTTCCAAATCCGAAGAATGTCCGTAGAAAACGGCGTTCCTTGTCTGACATCGATGGACACGGTGGAAGCTATTTTGAAAGTGATTGAAAGTATGACGTTTAAAATGGAGGCGATGTAATTTCAACCTAATAAAATAAAAAAGCGAAAGAGATTTATTCTTTCGCTTTTTTTATGGATACTTTTCAGGACTTTGTGATGTGTGGAAGATTCTTGCAATTAAAATTATATTTTCTTTTTTATCAACAGAGAAAAATATTAAGAACGGATATTTGGCTAATGGTTTAGCTCTAAATTCTTCAAACCAAATTTTAAAATAAGGATTATCCGAAATTATTTTTATTGATTTTCTGAAATCTTTAATAAAGTTATCCGCTACTTTTTTGCTGGCTTTTTCTTGATAATATAAAAATGAGCTTTCTAAATCTACTTTGGCTTCATTTGAAATAATGATTTTAAATGCCATATTTTTCACTCATTTCGTTGAGGAAAATATTAACTTCTGTATGTTCGGAATAAGATCGTTCCTTTATTTTGGATAGACTTTCTTTTTGTTCATTAGAAAGTTCAAAATTCAGATGTTCTTTATTTTTATCAATTTCAGATAAATATGCAGAAATCCTTTCCAAGACTTCTTTTGGAACAGTTTTTAATTTGTCTGTAATTTCCTGATAAAGTGTTTGATTAGAAATGTTCATCATTGATATTTTTATCAAAGTTAGTAAAATCATTATAATATGATAATTTAAAATTGTACTTTTAGCTTCAAATAAAAATCTATGAAAGTATCACACATTTTATCTCTAGGGATTTTCTCAACACTATTGTTTTCCTGCGCTACTGTTCATGGCAAACTTAATACAGGAACCATTGTAAGAGACTGTACAGGAACGTATCTGAGAGTTGCCGAGAATGAAGATTATCTGGTTTGTAATGCCGAAATTCTGGAATCTAAAAAGGATGGCGAGAAAGTATCTTTGGTCTATGATAATACGGATAAATGCCCGGAAAGAGACGGCAAAATTATGTGTATGATGTACCACGAGAACAAAGGAATGATTAGAGTCAAAAGCATAAAATAAATCTTGAACATTATAATAAAACCTCATATTTTTATGAGGTTTATTTTTTTTGAATAGCTATGATTCAGATTTTACTTGGGAATTTAGATTGGGAAATAAGAAAATTAAAACGAAATGAATTTCTCAAAACTTCCGGAACGATTGATACGAATGTCTATTTTGTAGAAGAGGGAAGTGTCCGGATTTTTATCGAAGATGAAAATGAGGAACGGATTATCAGGTTTGGTTATCAAGGCAATATTATTGTTTCGCTGGATTCATTTTTGTCCGGCAAACCTTCGGAATTTTATATCCAGGCGATTAAAGCTTCAACTGTCAAAATAGCTTCTAAAAAAGATTTTTATGAACTTATCAATTCCAGCAATGAGAATTTGAAACTTTGGAGTTCAATCCTGGAAGATCTGGTTTTACAGCAGATTGAACGCGAAAAAGATTTGTTGTACAGTTCTCCGAAAATCCGCTACGAAAGAGTCTTGAAAAGAAGTCCGAAATTATTTCAGGAGATCCCGAACAAGTACATTGCGAACTATCTCAGGATGTCGCCGGAAACATTATCGAGGTTGAAAAAATCTTGACTTCAATCAATCTTTTTATCAATGAAGTTTTAGACTTTTGTGAAAAATTTTGACGATGAAAATTCCAATAGACCAGCTGCTTAACGAACTTAGAATAATTACTGAAAATAATATCGAATTTGCCAAATCACTGCAGAATCAAAGTAATGAAACACTGAATTTCAGAACATCGGAAAATAGCTGGAGTGTTTTGGAATGTTTGGAACATCTTAATTTTTACGGTCAATTCTATCTTCCTGAAATCGAAAACCGAATCAATGAAAGTCGCTTTTCCGCAAAAAAGCCAGATTTCAAAAGTGGAATTTTGGGTAATTATTTTGCTAATATGATGCTTCCGAAAGAAAAGCTCAATAAGATGAAAACTATGAAAACGGCCAATCCGATTCATAAGAAATTGGACAAATCGGTTATTGAAGAATTTATCAATCAGCAAAATAAAATGCTCGAATTGCTGGAAAAAGCAAAAACCATTGATTTGGAAAAAACCAAAACTTCAATCAGCATTTCAAAGTTGATAAAGCTGAAATTAGGCAATACTTTTCGATTCGTTATTTACCACAATTTGAGACATGTCAGACAAGCCGAGAGTGTTGTGAAAAATATTTAAATTACCTTTTCAAAAGATTAATACTCACTGTGGCCAATTCAGAATCCGGGAATTTTTTGAAAAGATAGGTGTCCGGTTCTAGTCCTGATTCTTTACAAATCCTGTGAAATACATCGACTTCTACAATGTACTGATCAGAAAATCCGTGTGTGGCGTCATAAGCTGTTGCAGCTGTCAATCCCAGGTTTTTGGAAGTGATTTCCGGTGAAAGCGTATGCAGTTCAATTAACAACAGCCCGAATTTTTCTACATAAGGTGTCCATTTTTTGAGATGATTCAGAAGATTTTCCTCCACATCTTTGTTGGATAATCGTTTTCCACGGAACGCAAAAGCGCCGGTTGATGTGCTGATTCTATTGCTATTGCTATTAGTTTCCAATACGTCTTCCCAAATCCTGTTGTGGTCAAGGAATGTCCTGATGTTTAACAAATCTCCTAATCCAATATTATAATCTGAATGTAAATCTTCCGCCAGCTGTTTCGGATTTCCAATGTCGCCCCAAATTACTTTTGCCCAGATGTCATTCTTGATCAGATTGGCTCTTGTCACTTTCAGCGCAGCCTGGTTATAATCTGCACCAACCAGAAACAAAGGATATTCTTCCAGGTGTTTTCCTCGCAGAGTCTGTCTTTCGATGATCTCGTAAAGATGTTGCAAAAGCGCTCCGTTTCCGCAGCCCATATCAAGGATTCCTTTCGGTTGTTCTTCCAAAGGACGATTGAAAATCTCGATGATAAACTCATCAATCACTTTGAAATAGGTCAGATGTGCGCCACCGCTTCCCCAGACATTCATTTCACGGTTCACATGGATTTCATCTTCGCCGTCTTCGATTTCTCTGATTTCTGAAGCTTTCCCGAAAATCAATTGATTCAGTTTTGAGAACATTGGAAGATAAGAAACCGTTACGCCATAAGCCGTTGCGCGTCTTGCGAAAAATAATCCGGTTTCGGTGAACTGGAAGTTTTTCCCTTTCTTGGAAAACCAACCAAGTTCAGAAAGATAATCAAGGATTTTTCCAAAATATTCCGGGTTCTTATGGAATTCTTCTGCGCTGAAACTGGCCTCCATAAAGTACTTGTGGAACATTCCGCTCATCCCCAGTTTAATGATAATTGGCCCTATTAATGCACCTTCGATATGTTTTTGAATTTGGTAATTCAGAGAAGATTCGTCATCAATCTCATTCAGAAAAGATTTGTATTTCTCAAAAATCTGAATCCATTTTTTGCATAGATCTTCAGTCAATTCTTTTGAATTAATGACATCGTCATCTGCCAGGAAATTGGCTAAATCAACATAGATATTCTGATAAGAAAAAGCTTGTTCGGTTTTAGAATTCTTTGAGATTTTAATAATGTCGGATTGATTATCAAGCTGATAGTTCAAAAACCCCTGAGAAGCTAAAACACGTAAGGCCACATTCAGATAGCCTTCGTTAACCTCAAATTTTTTATTGATTTCGGAAAGTTCCAGATTGTCATTAGTTAAAATAAAATCCAAAACATTTTTCTTTGACAAAGCTGAAATCACTGGCGCTGTAACAATACCGTCCAAATGTCTGAAAATAGATTCACGAAGTTTTCTCTTGTCCATAAAACTATTGATTTTCTGTTTTGGAAGATAAAAATTTTCCTTTAATATTGACAAAGAAAAAATACTTGTTCATTTTTCGGTTGTTGATTGGTTATGGAACATCTACATTTGTATCATTCAAGACAATCAATTATGGAATTGAGTAGCGAAATAATGTATCAGGCATCGTTTGAAAAGGATCCCGAATTCGAAGGGGTTTTTTGGATGGGTGTGAAAACGACAGGGATTTTCTGCCGGCCGACTTGTACTGCAAGAAAGCCAAAGCCGGAAAATGTCGAGTTTTTTAACAGTGCAAGAGATGCTATTTTGAAAGGTTACAGACCTTGTAAAGTCTGCAAACCGCTGGAAAATCCTGACGAAACGCCAATTGAAATTCAAAAATTAATGGATGAATTATCTGCAGATCCAAGTTTGAAATTCAAAGACGTTGATTTGATTGAGCGTGGCTTACAGCCAACGACCGTGAAACGCTGGTTTCTAAAACATCACGGGATGACTTTTCACGGTTTCCAAAGAACATTCAAAATCAATTCGGCTTTCAAGAAACTACAGCAAGGCGAGACTGTTCTGGATGTAGCTTTGGAAAACGGTTATGAGAGCTTAAGCGGGTTCAATGAAAGCTTCAGATCAATTATCGGAACTTCTCCTAAAAATTCGAAAATGGAAAAAATTGTTGACCTCAAAAGAATTGAAACACCACTCGGAACAATGATTGCCTGCGCCAACGAAAACGGAATCTGTATGCTGGAATTCTCCGACAGAAAATCCTTATCAAAAGAGTTTGAAGACATTTCGAAATATTTCAAAGCGAATATCATACAGGGCGAGAATCCTCACTTCAAAACTTTGGAAACAGAATTAGAAGAATATTTCGAAGGAAAAAGATTAGATTTTACAGTCCCGTTGGCACCGGTTGGTACCGATTTTCAGAAAAAAGTTTGGGAAATCCTCAGAACTATTCCTTACGGGACTACCAGAAGTTACCAGCAACAAGCCGATATTCTGGGCAATCCAAAAGCTGTGAGAGCAGTAGCCAACGCTAACGGACTTAATAAAATTTCGATTATTATCCCTTGTCATAGAGTGATTGGGACTAATGGAACCCTGACCGGTTATGGTGGTGGAATCTGGCGAAAGCAAAAGCTGTTGGAGTTGGAAAAAGCGATACTGTTTTAGAAGGCTTCGAGAATCTCAGCCTGACAATAATGTCTCGCAGGTTAAACTGATTTTGCAGATTGATTAAAATCAGCTTAATTTGCTAAATCAGCAAGACCTTAAAATGAAAATTATAAAAGCAGAAGAATTAA
>Ga0206116_1001066_pt1 | contig 17467 bp, 12 predicted proteins | sample 3A1Ametagenome_FD_178000 | JGI IMG/M metagenome (GOLD analysis project Ga0206116, IMG submission 178000) | Enriched microbial communities from leaf-cutter ant dump, University of Wisconsin, Madison, United States - 3A1A | ecosystem: Environmental > Terrestrial > Nest > Insects nest > Nest dump...
ACTTAATATTTTATCAAGCTCAGATATAGCAATTTCTACTTCTCTTACTTTGCCAATCCGTAAAGTGTCTGTAATAACTAATAGTTCGTATAAACCGGGGAGATGGTTAACTATCTTAGGGACTGTTTTGTAAAGGGGTTTTATTTCGATCCCCCTCCTGTTACCTTTAGCCGATTTCCAGACATAAATATCCCCGTTGCCGGTTATATGCTTTTGAATAGGCGGGGCAGAAAAAGCCGTGGCAATACCTCTTACCTTGGTGCCTGGTTTGGCTGGGAATACATATTTTAATCCATGAATTAAAAATTCACGGATGGCAAGCTTTTGCAAATGAGTTTTTGACAGGTCTAAAAATCCGCAGGTCCTCAATCTGGCAAAGATCTGCGACATTTCAGCTTTGCTGATCATCAATGAATCAGCAATCTGCGCCTGTGTCCACTCATCTTTGCGGATGGAAAGAAGCATTAATACAACTAGTATATCCTGCGGCTTCATAGTATTCGCAATTCGTAAATCATGAATTTTAGTATATTTTGCATTGATTATCAATTACAAATCTATGCTATTTTTTCATAAAAAAGCACTTTTTATAAACTCATGGGCGCCCGGTTTGCCAACGTTAAGGGTATCCTCCTGATAGATAGAAAAAAGCAGTATGCCTGGGACAAACTCCTATTCCACATTCCAGCTTACACTTCCGTCTTTTTCGTCTTTAAGCGTAATGCCTGCTGCTGAAAGCTGGTTCCTGATTTTATCAGATGTTACAAAATCTTTTTTACTACGTGCTTCACGGCGAATATCAACCAATAACGCCATTACTTCCTTCAGTTTATTGCTACCGGTTTCAAATGGTGACTGTAAGCCAAATACATCTTCCAGATAGCTTTTAAACTTATCTTTCAGCAATTGTAACGTATCTGCAGAGAGTGCTGATATAGCAATTGTTTTATCCTTTATAGAATTAATAATTGGAACAAGCTCAAACATATGGGCCAAAACCTTTGCCGTGTTGAAATCATCGTTCATGCTTTCATCAAAACCGCTGATGAGCAGGTTCACTTTTTCATCCAGATTTTTATCCCCGGCTTGCGCGCCACTTTCTGTGTTGAACGTTTTTAAATGATCATAGGCTTCCCATAATCTTTTCAACCCTTTTTCGCTTGCCTGTAATGCTTCATTACTAAAGTCAAGTGTGCTACGGTAATGGGTTTGCAGCATGAAAAACCTGACAACCATCGGTGCATAAGCTTTTGTAAGCAAAGGGTGGCTTCCGGTAAAAAGTTCATGTGGTAAAAAACCATTTCCAAGGCTTTTGCTCATACGTGTGCCATTCACTGTCAGCATATTGGTATGCATCCATATCCTTGCCGGGGTCACATTAAAACAAGCCTGACTTTGCGCTATCTCGTTCGTATGGTGTGTAGCTGCAAGATCCATTCCGCCACCGTGTATATCGAATTGTTTCCCCAAATATTTACCACTCATTGCAGAGCATTCTATGTGCCACCCGGGAAAACCCATTCCCCATGGGCTTGGCCATTGCATTAAATGCTCAGGTTTTGCCTTTATCCAAAGCGCGAAGTCGAGCCTGCCACGTTTTTCATCCTGCCCGCTTAACTCCCTGGTACCTTCCAGCAGGTCTTCTAATTTGCGATTGGTAAGAATGCCGTATGGTTTTTCCTTATCGTATTTCTCAACGTCAAAATAAACAGTTCCGTTCACCTCGTAAGCATAACCGGCTTCAAGAATTTTTTTAGTCATTTCGATCTGCTCACTGATATGGCCGGTTGCTGTAGGCTCGATAGTAGGAGGCTGATTGTTGAACAAACGCATAACATCATGAAATCCTAATGTATAACGCTGTACAATTTCCATGGGTTCCAGTTGTTCCAGCTTTGCCTTTTTGGAAAATTTATCATCCCCTTCATCCCGGTCCCCTTCCAAATGCCCGGCATCTGTAATATTTCTTACATACCGTACTTTATACCCAAGATAGGTAAGATAGCGGTAAATGACATCAAATGAGATGAACGTGCGGCAATTACCCAAATGTACATCGCTGTAAACAGTTGGTCCGCATACATACAAACCTACGTAACCGGGATTTAAAGGTTCAAAAACTTCTTTCTGCCTTGATAACGAATTGTAAATTTTTAACTCACTCATTGTGCTTCCTGCATTTTATAAGGACTGCAAAAATAACGGATATTAAGGGTAGTTGCAGTGTATAAGAGTAAGGAAGACATTATTCTACCGTGACCCAAAAACCTGAGTCCAGTAAGCGCCTACGCGTGCCACGCCCATTTCTTTAAAACCGGCGTCCATGATGTTTTTACAATGCCCTTCACTTTTAAGCCAGCTATTCATCACGGCCTGTTCATCAGCCTGGCCCCGGGCTATATTTTCTCCATAGCTTCTCCATTTATAACCGGCGGCAGTGATCCTTTCTCCCGGGCTGCTGCCATCCTGGCCGGTATGATCAAAATAATTTTTATCGTTCATATCCTTACTATGATAGTAAGCTGCCGTAGCCAGCCGGTCATCCCATGTTATTGCTGCAACAGGAGGCATAGCAGTTGAGCCGCACTTACATCCCGCTTTACGCACATCATTCACAAGTTGCAGCAGGACCTCTTTATTTACGTTAAAAGAGGTGACAGGGGGATTGGAAATTTCTATATCCTCATCTTCCTGCTCCAGTTGAACATCTTTTTTTGTGCAGGAAACTATGCCACAGATAATAATAACAAAAAACAGACCGGGGAGAAGCCTCATCTCATAAATATTTAAGAGAAAAATATTCAGCAACTATCCTGCCAGTAAACAAAATTGCAGGGGCTTATCTTATTTTTATATCTGCCACTACCATATAATGATCAGAGTACCTTGTTGTGATCCGCTTACACTGGCTGATATCAAAATTTTTGTCGGCAAGGATATAATCGATCCTCAGGGTTGGCGAAAGCGAGGTATACGTTCTGCCGATACCAAAGCCTTTTTGCAAAAACGCATCCTGCATATTGCCTTTTATCGTTTTATAAGTATAGGAATTAGGCACATCGTTCATATCGCCGCAGAAAAGAACCGGGTAAGGGCTGTTATTAATAATAGTATCGGCCATTTCTGCCTGTATGCTCCTGTGTGTAATAGCTACCGAAAGCTTCGACAAAATATGACGGGCGTTACTTAATATATTTCCTTTACCACCTTTTATTTCCTGTATTTTGGAAATATCTTCCTTTCTGAACTGGTTTGACTGTAAATGTGCCGTGTGCACCCTGATAAGCTTTTCACCTACTTTAATATCTGCAAATACAATAGCTTCGGGTAATGTAGGCCTCGGAAAACGCACCATCCCCGTGTCTGCTATAGGAAACCGGCTGAAAATAACGTTACCATTGAAAAGCCTGTCACCGTCCAGATCGTGATTAAAATAATAATAGGGATAGTTAAGGCCCTTGCTTACCGCGACGATATTATTGTACCAGTCGGGATTTACAGATGAGGAGAACTCCTGGAAACAAAGGATGTCCGCATTTACCTGGCCGATCTGCTTCAGCATTTTATACCGGGTTTGGCTGCCCATATTGTTATTTCTTACCATTTCAATAAAGCGGGCTACATTCCAGGTAGCAACTCTTATGGAACCCTCTTGTTTTGGCTCTTTAAATGAAGCATAAAACTTAACGGCAAAAAGGTCAGTGATCTCCCCACTACCTAATATTAAGGCAATGCCCGATAACAGGGCCCATCTCCGGTGTACGAGCAGCCACCATATAAAAAAAACAATGACCAGGATAAGCAAAAAAGGAAAAGCAAGGGAGATCAGCGAAACCAGCGGCCAGTTTTCGGGGTTAATATGAGGGTTAATGCAAGCCAGTAAAAAGGCCGCTACCACGATAATGTTCACTACAAACAATACCCTATTGCTTATGCTTGCAAAAATCCCCATAGTATAATTGGTGACCGGAAGATAGATAAGTAAAGCAAGATTTTGATATGCAAAATCTTAAATTTTATTTTCCTTTCAGATCTTCGTCACCCGCCCTTTTTAAAAAATCCTTTTCATCAGCAGAGAGCTTATCATATCCCTGCTGGCTGATCTTGTCAAGTATTTCATCCAGCCTTTGCTGGGTGAGCTTTGGCGTTTTTGAAAAAGGCCTTTTCGCTGCATTATAAAAAAGGGTGGATTTTATCTGCGCCCTTGTCTGGTGAGGCTTCTCGGGATTGAACAGGTTAATGAACCAATCGTACAAATTGTTCATCCACTCGCTTCCGTCTATGCCCTTTCTTAAAAGGAAAATAAACAAAAATCCCGTTAATGCACCTGCCAGGTGCGAAATATATAATGCCGGGATATGGGTCGGAAGTGTGGCCATATCTATTGCCAGGTAAACAATAGACAATATCCACAGGGAAAAGCCACCACCCAGCATCGGCATGATCTTATAGTTAGGCGAAATAGTGGTCGCAGCCGCACAAACGGCCAATACTGCCGCACCACCACCTAAGAAATACTGCGAATCACCGGCATAGGCAGACGGCATTAAACCTTGAGCCGCCAGGAAGGCCACCGCACCAATAACCGTACCGTATAGAAACACAGGAACGATCTTTTTAAAGCCCGTGAGATCAATTAAAATATATCCGAAGCACCAAAGCCAGATAAGGCTTGCAAATAGCTGCCAGATGCTGGTATGTACAAAAGCGTAGCTTAACACGGTCCATGGTCTGCTTATAGCCCTTTCAAAGTTGCCCGAAAGTGCAAACCAGCTCAGTACATTTTCGTTAAATACTACACCTGCTACATCGCTGCCGGGAGGCTGCCTCACATAGGTAAGCGCCCTGAAAAACGCAAGCACCACAAAAACCATCATGGCAATAGCAATTAAAACCACCAGCGGGTTCACCTTGTTCCCGTAAGACAACCTCGTATCAAAATTCCTGTCAGAAATCGCCATTAATTTCCCGTTTTTTAGCAGATTTTATTTTCAGCAGACAAATGTCGTAAATGGCTCCTGTATAACATGCCGGCCACACGCACCATTATTGCCACCAACTAATATAACGTTCTCCGGTTATTTTTGTTCCATATTTTTAATAAAATAAAGCCGGTAAGGGCACCGCCCAGGTGTGCAAAATGGGCAATGCTATCACCACTGCCGGAAAAACCGCCAAAAAGATCGATGGCCACCAGCCCCAACACCGCCCATTTGGCTTTTATGGGTATGGGAATGAACATTATATAAAGCTCCGTATTGGGAAAGGTCATGGCAAATGCCACCAATACGCCAAATACAGCGCCGGATGCCCCTACTGCCAGGCTGCCGTTCCCTGTAATATGCTGCACCGCCAAATGCAGTGCCGCAGCGCCCAGTCCGCAGATCATATAAAAGATAAGGAACCTTTTGGAACCCCATACATTTTCCAGTACCCGGCCAAACATCCATAAGGCAAACATGTTGAATAAAATATGAATGAACAGGTAAGGCCCCGAAGCAGCATGGGCAAACATATGCGTAACGATCTGCCAGGGCCTGAAGTATTCACTGTCGACAGGCCAAAGGCCGATTTTAGCCGTAAAGGCTCCCTCAATGCCGGCTTCGGTAAAAACAGTTCCCAACCTGTTATCAAAAATCAACTGTGCCACCCATACCAGCACATTAATGGCGATCAGATTCTTCACTGCAGGTGGAAACTTCTCTGCAGACCTGTTATAAAAACTCATTCGACAAAGATAACCCGACAGTACTATGTAACAAATTGATTTATTAAAAGGCAAAAACAGGAGGCCTGCTACTGGCAGCAACAACAGCGCTCCGCAAAATACCAGGAGTGAAACGCTGGGAACCAATATATTGAAGCTTAATATTCTTAAAATGAAAAATCAGGAAAGGTTAGGCTTTGTTTTGTACCGTGCTTGCTATAGTTGTATGAATGGGTATAGTAAGAGAGTTGAGATCAGAGCGCTTTATGCTTTTTACCCCACTTTTCGAGCTCTCTGATCACCGGCTTCAATGCATACCCGATCGGTGTCAGTTCGTATTCTACCCGCGGTGGAACCTCTGCATAAACGGTGCGTTTGACGATCTTATTTTCTTCCAGCTTTCGCAACTGTAAGGTGAGCATCCGCTCCGTTATATTGGGCAAACATCTTTTCAATTCGCTAAACCTTAATTTTCCATTTATAAGGGAGTAACAAACAGGCAAAGACCATTGTCCGCCAATAATGCTGCTGGCATACACTTCAGGGCATTCTTTGGATAATACCTGCCTGTTGGCAAAGTTTGTTGATGTTTCTTTTATTTTAGACATTACTTACATTTTTTATAGTACCCTACAATCGGCTGCTAATGTACGAAACTGAAGTACCGGGATTTATTTTTGTATCAATAATTTCAGTTGATACAATATATATGAAAACATTGGTAATAGTTGTCCATCCTGATATAGAGCGTTCGGTGATCAATAAAAGGTGGATTGAAGAGCTTGGTAAATACCCCAGTAAATTTAAACTTCACCAGCTGTATAAGGTTTATCCTGATGAGGAAATTGATGTGCAGGCAGAACAGGCACTGGTAGAGGAATACGACAAAATTGTATTTCAATTTCCGCTGTATTGGTTCAGCGCTCCCCCTCTGTTAAAAAAATGGTTCGATGAGGTTTTAACCTATGGATGGGCCTTCGGTAGTAAAAGCGGGTTCAAAGTTGGCAATAAGAAAATCGGGCTGGCTATATCGGCAGGTATCAGTGAGGAAGGGTATTCACCGCAAGGCATGTACAGGTATACCCTAAAGGAACTGACAGCCCCATTTGAACTGACATTTAACTACATAAAGGCTGATTACCGCTCCCTGTTCGCGTATTACGGAATTGATGAAGTTAGCAACACAAAAGAGCATATAGAAAAAAGCGTAGCTCCTTATATAGATTTTTTAAAAGGGCTATAGCCATCTTTTCATTATTTTCCCAAAAGGTCTTTACCTCAATCACTTACATAAATGCAGAAACAGTTATTCTCACCGGTCTCCTTTCTGTGTCTTTGTCCAGCTTCCCATTGTTTTTATCTTTCTGCCTGCATATTCACAAAACCAATGGCCTTATGAAAGGGCTGATAACGAAGCGCCGTTTACCTGTGATAAAAAGAGCCTCATACTTTCATCCACTTCATGAAACTTTGCATAGTTATTAATAAAATAATGGATCAGCTGCCGGGCCTGCTGATCGTATGCCTGGGGGTCTTTCCAGGAATTACGTGGCTGTAAAATATTATGGTTCACACCCGGGCAATGGACAGGCACACTCAGCTCAAATACGGGTTCTGTAATAAAATCAACATCATCTAACCGGCCATTCACAATAGCATTTACAATGGCCCTGGAAGTTTTTAAGGGGATGCGCTGCCCCTGCCCATACCTACCTCCGTACCAGCCAGTGTTCACCATCCATACATTTACATTATGGCTGATGATCTTTTCTCCCAGCATTTTTGCATACACCAGGGGATGCAGCGGCATAAACGGCGCGCCAAAGCAGGCGCTGAACGTAGCTTTGGGCTCAGTAATACCCTGTTCGGTCCCGGCAATTTTCGCAGTGTACCCGTTCAGGAAATAATAAAGCGCCTGCGGCACTGATAGTTTTGATACAGGTGGTAGCACACCGAATGCATCACAGGTAAGGAAGATCATATTCCGGGGGATACCACCTGTGGCGCCAGGTGTTCTGTTTGCAATATGAGATAAAGGGTACGATACCCTTGTATTTTCAGTAATAGCAGCATCATTAAAATTGATGGTATTGGTACCGGCGTTAAATGTTGTATTCTCCACCAGCGCGCCCGGTTTGATGGCGCTGAATATTTCGGGTTCTTTTTCTTCGCTTAAATTGATACACTTGGCATAGCAGCCTCCTTCAAAATTAAAGACGCCTTCTTTGCTCCACCCGTGCTCGTCGTCACCTATCAGCCTTCTGCCGGGGTCAGTGCTTAAAGTGGTCTTTCCAGTACCGCTTAATCCAAAGAACAACGCTGTATCCCCGCCGGGGCCTTCATTGGCCGCACAGTGCATGCCCAGCACATCCTGATGTGCCGGGAGCAGGTAGTTTAAAATGGTGAACACACTTTTTTTGATCTCCCCGGTATAACCGGAGCCCACTATAAGAATGATCTTTTTTGAAAAGCTGATAATTGTGGCATTACCCTGCCGTGTACCGCTTTTCAAAGGATCTAACTCCAGCCCGGGCGCTGAAATAATATGCCAGTCGGGATCGCTGATCTCTCTATTATTACCCTCCGGACTAAAAAGCATATTAAAAGCAAAAAGATCGGTAGATGGTAATTGGCTGATAACCCTGATGGATAGTTTGTAACGGGGATCAGCGCAGGCATAAGTATCCCGCACAAAGATATCATCCATGCCATCCAGGAAATTGATGGTTTGTACAAGTGCCTGATCGAAATACTCAGGATCTATCGGGTTATTGAATTCGTTCCAGTCAACCCGGTCCTTAACCGTTTCATCGAGCACAATAAATTTGTCGCGAGGGGAACGCCCTGTAAATTTACCGGTATGGATCACCAAAGCTCCTGTGTCATTTAAAGTGCCTTGTTGTTGAGAAATGGTTTTTTGTACCAATTGTTCCGGCGTTAGCTGGTAGTGTACATTATTACCGTTGAGGTTAAGCTTAGCGAGGCTTTTCAAGGGTGCGGATGCGGGTAGTGTCATATAGCAATATTTTATTTGCGGGGCAAATATAGAATTAGAAAATATTCAATTTAATTGTATAAATCACAATACTATTTGAATTTATCTACTAAAATAAAATATTACTGAATATTATTTAATGAAAAAACGATTTGAGCAAATTGATACGGTGAGATGGAACAGGTTTTAAAGGATAAAGTAAAAATTTTGCAACATAGAAATTTCCCGGATGAGCAGTTTACATTATTTACTTTTCCTTTAAGAAGCGGTCATCCCGGGGAAATCGTTAATGATGCCGCTTTTCAATTCACTACCGGGAGCCGGGTGGGAGCCTGTGGATACAAAAGTGCATCTGTAATTGCCCGGTATATTCTTGTTGTGAATTGCTTTCAATTTCAAATTAACTTTGGTCTTTGACAACATAGGCACGCACGATATATATGATCTGATGGTTGTGAATTGCTTTCAATTTCAAATTAACTTTGGTCTTTGACAACCAGCTACTTTACTGTCAGCTTTATTTACTAGTTGTGAATTGCTTTCAATTTCAAATTAACTTTGGTCTTTGACAACATAACCAACAGAAGCAGCAGTAGCAGTACCGTTGTGAATTGCTTTCAATTTCAAATTAACTTTGGTCTTTGACAACAAATGAACCTGTATTGTTTTTTCCGGCGTGGTTGTGAATTGCTTTCAATTTCAAATTAACTTTGGTCTTTGACAACGTATCATTAATGCTCAGCTCACTTACACAGGTTGTGAATTGCTTTCAATTTCAAATTAACTTTGGTCTTTGACAACGCAAATCTAATAAGACTATCCGCGCTTATGGTTGTGAATTGCTTTCAATTTCAAATTAACTTTGGTCTTTGACAACTCACCTAATTGAGTAGTAGGCAAAGCGGAAGTTGTGAATTGCTTTCAATTTCAAATTAACTTTGGTCTTTGACAACCAGAAACAGGGTATGACGATCGGGTTGGTGGTTGTGAATTGCTTTCAATTTCAAATTAACTTTGGTCTTTGACAACCTCCTCTTGATATTCATCCTTATCGTTATAGTTGTGAATTGCTTTCAATTTCAAATTAACTTTGGTCTTTGACAACACAAGGGTGCATTAGGGGAGGGTTATGGTGGTTGTGAATTGCTTTCAATTTCAAATTAACTTTGGTCTTTGACAACGTTATGGCGCAAAACCAGCCGATCCCAATAGTTGTGAATTGCTTTCAATTTCAAATTAACTTTGGTCTTTGACAACTGATTAAATTGATTTAAATGAAAGAAATAAGTTGTGAATTGCTTTCAATTTCAAATTAACTTTGGTCTTTGACAACCTCATTAAGAACATCCATCTCAAGAGAGTCGTTGTGAATTGCTTTCAATTTCAAATTAACTTTGGTCTTTGACAACAGCAACAGCAACTCCGGGAATAGGCATTTAGTTGTGAATTGCTTTCAATTTCAAATTAACTTTGGTCTTTGACAACGGCAACGTTAAAAAGACTGGATTAAATACTGTTGTGAATTGCTTTCAATTTCAAATTAACTTTGGTCTTTGACAACGGCTATCGTCTCTTTACCCGCAGGTGTTTTGTTGTGAATTGCTTTCAATTTCAAATTAACTTTGGTCTTTGACAACTTGGCGTAATTGGGATGATTTTATTAGCGGGTTGTGAATTGCTTTCAATTTCAAATTAACTTTGGTCTTTGACAACCGATACAGTTGAATGAGCAACCCGCCTTAGTTGTGAATTGCTTTCAATTTCAAATTAACTTTGGTCTTTGACAACATAATACCTATTATCCATCCATGCTCTCTGGTTGTGAATTGCTTTCAATTTCAAATTAACTTTGGTCTTTGACAACATAATACCTATTATCCATCCATGCTCCCTAGTTGTGAATTGCTTTCAATTTCAAATTAACTTTGGTCTTTGACAACGAGCAAAAGCGTCAACGTATTATGGATGAGTTGTGAATTGCTTTCAATTTCAAATTAACTTTGGTCTTTGACAACTAACATTTCAATTACAGTTTGACGAACTAGGTTGTGAATTGCTTTCAATTTCAAATTAACTTTGGTCTTTGACAACCCCATACGTCCGTATACACCAAATCTACCCGTTGTGAATTGCTTTCAATTTCAAATTAACTTTGGTCTTTGACAACGCGTTTTGTCAAAACCAGCAACAGCAAAGGGTTTCAGGTTGTCAACAGGATAAAAAAACGGGCTTTTTGCCCGTTTTTTTATTTCTATACCCTCATTTTGTACTACTCTACCAACTCCTAAAATAATTCTAATTGCTGCGCAGGAACCAGTGCCTCTGCAGCTTCTTTCCCGTTAAATATTTCCATTTGTCCGAATTGCTTGTCGGTAATGCACATAATACCAATATGCCCCTTTTGTGGCAATATTTTTTTCACTCTTTGCACATGCACTTCGGCATTTTCCCTGCTCATACAATGGCGGATGTACATACTGAACTGGAACATATTAAACCCATCGTCAAGGATCTGCTTCCGGAACTTCGCGTAGCGCTTCCGGTCGGCCTTGGTTTCCGTAGGCATGTCGAACATAACAATCACCCACATAATCCGATAAGCATTTAACCGTTCAAAATTCATTTTAACTGAATGACGATGGCAGAACAGGGTAGAGCAGCTTGCGGCTGTTTCCCTCAAAACATTTGGCCAGGCTTGCCGTAGTTCGTTGTACCGCGTTCATCAAAGGACTTTTCTCATCATCAATGATCACATCCATAGCAGGAATACTTAACAGTTGCTGCTTCATTGAAGGGGTCATTTCCAGAAATTTCCCGTTTGTGCGCACTATTTCCCACACCACTTTATCCACATAAGGCCGGTAAGGCTCCATAATATCATCGGCCAGACAATAGGCATTGTACTGGTTACGGTGAAAAATGCCCAACGTGGGCAATAGCCCGCTGCCAATTAAATTTCTGGCTACTATGGCCCGCAAAATGGCATAGCCATAGTTCAGCAAATTATTGGGCTGTTCTCCCTCTCTGGCTCTTTTAAAGCCGGGAAATAGCGGGAACACATTTTTCCAGTAGTAATTGGCCGCCTGCGCCTCGCAATTATCGCTGTCCCCGCTTTTCACCCGGGATACCAAGTGCAGCAATGTTTTGTTGGCAATACGATACTGCCCCAGCAAATGGGCCTGGTTGGTGATCTTAGCAATCACCGTTTGCTGCCATAGCTGTTTCTTTAGCGGTACTGAAGCGTCTACCTGCAACTGGAAACGCTGGCTTTGCAGGGTATGCCCGTCAAGATTCAGCATTAAACCGGTGGGATGATGGATATCATTGCAGGTGATCAACGCTACATTATTTTCTAACAATTTAGTAATCACCGAGTGCGTAATGGTAATTTGCTGATGATCTAAGATCAGCACCCCTATATCTTCCATAGCGGCTGTTTTTACCTCGCCCGTATCAACCAATTCTACAACAAGCTGCTTGTTTTTGGTTTTGAGATAGGCAGGATTGCCGAAGTATAGGGTGCGTTTGATCATACTCTATGCTTTTTTTGAAATATTGCCTAAACGGTCAATGTTTAGTTTGATGCAATAATCTTTGATTTGAACGCCATCAAAACTTGCTGTTTTAGTATCGAAAGAACCCTTAATTTTATCATTCTTTTTGTCATAATTCATATCAACTTCTTTGGGAATTATACTACTTGAAATATTTACAGGAGAAAAATAGATCGCTTTTGAAAAATCATTTACCGCAAACAATCTATCCCTATTAAGATTTGAAAAGGAAATTAGATTTGGATTTTTATACTCTTCCATTGTAGGTAAATAAACTATATCATTGGGAGAAAGTACAAATGATAATTCATCTCCCTTTTTATTGAATTTTGGGACAATATCCTCGTTTATAGTAATTCTATTGATAGCATTTCTAAGAGAAATTTTCTCAAAACTCCTAACCTTTTCTTTTGTTTCATAAACTGCAAAATATAAATTGGTTCCTTGTTCAGCCTCTACCCATTTGTGGTTGTTTGATTTCTTATTTCCAACTGTATATTTCCCCGCGCCACTTTCTGAAATGGGGATTTTCTTTAGAATATTTTTGCCAGCATCTTTTCTTTTATTGTTAAATCCTTCAACCCCTTCAATGCTAAAAGCTATATCTATATCATTGTCAGATTGCTCCAAATGTTTAAAAAGCGCCTCCCTTATTTCTTCGTCAGATACTTTTTCGAGTTTCTTTTTCATTGCATCAAGAGTAACAATTTTTTTTGCCTGACTTTTCCGTTCCGCCAAATCTAGAATAGGTTGGTATTTTCTGTATTTTATTTCATTAAAATTGACTTTTTCAACTAATTTTTTATTGTCGAATATTAAATACACCAGGTATTCATTTTGATAATCTGTTTTTAATCTCTCAATAGACTTGATTAAATCTTCTTTTACTGATAATGATTTTTCTTTTTTAATTTGTTTTTCTTTCTTCTCAATCAACTTCAATAAATCTTTTGCTTCTCTATGTTTTATTTTTAAAAACTCTGTAGCATCTTCACCTTCATCTATGTTTTGAATTATTTCTATTGCTTTATTTCGGATGTTCTCATCTATAATGTCATCTACAGAATCCAAGGAGCTGTACCAATTTTTAGATAAAATACCGGCTTCAACTCTACTCGATGGGTTATCTTTATGCAACGGCTTCCTTATACTCCAATGTTTATTATTTTCGTTTTTCTGAAATACAAAATCCTTTTGGGGTTTACCATTTTTGTCTAATCTCAAATTTCCGTTTTCATCATAATAGCTCTCATATTTGTTGGAAGATTTTGATACAATCTTAAAATCATTCTTGAACGAAACCACGCAGGTTTGCAAACATTCTAAAATTGTCTTTTTATAATCCTTGCTTTCATTTGAACCAAAATTATTGCTCCATAATATATCAGTTACAGTATCCTTGCCGTTGTCTTGCGAGTCTTTTTGCCGGAAAGAACCGGGCAGCATAAATCTCCAAATGGTATCCTTCGGATTTTCTTTGTCTTTTTCGCTGTACATTATTTGCCTTTTAATTCCGGCTCTTTGTTTCTTTATGGCTTCGATTTTATCTTTCTTTTTATTGGTAATTCCGGAATTAATATTGTTGAAATACTGAACGTGATTTTCTGTACACAAAGCAATTATTAACGCATCCAAAGCGTGATGACGGTGGTCCAACCGCTTTAAATCGAACTTTTCGTTTTTCTCTAAAATGTATTTGGTATTAATGTCGAAATACGGATGCCCACTATTAGAAATGCTTTGACTACCAAAATCTTTTGAATTATGGATTTTATTCAACCGCTCAAATCTTGGAGCCAAAAGTTCAGTCCAGATTTGGTTTATTTTCCATTCTTTTTTCAGTTTGTCCGTTATCCCTCCGGTAACAGGAAGCACATTTTTCGACCGAAACTCTACTTCTCCATTTTCTCTAACAATATGGCTTAATAATTCCATCGCTTTTCGGGCTATATATTTTGAATTATTCAACTGGCTTTCTGTAAATCCACTCGGCACTTCTTTGGCAAGCAGAATCAATCGCTTTGAATCTTTGAATTGTTTTTTTACCAACCCCACATAGTCGTTTTCACTTATAAGCTTAAAAGTTACGTTTCTGTTCAACTTTTCATCAAAAACAGTATGTGTTTTTCCACCAAATTGCGATATAAATTCCCTGCCTGTTCTATGCGATTTAAACCTGTTAATCACAGCTTCGCAAACCACTTTATTGCTCAAAGAATCGTTGGTAATGGCTGCTCGGGAAAAAACGTGGTCCACATTGTATTTGTTACCGTTAAATAAATCAGTCAGGCTAATAAGTTCACCGGTATATGGAGATTTATAACCTTGCTCAATCCAAAGTTTATATTTTTCAAAGTCTGATTTTGAAATTCTTTGCTTCTTGAGAATGGTTTCTATTTCGTTTTTACTGAACTTGTCTTTATTATCTGAATAAAAATCTTTTTCAGTATAGCTTCTTACTTTGGCTCCATCTTCAACAATTTTCAATCTTTCAAAATGATCCTGATTTCCTTTTTTAGCATTATATGAAGAATTGCTTAAAAACTCTTCTAAAATATTTCTAAGTCGGTGGTTTTCTGCCCGACTATTTTTTTGCCTATCGGTAATCTCTTTCTTTTCTTTATTCGATTTTTGTAGTTCTTTGGCAACTTCCAAATGAATTTCACTAAAGAATTTTTCTTCCGAATTTCCATATACTTCCCAAATATCAGCAACGACTTTTAGTGTTTCTTTTAATACTTTTTCGGCAGTTGGATTGTTTAGGGAATGATGTTTTAACTCTTTGGTAATTTCTTCCCTGATTTTATCGGGACTATTCCAGTATTTTGCCTGTGCCAGTTCTGAATGTCTTCCATAAATGAAATAAGAAGCCTGTGTGAGATTCAAAAACTGAAAATCTTTAATGGTTCTAAATTTTCTAAACGTTGTAAAAAGGCCATCGGGATAATGTATTGCCCCTTTCTCTGAATTTACTTCTTTGACTTTGCTAAAATCAACTTTTTCATTAGACCAATCTATTTCATTTACTTTTCTCAATATCGCTTTTGCCCTTTCCTTATATTTTTCCTGCCACTTTTCTATTGCCGTTTCCGACGTGAGAAAATTTTCTCCCACCCGCATTACCGAAAGGATTTTGTTTAATGCCTTTATGGAATAGGCGGTATATTTCGATGGAAACTTTGGATAGTTTTCAAAATCTCTGCACAGTTTGTCTAAAACTTCCGGCGATACGTTTTCATCTTTGAAATATTTAGTGAAAAAATTAAAAATACCCATCTTCCCGAATTTGGGATTAGAAGCGTTTGTAGTTTCACTTACCTTTTTTCTTTCCGAAGAACCCACAGAGTATAAATAATGCCAAAGCTCAACTTCTTTTTGCGGAGTCATAAACTCATTAAAATTCTCAAACCCACAACGTTTGAACCTGATTTCAAAACTTTTTCTTGTTTCATTTCCTTTAAACTCTTCTTCAACAGGGTAGTTCCAAAGAATTTTTCGCTCTCCCTTTTTGCCGATGTCTAACTTAAACCGCTCCTTACAAAATGTCAAAAAATCATCAATGGCAACCGTTGAACGGTTATTAAAATGATTAAATAATGCCTGATAATCTTCCGGTTTGAAATATTTTGAAGTGATATCTACGTTGGTTTCAGAGTTGCCTTCAGCATCTTTAGCTTCCAACTGAATAAGTTTGATATTATGAATTTTATCCCAAATCCTATATTCCTGAAACAACGGATGCGAAGCCGAAACCGCTTTTTTATAAACAGGAATTTCTGTAACCTCGCCCGTAGTCTTATTTACGTCATCTTTCCAATAATCTACTTCATATTTACAGTCAGAAATTTCACATTTCTTAGATTTTAAAGGTCGTTGATACAATAAAATATCTTCAACCAATAAATGGGTTATGGCATTTTTGTTTTCCAATAATGCTTTAGAATGTTCGTCATTGTGCGGATAAAGCAGTTTCACACATTTTTCAAAAACACTTTTATCATTCAATGTTGATGTATGAAACTTCCTTTGGGTATCGATTATTTGTGATAATTCTTCCCTATAAAATTTCCTTTCAACGGTTTGAAAAACTCCGCCAATTATTTTTGTCCGTTCTCCTGTTTTTGCATCATTTTTTATGATAGAATTGTAAAGCCAGCCCGACAAACTGCTCTCGCTTTTGACGATTTCCTTTTCTGTCTTCTTTTTAAGTAAAGTCCAGTCTTTGCTTCCTTCGCTATTGAAATCGGGCAATTTTATATTTGGCACAATAGACTCCGGCTTACCTACAAAATCATATTTATTAGAAACAACAAAAAGTTCTGTAATGACCTTTGATTTCTCCTTAATTTGGTTCTCTAATTTCTGATACGTGACATCAAATTTTTCTTTCTTTTTTTCGGTTTTCCAGCCATTGGTGTAGATAAATTCGTATTTATGCTTAGCTTTTTTATCATCTATATCGGTATGTTCAATATTGGCAAGTGTTAAATTGTATAAATCACTAATTTGATATGTTGTTTTTTCGTTGATGATATTTCCGGCATCATCCAATTTTAAAATTTTCACAACCTCTTTCACATCGTCAACAAAGGTCAATTGCTCTGTGGTGTATTCTTTATATTTAAAATTTTCAGCGTCATTTAACGTGATTTCAAAGAAGTTTCCGCCAACATCCTCCTTTTGTTCAACTTTAATAACTTTTAAATCAAGCTGTTCCTTTTCATCAGATTGTTCATCTTCATTTTCTATTTCGGCGAGGTCAGTTCCTCTCTTTTGATTATAATTCAATAAAACCCAAGCCAATTCTTCCAAAGAAATTTTTTCTTTCAATGCTTTATTTCTCAAATAGTAAATTGTCCAGTCTTTCGGCACTCGTTTTTTCTTCTCATTCCTGATTTCGGGATTTACTTTCTGTAAATCTTCTATCATTTCATTAAAAGCATCTTCAAAATAAAATTCAAATTTATTTTCTGAATTTTTTGTTGGCAGATAAGCTATTTTGGGTTCTTTCCCATCCTTGAATTGTCCACATTTTTTGCCGTTTCTTTCAAAGTCAATTTCAATTTTATAATGCTTTGGTAGTGCCTCTAAAAGATTTAAAACCAAATGCAAACGGTCTCTTCTCAACAAATATCGTTCTTTCGTAATTCTGGCACGATGCAACTTTGTTCTATTACCTGCAGCACTTTCAATCTTTTGTCCCGCATTAAA
>Ga0206116_1001067_pt1 | contig 17466 bp, 15 predicted proteins | sample 3A1Ametagenome_FD_178000 | JGI IMG/M metagenome (GOLD analysis project Ga0206116, IMG submission 178000) | Enriched microbial communities from leaf-cutter ant dump, University of Wisconsin, Madison, United States - 3A1A | ecosystem: Environmental > Terrestrial > Nest > Insects nest > Nest dump...
GTCGTTGCAAACCTTGCCCATCAGCTTGGCGCGCGGGTCGAAGTTCTTGTAGACGCGGTGGCCGAAGCCCATCAGCTTGAAGCTGTCGCTCTTGTCCTTCGCGCGCTTGATGTACTCGCCCACGCGGGAGACGTCGCCGATTTCTTCCAGCATGTTCAGGCACGCTTCGTTGGCGCCACCGTGCGCCGGGCCCCACAGGCACGCGATGCCGGCGGAGATGCACGCGAAGGGGTTGGCGCCGGAGGAGCCCGCCAGACGCACCGTAGAGGTAGAGGCGTTCTGCTCGTGATCGGCATGCAGCGTGAAGATCACGTCCAGCGCGCGCACCAGCACCGGGTTCGGCTTGTACTCCTCGCACGGCACGCCGAACATCATGTGCATGAAGTTCGCGGTGTAGTCGAGGTCGTTGCGCGGGTACATGAACGGCTGGCCAATGTTGTACTTGTAGGCCATGGCAACGATGGTCGGCAGCTTCGCGATCAGGCGGTTGATCGAGACGTTGCGGTGCTCCTGATCGGAGAAGTCCATCGCGTCGTGGTAGAAGGCGGACAGCGCGCCCACCACGCCCACCATGATCGCCATCGGGTGCGCATCGCGGCGGAAACCGTTGAAGAAACGGGTCAGCTGGTCGTGCACCATCGTGTGGGTCTTGATGGTGTTCTCGAAGTCGCCCTTCTGCGCGACGTTCGGCAGCTCACCGTTCTTCAGCAGGTAGGCAACTTCGAGGAAGTTGCACTTCTCCGCCAGTTGCTCGATGGGATAGCCGCGGTACAGCAGCTCGCCCTTGTCACCGTCGATGTAGGTAATGCTCGACTTGCAGCTGGCAGTAGAAAGGAAGCCAGAGTCGTAGGTGAACAAACCGGTTTTACCGCCCAGCGTCCGAATGTCGATGACATCATTGCCGTGGGTGCCGGTCATTACCGGGAAATCGACGGTCTTGCCATCGACGGTTAGGGTTGCGGTGCGTTCAGTGCTCATAGGTCGTCCCTTCTCTGCTAGCCGGTTTAACTGCTCTGCTCCCTGTTCATGAAAGGCTGGTCAACGTCATGCCTGACGCAGCAAGCCGATCATCTCCTTCCAGCGGTCCACGTCGCATGCCTGGCTGCCATTGACCATCGCCCACAGGTCGTAGTCGTCGCAGCGCAGCAGGTCGTCCAGATCCGCCAGCTGATCGTCGCTCAGACGATCGAAATGCCGCTCCAGGAAACGTGCGAAGACAAGATCCAGTTCGAGCAGAGCCCGACGGCATTGCCAGCGCACGCGTCCCCGGTTGATGCTCATCTCAGACCGCCCGACGGACCATCATGTCCTTGATCTTCCCGATCGCACGGGTCGGGTTGAGACTCTTCGGACAGACATCCACACAGTTCATGATGGTGTGGCAACGGAACAGGCGGTACGGATCCTCGAGGTTGTCGAGGCGCTCGTTGGTCGCCTGGTCACGGGTATCAGCGAGGAAACGGTAAGCCGCCAGCAGGCCAGCCGGGCCAACGAACTTGTCCGGGTTCCACCAGAACGACGGGCAGGAGGTCGAGCAGCATGCACAAAGGATGCACTCGTACAGGCCGTTGAGTTCCTCGCGGTCCTCCGGGGTCTGCAGACGCTCGCGCTCCGGCGCCGGGTCGTTGTTGACCAGGTAGGGCTTGATCGAGTGGTACTGCTTGAAGAACTGGGTCATGTCCACGATCAGGTCGCGGATGACCGGCAGGCCCGGCAGCGGACGCAGCGTGATCGGCTGCGCCAGCTTGTCGATGTCGGTCAGGCAGGCCAGGCCGTTCTTGCCGTTGATGTTCATCGCGTCGGAACCGCACACGCCTTCGCGGCAGGAGCGGCGGAAGGACAGGGAGTCGTCCTTCGTCTTCAGGCGGACGATGGCATCAAGCAGTTTCTTGTCGGACGCTTCCAGTTCGACGGAAATGTCCTGCATGTAGGGCTGCTCGTCCTTGTCCGGATCGTAGCGGTAGATCTTGAATTGAACGGTACGCTTGCTCATCTCGTTTGTTCTCCCGCGCTCAGTAGGTGCGCTTGGCGAGCGCGATCGGCTCGACATCGGCCGACAGGGGCTTGAGGTTCACCGGCTTGTAGTCGAGGCGGTTGCCTTCGCTGTACCACAGGGTGTGCTTGAGCCAGTTCTGGTCGTCGCGGCCGTTCGGATGCTCGGCGGTATCCGGCGCGTCGTCGCGCACGTGGGCGCCACGGGATTCCTTGCGGGCCTCGGCCGAGATCATGGTCGCCTTCGCGACTTCGATCAGGTTGTCCAGTTCGAGCGCTTCGGTACGGGCAGTGTTCCAGACCTTGGACTTGTCGGCGATCTGGGTGACCTTGGCCTGCTCCGCCACTTCCAGGATGCTGGTGACGCCTTGCTGCAGCAGTTCCTTGAAGCGGAACACGCCGGCGTGCTTCTGCATGGTGCGCTGCATGGCCAGACGGACGTCGTGCACTTCGCTGCCACCGGTCTGGGTTTCCAGGCGATTGATACGGGCCAGGGAAACATCGACGGCATCGGCCGGCAGCGGCTTCAGCGTCAGGTTGCCGGACTTGAAGTCCTCGACCACGGTTTCACCAGCAGACTTGCCGAACACCAGCAGATCCAGCAGCGAGTTGGTACCCAGGCGATTGGCACCGTGCACCGAGGCGCAGGCGCACTCGCCGGCGGCGTAGAAGCCAGCCACCGGCACATTGGAGTCGCCGTTCTTCGGCGCGATGACCTGGCCCTTGTAGTTGGTCGGAATACCGCCCATCTGGTAGTGGCAGGTCGGCACGACCGGGATAGGCGCCTTGATCGGGTCCACACCGGCGAACTGGATCGAGATTTCACGAATGCCGGGCAGGCGCTTCATGATGGTCTCGGGCGACAGGTGGGTGATGTCCAGCAGGACGTGGTCCTTGTCCGGACCGCAACCACGGCCTTCGTTGATCTCGGTGACCATGGAGCGGGACACGACGTCACGCGACGCCAGATCCTTCAGGTTGGGCGCATAGCGCTCCATGAAGCGCTCGCCGGAGTCATTCCGCAGAATGCCGCCCTCGCCGCGCACACCTTCGGTGATCAGCACGCCCGCGCCGGCCACGCCGGTGGGGTGGAACTGCCAGAACTCCATGTCTTCCAGCGGGATGCCGGAGCGCGCCGCCATGCCGACACCGTCGCCGGTGTTGATGAAGGCATTGGTGGAGCTGTAATAGATACGGCCAGCGCCGCCGGTAGCGAAGATGGTCGCCTTGGCGTGGAAGATGGAGACTTCACCGGTTTCCATCTCGATCGCGGTCACACCGAGGACATCGCCCTCGCTGTTGCGGATCAGGTCCAGCGCCATCCATTCAACGAAGAACTGGGTGTTGGCCCGCACATTGCGCTGGTACAGCGCATGCAGCATGGCGTGACCGGTACGGTCGGCAGCGGCACAGGAGCGCATCACCGGCGCCTGGCCGTAGTTCATCGAGTGACCGCCAAACGGACGCTGGTAGATCTTGCCGTTGTCGGTACGGTCGAAAGGCATGCCGTAGTGTTCGAGCTCGATCACCACCTCGTTGGCCTTGCGGACCATGAATTCGATGGCGTCCTGGTCGCCCAGCCAGTCCGACCCCTTGACGGTGTCGTACATGTGCCAGTGCCAGTTGTCTTCGGTGGAGTTGCCGAGCGACGCAGCCACCCCGCCCTGCGCAGCCACGGTGTGGGAGCGGGTGGGGAACACCTTGGTCAGCACAGCGGTCTTCAGACCCGCTTCGGAAAGTTGCAGGGCCGCACGCAGGCCAGCACCGCCGGCGCCGACGATGACCGCATCAAAGGTACGCTTCGCGACGTTCACGCTTACAGCCTCCAAAGAATCTGGGCTGCCCAGCCGGCATAGCCGACGAGCAGGAAAATGGTGATCAGGTGCAGCATGAGGCGCAGACCGGTCGGCTTGACATAGTCCATCCAGATGTCACGAATGCCGATCCAGGCGTGAAAGAACAGCGAGAGGAAGAACAGGAAGGTTGCGAACTTCATCAAACCGTTGGAGAACAGACCCGACCAGGCTTCATAGCTCAGCTCCGGCAGGGTCAGCGCACAGATACCGAAAATGACGGTATAGATGGCCATGAAGAGCGCGGTGGCGCGCTGCGCGATCCAGTCGCGGAGGCCATAGTGAGCCCCAATCACATGACGATTCACCATAGCTTCACCCCGATGATGACGGTGAGCGCCAGGCTCACGACAAGAACGACGCGGGCGGAATTGCGCGCCGACGGCAGATCCAGTCCCTTGTGCAGATCCAGCAGCAGGAAGCGGATGCCGGCACAGAAGTGATGCAGATAAGCCCAGAGCAGACCGAGAAGAAGCAGCTTCGCCAGCGGGTGGCTGACAACCGCCTCGAAGGTCGCGAAGGTTTCCGGCGAACCCAGGCTGCGACCGAAGAGGAACAGCAGGAAGGGCAACAGCAGGAACAGGCCTGCCCCGCTCACCCGGTGAAGAATGGACACAATGCCCGGCAGCGGCAGCCGGATCTCGTGTACGGCCAGATGCTTCGGCCTTTGCTTGCGCACTGTCACTTCTGACATGAAGACTCCCCTGAACATTTGCGGCGAGAATCCGCCACCGACTTCAAAAAGTTCATAATTATAGCTTTCCTGAATACGACGATAGCCAGCAGCGCTCCGTCAATTCAGCTCGTTCAGATAGAAATGTTCCGCAGTGGAATAAAGGCCGCGCCGCCATTCCACCGGCTTGTCGCCGTAGGTATAGGTCACCCGTTCCACTGACAGCAGCGGCGTACCTTCGGGCACTTTCAGCGCTTCGCTGGTCGAGCGGTCAGCGGCTACCGCCCGGATGCGTTCCTGGGCCCGGATCATGCGCAGGCCGAAACGCGTCTCGAACAGGCTGTAGAGCGAGCCGTTCCAGTCCTGCAGGGCTTCGAAGCTCAGCCCGGGGAAGACATCGCCCGGCAGATAGATTTCGTCGACCACAACCGGCTTCTGCGCGAAACGCAGCAGGCGACGAACGATGATGATGGGAGCGCCAAGCTCGATACCAAGCATGCGCGAGGCTTCCTGCCCCGCCTTGGCGCGCCAACAGTCCAGTGGCACGCTCTGCGGATGGGACAGATCACCATCCATGGGGACAAGGCGCAGAAAGCGGAAAAGGGCGCGCGGATCATTATGAGAGGCAACGAAGGTGCCCTTGCCCTGCTTGCGGATCAGCAGGTTTTCGGCGGCCATCTCATCGATTGCCTTGCGCACCGTTCCCTGGGAAACGGAGAATCGCGCTGCCAGCTCCTGCTCGCTGGGAATCGCTTGACCGGGACGCCACTCCCCCGCCTCAAGCGCTTGCAGAATCAGCGTCTTGATCTGGCGGTAGAGCGGGCTGAAGGTGGGGGATTCCTGGGCCATCGGCGTATTTGAGCACAAAATTTTCCAAGCGTCTATGCCATGTCTCATATCTTATATAAGACAAAAGACATGATTTGACAGGCTCGGCTTGAACTTCTACCATCCTTGCGCCCTGCCCCAAGGCCGCCTATACCAAGCCAGGCTGAGCGCTTTCGGGCGATTGCTGCGCCGTCAGCGCGGGCATGAACATCCTTTCATCAAGACCGTTTTTTGGGAGTACTTTCATGAGCAAAGCCCCTGTGCGCGTCGCTGTCACCGGCGCAGCCGGCCAGATCGGCTACAGCCTGCTGTTCCGCATTGCCAGCGGTGAAATGCTGGGCAAGGACCAGCCCGTCATCCTGCAACTGCTCGACCTGCCCCAGGCCCAGAAAGCGGTCAAGGGCGTCATCATGGAGCTGGAAGACTGCGCTTTCCCGCTGCTTGCCGGCGTGATCGCCACCGACGACCCCAACGTCGCCTTCAAGGACGCCAAGGTTGCCCTGCTCGTCGGTGCCCGTCCCCGCGGCCCCGGCATGGAGCGCAAGGACCTGCTGACCGAAAACGCCAAGATCTTCACCGTGCAGGGCGCGGCCATCGGCCAGTACGCCGATCCGGACTGCAAGGTGCTGGTGGTCGGCAATCCCTGCAACACCAACGCCTACATCGCCAAGGAAGTCGCCCAGAAGTACGGTCGCGTTCCGGCCAAGAACTTCACCGGCATGCTGCGCCTGGACCACAACCGCGCGCTGTCGCAGCTGGCTACCAAGTCCGGCCGCGACGTTGCTTCCCTGAAGAACCTGGTGGTGTGGGGCAACCACTCCCCCACCATGTACGCCGACTACCGTTTCGTCACCTCCAACGGTAACAACGTGAAGGGCCTGATCAACGACGACGCCTGGAACAAGGACGTGTTCCTGCCCACCGTCGGCAAGCGCGGCGCGGCCATCATCGAAGCGCGCGGCCTGTCCTCCGCCGCCTCCGCCGCCAACGCGGCCATCGACCACATCCGCGACTGGGTGCTGGGCTCCAAGGGCGAGTGGGTCACCATGGGCATCCCGTCCGACGGTTCCTATGGCATTCCGGAAGGCATCATCTACGGCTTCCCGGTGACCACCGAAAACGGCGAGTACAAGATCGTCCAGGGCCTGGACATCGACACCTTCTCCCGCGAACGCATGACCAACACGCTGAACGAGCTGCTGGAAGAGCGCGAAGGCGTGAAGGACCTGCTGGCCTGATATCCAGCCGCAGTCGCTGAAAGAAGCACTGAGCGCACGGCAATGCCGTGCGCTTTTTTTATGTCCGGCCGGCCTGCTATCCTCGGCCGTTCCGCCGCAGCCTCCGCGAGAGTTTCCTGATGAACACCAGAACCCATCCCGGCGAGGTCCTCTTCGCCGGCGAAAAACCCTTCCCCATCCTTCCCGCAGTGGATCACTACGCCGGCGCCGAGAAGCTGATGCTGAAGGCGCTTTCGCTGCAGAACGAGCTCGGCCCGGTCTTCGACCTGACCTGCGATTGCGAGGACGGTGCCCGCGCCGGCGCCGAGGCGGAACACGCGCAGATGGTCGCCAGCCTGGTGATGAGCGGCGAGAACACCCATGGCCGCGTCGGCGCACGCATCCATGACATCACCCACGCCCACTGGCAGCGCGACTTGGAAATCCTGATCACCGCCGCCGGGCAGCGCCTGGCCTTCATCACCCTGCCCAAGGTCGGGAGCGCTGCCGACACTGCAGCCCAGATCACGGAATTGCGACGCCAGGAGGCAAGCGCGGGCATCAATCGTCCTCTGCCGGTGCACGTACTGATCGAAACCCATGGCGCCCTGCGCGAGGCATGGCAGATCGCCTCGCTCCCGGGCGTCGAGTCGCTGGACTTCGGTCTGATGGATTTCGTCTCCGGCCACCACGGCGCCATTCCCGCCTCGGCCATGAAGAGCCCGGGGCAGTTCGATCACCCGCTGGTGGCGCGGGCCAAGCTGGAGATTTCAGCGGCTGCGCTGGGTTGCGGAGTCGTGCCCTCGCACAATGTGACGACCGAGTTGAAGGATCTGGACGTCATCCGCAGCGACGCCAATCGCGCGCGGCGGGAGTTCGGCTATCTGCGGATGTGGAGCATCCACCCCAACCAGATCCTGCCCATCGTGGAAGCGATGCGGCCAGATTTCTCCGAGGTGGAAGAAGCCGGCGAGATCCTGGCTGCGGCTCAGGATGCCGACTGGGGACCGATACAACAGCGCGGCCGCCTGCACGACCGCGCGTCCTATCGCTACTACTGGGAACTGTTGCAGCGCGCCCGCCAGACCGGCATGCCGATCGATCAGGCGTACCTGGCGCGCTTCTTCGCCGCCTGAGTGCAGCTCCCGGCGCCGACCGGGAGCGACACCCTTACTCCTGGCCGGATGCTTCCGGCTTACCCGCCGAGGCAGCCTCAGCCGGCTTTTCGGCCGCGGCCTTGGGCTGAGCGGCCTTCGACGTAGCGGCCTTCGTCGCAGCCGGTTTGGCTTTGGCAGCAGCAGGCTTGGCTGCTGCTTTGCTGGCGCTGGCCTTGGCCGCAGGCTTCTTCGTCACTTCAGGCTTGCTTGCAGCCTTGGGAGCGGCTGCTTCCACCTTTGCCGCGGCGGGAGCCGCAGCCGGTGCAGCCTTGCCCCTGCTGGCTGCAGGCTTAGGCGCCGGAGCAGCCTTGGGTTTGGGAGCAGTCGCAGCCTTGGGCTTCGCAGCCGCGACACGCTTGGCAGGAGCCGCAGCGCTGGCACTCACGGGCTTGGCTTTCTCTACCGGCGCCACCGCAGCCGCGGCCTTCGGCTTGGCCGCCTCTGGCTTGGCCTTGGTGGTTTTTGCCGGAGCCGGCTTGGCCGCAGGTGCCTTCTTCGCAGCGACCGGCTTGGCGGGCACCACAGGCAGCGCCTCGACATTGCGCGTGGCGGGCGCGGCAGCCTTCGGGACCGCCTTCTCAGCCGGCTGACGTGTCGTCGGCAGCGGGATACCGAAACCGGCCGCTCTCGCCTCCACCATTAGCCAATCCGCCGCCGGAGCCCAGGGCAGCGCCGCCCGCAGCATCACCTTGACCGCCTCTTCGCCATCATGACCATCGGCGGATGCGCCGCCATCCAGACGCGGCAGCCAAGGCAGGAAGAAATCGATCTGGGAGGGCTGGTTCTCACGCCCTTCCGCCAGCGCCGGCAGCCAGGGGGTGGGCCCGGAGCCGAGGGCGCTCAGCCAGGCTTGCCACTGCTCGCCCCAGAAACTGCTCCAGCCTTGCCAAGCCGAAAAGGGGCGGGTCCAGGCGTCTACCCAGAGGTCCGAGAATGCCGCAATCGGATTCGCGGCGGGGCTGGTGCGCTTCATCGCAGGCTCTCCCGAGTGGAAAAGCGCTAGCTTACTCTGCCAAGGATTGCAGCGGGATATTCGGGGTAGATTGCGGGCCGCGCGCCCTCATGCCCAGAGCGCGCGAACCCGCCGCATGATCTGGCTCAGTCCGGCCGCGCCGCCAGCCAATTGGCGAAATCGGCGCCTGGCATCGGCTTCGCATAGAGGAAGCCTTGGGCGCTGTCGCAGCCTTCGTTGCGCAGCAGATCCGCCTGCTCCTGCACTTCCACCCCTTCGGCGACCACCGCAAAACCCAAGCTGCGGCTCAGCGCGATCACCGCTCGGGTAATGGCGAGGTTGCTGCCGTCGCCCGGCAGGTCGCGCACGAACTCGCGGTCGATCTTGAGGCGATGTACGGCGAGGTGCTTCAGGTAGGCCAGCGAGGAATAGCCGGTGCCGAAGTCGTCGATGGCCAGCCCCACTCCCAGTTCGCGCAAGGCGGCGATGACGCGCTTGGCGTTCTCGGCGTTGTGCAGCAGCGAGCTTTCGGTGATCTCCACTTCCAGCGCCGCCGCCGGCAGACCGGTTTCCTCCAGCACACGGGCGACCACCTGCTCGAAGCCGCCGCGCTCGATCTGCGGCGCGGCGACGTTCACCGCCACCCGGCCAGGGTTGAGCCCGGCGTCCAGCCAGCTGCGCGCCTCGCGACAGGCCTGCCGCAGCACCCAGGCGCCTATGGGCACGATGAGCCCGGTTTCCTCCGCCAGTGGAATGAACTCCAGCGGCGGCACCAGACCGCGCTCAGGATCACGCCAGCGCAGCAACGCCTCGACGCCTATCACCCGGCCGGAGCACAGATCCAGCTGCGGCTGGTACCACAGCTCGAAACCGCCCTGCTCCAGCGCCTGCCGCAAGCCGTGTTCCAACTCCAGGCGCCGGCGCGCCGCCAGGGCCATTTCATCGTGGTGGAAGCTGAAGGTATCCCTGCCCAGCTCCTTGCTGCGGTACATCGCTGTGTCGGCAGCCTTGATCAGCGAGGTGGCATCCGCGCCATCGCGCGGGAAGATGGCGATGCCTATGCTGGCCGACACCCGCGTCAGGTGACCATCCAGATCCACCGGCAGCGCCATCTCGGCGATCAGTTGCTCGGCCGTCTCGGACACTGCCTCCCCGAGGCTGATGTCCTCCAGCACGATGGCGAACTCGTCGCCGCCGAAGCGGCACACCGAATCCTCTTCGCGCAGAGCCGCGCGCAGGCGTTCGGACACGACCTGCAGCAGGCGGTCGCCCGCCGGGTGGCCCAGGCTGTCGTTCACATTCTTGAAGCCGTCCAGGTCCAGCAGCAGCACCGCGACGCTGGAGCCGGTGCGGCGGGCGCGCTCCAGTGCATGCTCCAGGCGGTCGCCGAGCAGCGCGCGGTTGGGCAGGCCGGTGAGCGGGTCGTAGTGCGCCAGGCGCTCCAGCTGGGTCTCGGCGTCCTTGATCTGGGAGATGTCGGAGAACACCGCGACGTAGTTGCTCACCCGCCCTTCGTCGTCCTTCACCACGCCTATGGTCAGCCACTGCGGATACACCTCGCCGGTCTTGCGCCGGTTCCAGATCTCGCCCTGCCACTGGCCGCGCTCCTTCAGCGTCTTCCACATGGTGCGGTAGTACTCGCGGTCGTGGCGGCCGGACTGGAGGATGCGGGTGTGGCGGCCAACGACGTCGATCTCGTCATAGCCGGTGATGAGGCTGAAGGCCGGATTCACCGACAGGATGATGCCGTTCTCGTCGGTGATGGAGATGCCCTCGATGGTGTTGTCGAACACCGTCGCCGCCTGCCGCAGGCGCTCCTCGGCGATCCGCCTGGCGGTCACATCGCGGCCGACGATCACCAGGCCATCCCGGCCGCCATCTGCGCTGCGGATGGGAATGCGGGTCACGTCGAAGTAGTGGCGCTCGCCTGCCGGATCGTTCACCACCTCGATGGCATGGAAGGGAAACTGCTCGCTGTTCCAGGCCGTCGTGTCATTATCCACGCACTGCTGCAGCGCCTGCGCGTATTCCGGGCGCAGCAGGCCCAGCTCGCGGTCGGTCATGCCGAACCACTTCTCGCCGCGCAGGTTGAACAGCGCCTGCGCCCGCTGGTTGGTCACCAGCCAGCGGCCACCGCCGTCCTTGAAGAAGATGGCGTCTGGCAGCGCTTCGATCAGCGCGCTCATGCGCCGCTCGCTCTCCCTCACCTTCTCCTCGGCCGCCTTGCGCTCAGTGATGTCCAGCACCGTGCCGACCAGGCCATGGACCTCGCCGTCCGAACTGGCGATCGTGGCCTTGTAGAAGATGACGTCGCGCCGGCCGCTGCGGGTTTCCACCTGCGTCTCGTAGACCTGGGTGCCGCGGGCATCAAGCAGCGCGCGGTCACGCTGCTCGTAGGCGGTGGCCAGATCGGCCGGCGCCACTTCGAACACGGTGCGGCCGATGATTTCTGCCTTCGGTTTGCCGAGGAACTCGCCGAAGGCGTTGTTGCAGCCGAGGTAGCGGCCGGAGACGTCCTTGTAGAACACCGGCGCCGGAATCGCATCCAGCACCGTCTGCAGGAAGCGGCCGCGCTCCTGGCGCGCGGCGTCGCCGACGCGGGCGACGCGTTCGCCACGGAGGGTGAGGATGAGCGCCAGCGCGCCGCCACCGAGGAAGGCGCCCAGCACACAGAACATCGCGCTGGAGAAAGCCGGCGCATGGGCTTCGGTGAGGGTTTCGGATGCGACCGGAATCGCCATGCTGCCCGACTTTCCCAGCAGGAAACTCAGGTAAAGCAGCAACAACATGCCGGCGAACACCAGTGCATCCACCCACCAGCGGCGATGCATGGGGGACGACGATGAATCTGGACTACTGGCCATCTTTCTTATGTTCTGTTCTGCAACTGCGGGGTTGGGCATCCACCACGCTGACGCAGGCGGAAGGAAGGCCGCATTCTACGCGTCGTCGCAAACAGCTCAAACGTTGTAACAAAAGCCGGGTAGGCGACCATGCCGGCGCGCTTATGCCAAACAAAATCCTGTTCCTCCAAAAGCCTCGTCACGGCTTGCATACCTCGTCCAGCACGGCGAGAAACCCGCCCAGCAGTGGGGCCGGAGCCTCTTTGCGGGTTGCCACTGCCAGTGCGAAGTAGGCCTCCTCATCCTCCACCGACAGATATTTCACCCGCGGAATGCGCACGCACTCCAGCGGTGAAGGCAGCAAAGCAATCCCCAGGCCGGCGGCCACCAGGCCGATCTGCGTGGTCGCTTCCCTGGCGGTCTGCACTACATTCGGCTCGAAGCCCGCTCGGCGGCACAGATGCCTGAGGATGGCCGGCAGGCCGGTGCCGGCATCCGGTGGAAAGGTGATGAAACCCTCGCCAACCAACTGTTCGAAACGCAGGCTGGCGGACTCCGCCAACGGATGGCCGACGTTGATGACCAAGCGCAGCGCATCCCGGCCGATCTCCCGCAGTTCGATTCCTGGCGGCGCCTCCGGCGAGTGGTAGCGCACCAGGCCGACGTCCAGCTCGCCCCGCGTCAGTGCGGTGAACTGGTCGGTGGAGAACATCTCCTCCAGTTGCAGGCGCACATCCGGATAGCTGCGGCGGTAAGCATCCAGCACCGCCGGCATGGTCTCGGTATAGGGCAGCGAGGAAGTGAAGCCGATGCGCAGTTCGCCGACCTCGCCCTGCCCTGCCCGCCGCGCCTCGGCCGCCGCCAGCGCAGCCTGGGCGAGGATGTCGCGTGCCCGTTCGAGGAAGCGCTTGCCGGCCTCGGTCAGCGTCACCCGGCGCTTGCTGCGCTCGAACAGGCGCGCACCCAGTTCCTGCTCCAGATCACGGATCTGCATGGATAAAGGCGGCTGGCCGATGTGCAGGCGGGCCGCCGCACGGGTGAAATTCAGCTCTTCCGCAACCGCGATGAAGTAGCGCAGATGCCGTAGCTCCATTCATATATCCAACAGATCAGAAGACCACTTCGAATATATTGGACTGACACCCTGGACACAATCTACTGTTGAAGCACGACCCGCCCCAGCGCGTGGCCGACAACAACAGGATTTTCAGCCGTGTCCGCAGCACCCCCAAGCCCAGAGAGTTCCACCCCGCCTGCGGCGCCGCCCGCCTCCGACCGCCTGGAAGCCGGCACCGCCGCCTACCGCCGCACCAATCTGGCGATGTTCCTCGGCGGTTTCGCCACCTTCGCGATGATGTACGGCACCCAGCCGATGCTGCCGCTGCTGTCCCGCGTGTTCGAGGTCAGCCCGGCGACCGCCAGCCTGTCGGTTTCCGCCGGCACCGCCGCGCTGTCGCTGATGCTGATTCCGGCCAGCGTGCTGTCGGATCGTTACGGCCGTCAGCGCGTCATGAAGGGTTCGCTGGTGCTGGCGGCCATCATTGCGCTGGCTTCGGCGGTAGTCACCGATTTCAACCAGTTGCTGGTGCTGCGCGCCCTGCTGGGCGCGGCGCTGGCCGGCCTGCCCGCCGCCGCCATGGCTTACCTGGGCGAGGAAGTGGCGCCGAGCGCGCAAGGACGGGCGATGGGCATCTACATCGCCGGCAACGCCATGGGTGGCATGAGCGGCCGCTTCCTGTCGGCGCTGGTCACCGAATGGGGTTCCTGGCGGCTGGCGCTGGCGACGCTGGGCATACTCGGCGGCATTGCCGCCTTCGTGTTCTGGCGCAGCCTGCCGGCCTCGCGCCACTTCCGCCCGCGCGCCGCCGCCATCGGCCGCATCCTGCAGGACGCCCGTGCCATCGTCGCCGACCCCGGCCTGCCCTGGCTGTTCGCCACCGCCTTCCTGATCATGGGGGCCTTCGTCGGCCTCTACAACTTCCTCGGCTTCCGCCTGCACGAGCCTCCTTTCGGCCTGGGCCAGACGGCCATAGGCGCCATCTTCCTGCTCTATGTGGTGGGCACCTGGGCGTCGGCCTGGTCCGGCCTGCTGGCGGACCGCTTCGGCCGCCGCAACGTGCTGTGGATCATGGTGGTGCTGATGATGGCGGGCATCGCCACCACGCTGGCCAGCAACCTCTTGGTGGTGATCCTGGGCGTGGCCCTGTTCACCTTCGGCTTCTTCGGTGCCCACACCACCGCCAGCGGCTGGGTAGGCCGGCGGGCGCAGGAAAGGCGCGCGCTGGCGGCGGCGCTCTACCTTTGTAGCTACTACCTCGGCGGCAGCGTGCTCGGCACCTTCTCCGGCCTCGCCTGGGGGCCAGGCGGCTGGTACGGCGTGGCGGCCATCCTGGGGGGCTGCGCCTTGCTCACCTTCGGCATTTCGCTGCGCATGCGCAGCCTGCCGCCACTGCCGGAAGCGGCGGCCATCCCGGGCACGGGCAGCGCGCGCCGCACCGCCTGAACGCCAGCCGCTGGCTCAGGGCGCGGTCAGCGTCAGCATCAGCGGCATGGTCAGCGCGGCCAACACGGTGGTCCACACCAGGCAGCTGGCGATCGGCCCTTCCAGCACGCCGAACTGGCGCGACATCAGATAGACGTTCGCGCCAGTGGCAATGGCGGCCAGCAGCACGACCACCTGCGTCTCCATCGGCGGCAGGCCCAGCAGCAGCGCCAGCCCCCACACCACCAGCGGCTGCAGCAACAGCTTGATGGCGGCGATGGCCGCGCTGATGCGCCAACCTTCGCGCACGCCGTACTGCGCCAGCCCCATGCCCAGGACCATCAGCGACAGCGGCGCGGCAGCCTGGGCGATCATGTCCAGCGGCACCGCCAGCACCTTGGGCAACGGCAGGCCGGTGAGGCCGAACAGGGTGCCGAGCACGATGCCTATCACCAGCGGATTGGTAAGCACGCCCCGCGCCGTGCGGTAGAAGCCGCGCGCGGAAAACTGCCCGTGCCGCGCCCACTCCACCGACACCGTCACCAGCGTCCACAGCGTCAGCGCGTTGAAGACCAGGACCAGCGCCACCGAGGGCACCGCTTCTTCGCCCAGCGTCAGCCGCGCGATCGGCAGGCCCAGCATGACGTTGTTGGAGAACACGCCACCGAGCGCGAACACCGATTGCGCCACGCCATCAAGGCGGAAGCACCACCAGGCCACCAGACGCCCGATGAGGAACACCAGCAGGCAACCGCCGAAGTAGGCCAGCAGCAGGCGCACATCCACCGGCGGCAGTGCGGCGAAATCGCTCATCAGGCGGAACAGCATCGCCGGCAGCGCCACCGCGAACACGAACTGGGTCAGCGCGTCGGCCATGCTCTTCGACCAATGGGCGAGCTTCATCAGGCCATAGCCGGCGAACACCAGGACGAAAAGCGGGGCGGAAAGGGAAACTTGCTGCAGTAAAGTGTGCATCGTGATCCGGCAGACCTCGGCACCCGGGCACCGGGCGGGGCGCCGATTTTAGTCGATGGGGCGGCCCCGCCCCAGCGGGGAAAGGAGCAGCCCGGCGAGGCGGCATCCGCACAGGACATCCGGGGAAGGGAGGCAGGAGATGAGCCAGGAGGACAACAGCGTAGGCTGGTTCGAGATCCCGGTGATCGACATGGCGCGGGCACGCGGCTTCTACGCCTGGGTGCTGGGCGAGGAGCTGACCGAGATGCCGATGGGCGAGGACGTCGAGATGTACGCCTTTCCCTGGCGCTACGGCGCCGGCGGCGCCAGCGGCGCGCTGATCCGCCATCCGCTGATGCGGCCCGCGCGCATCGGCACGCTGGTGTATTTCATCTGCACCGACGTGAGCGAAGCCGCCGAACGCGCGGCTGCGGCCGGCGGCGTCATCGTGCAGGGCAAGACGCGGGTGGGAGAGCACGGCTACATCGCGCTGGTGGAAGACACCGAGGGCAACCTCATCGGCCTCCACTCCCAGCGTTGAGGCGGCGTAGCGCGCTCAGTTGGGCAGCGCCTGCCCCGCCACCAGCGTGCGGATCTCGCGCAGCTTGGCCTTCAGCCTGCGGGCGTTGTCCGGGCCGATGCGGATCATGATCTTCTGCCCGGCGGACAGGGCTTCCAGCCGGCTGTCCTCGAAGCGGTAACGCACCTTGGGCTGCACCAGCCGTATCGGCCGCGTCACCTCGGGCGCTGCCAGCAGGTGGTCCAGCACCGCCACCAGCCGGTCGTTGAAGTAAGCATTCGGATAACCCAGTTCCTCGTACACCGACTGGAACAGCGGATAGAGCCGCACATAAAGCGCCACCAGGCGGCGGCTATCCACTGCTTCCGCCAGCGCCACATAAGGCTGGTAGCGCACCGCGTTCTCCGGGCTGATGAGCATGCCGTCCGCCTCGCTGTTGACCACGAAGGCGCCGGTCGCCGGCTTCACTGGCGAGCGCGACAGCGGCAGCTGCTCACCCGGCAGGTTGTCCACGGTGACGACGATGCGGCGGATGAAATCCTGCACGACGAGCTGGTCGCGCAATCCGGTGTTGGCGATCAGCCCGGCCAGCGCCTCGGTGATCAAGCCATCGCTTTCCGGCAACGCCGGCAGCGGCTGGGCCGGGTTTTCCCCGGCCCCCGTCTGTGCGGACTCAATGGGGTGGCGGATCGCCGATTCGATCTCGCCCAAGGCCTGCGGCCCCTGCATGGGCGCGGGAGCCGCCTCCGGACTGGGTGCGGCCACCGGCGTCGCTTCCGGCGCCGCAGCCTCCTCCCGGGAGATGTAGAGATATCCCAGCACGGCCGCCGCCGCGACCACTACCAGCGCTACTACTTTGCCCAAACCTGACTTCACTTCCGCTTCTCCTGAAACATCGAATGCGGAAGGTGAGAGGCTCCGGGCCGGCAGACGTTCCGCGCCCCTGGTCTGGCGACTCAAGGATCTACCAGCCCTGGCGCGCTTTTCCAGGCGATGGCGGCCGGCCAGGCTCAGCTCTCCAGTGCCTGCTCAATTTCCAGGTAGGCCGCCATTTCGGCAGCGAAGCCCTGCGCGGCGGCAATACCGGCGAAGCGCTCCAGGTGATGGCCGGCACGCTGCAGTTCCATCCGCAGTTCTCCCGGCCGCCGGGCATGCTGCAGCCGGCGGGCAATCACCGCACCGGCGTCGCCGGCATGGCGTTGCAGCGCCGCCTGCCCCGCCTGCCGGGCACTTTCCATCCAGGCCGGCGCAGCACCGATGCCAGCCGGCACCTCCGGCTGGCGCTCCGCCGGTGGCGCTACCTTCACCCTGGCGGAGACACTGTGGATGTGCCCCTCCTCCTCCAGCGCGCGCAGGGCCGGCAGCAAGGTGGCCGCCGGCATCAGCGTCAGCAGTTCGCCCACCCGCCGGCTGCCATTCACCAGGATCAGCACATTGCGCAGGCGCTGCGGCAGGCAACGCTCGCCGCCCCCCAGCTCCTGCTCGCCCAGAGCCGTCTTACTGAACACAGTCGCCGAGTCCATTCGCACTCATCCTGTTCCGATGGCGTGCATATATAGAACCGGCGCATGGCCGCAAGATGACAGTCCGGTCGCAGAAATGAAAAAACGCCCCTGCCGGCAACCCGGCAAGGGCGTTCCACAAGCGGCGGGTACGCTACTTTGGCGTCCCGCTCGTGCTCCCTCTACCTCAAACTTCGACGGTATCCGCCACGTTACGGAATTCTTCGATCTGGTCGAAGTTCATGTAACGGTAGATATCCGCTGCTTTCTTGTTCACCACCTCGACCTGCGCCAGGTATTCCTCGACGGTGGGAATCTTGCCCATCAGCGCGCACACCGCCGACAGCTCCGCCGAACCCAGGTAGACACGGGTGTCGATACCCAGGCGGTTCGGGAAGTTGCGGGTGGAGGTGGACATCGCGGTGCTGCCCTTGCGGATCTGCGCCTGGTTGCCCATGCACAGCGAGCAGCCCGGCATCTCCATGCGGGCGCC
>Ga0206116_1001072_pt1 | contig 17342 bp, 17 predicted proteins | sample 3A1Ametagenome_FD_178000 | JGI IMG/M metagenome (GOLD analysis project Ga0206116, IMG submission 178000) | Enriched microbial communities from leaf-cutter ant dump, University of Wisconsin, Madison, United States - 3A1A | ecosystem: Environmental > Terrestrial > Nest > Insects nest > Nest dump...
GACCCGCCGCCGGGCTACACCGAACTGAGCGCGCAGGAGATCGACGCCAAGTTCGGCCGCAACGGCCGCAAGCCGATCAAGGTCTTCGGCAACGCCAGCCGCGCCAGCACGGTGTCGGTGACGTGGTCGCAGCAGAAGCTCACGCAGGCGGCGCTGCCGAAGTTCAAGCAGGCGATGGAGGAACTGCTGCCCAAGCTCACGCCGGGTTTGGTCTTCAACGACCGGCAACTGCGCACCATCGGCGCGCGCCAATGGATCTACCTGGACAGCACGGTGCCCGCGGTGGACACCAGCATCCGCAACCTGATGTACCTGTCGGACCTGGGCGGGCACATGATTGGCGTGAACTTCAACGCTACCGTGGCGGAGTTTCCCAGCCAGCAAGCCGGGTTCGAGGCGGCCGCGCGGACGTTGCGGGTGGACTGATTGGCGGCCGGGTTCAGCCCATGTCCTTGTGCTGCTGCAAAAACGCTTTGCAGACCGCGGGCGGGTTGAGCAGCCGGGCAGATCGGTCTTCCATCGCCTCGGCGTCGTCGGCATCGGGCGCGGTGATGAACAGCACCGCGGCGTTCGCCCCCTGGCGGTGCCGGCCGAAGAAGCCTTCGCAGTCCAGTTGCCGCAGTGCCCCGGCCATGGCCTGGTGCACCTGGGCCTTGAAAGCGGCGAAGGCCGCCGCGTCGCCCGAGACCGCCGCGCAGGCCGCGCGCAACCGGCTGCTGATGGGGTGGAACGGCTCCCACGCCCAGGCTTCGTAGGCCCATTCCGAACTGGCCCATCGGTAGTAATTGCGCTCCTGCCGGTCGGGCTTCTCGTCCAGCGCGGCCAGGGTGGCCTGGTATCGCTCCAGCGAATTGGCGGCGGGGGCGACGGTGATGCAGTCCTCGTCGGTGTAGAGCACGAAGGCGTAGAACGCCTCATCGCCATGCTGGGCGAGCAGGTCTCCGAAGGACTGCCGCGCGGCGGCGGCGATGTCGTGGGTCAGGGCGGGCCAGTCCATTGACTACTCCTATCTTGATAGCTGCCTGCGCTTGATGGGCAAGTGCTGGAGGCGGTTTTTGCATGAAATCTTGGCAGGACTTCACCCCGCCGGTCTTCGCCCAGGTCCCAGGCATGGATGGCGCCGCTGGCCGCGTCGACCAGGTAGTAGCCCACCAGGTTGCTGCCGCCCGCCGCCGGCAGGCCGTCGCCGCGCCAGCGCAGCGCGAACACGTGGCGCGCGGAAGCCTGGTGCTGGTGCTCGCAGACGTACTGGCCGCATCGCCCTGCGCCGGCTAACTGCCATGTCTGGGCCGCCGCGACCAGCCGCTGGCAGGCGCGGCCGGCATCCAGGGGCAGGCCGGCTGCCGCCGCCACGCCCGTCCACAAAACCGCCGCGACGAGCACCGTGCCGCGCAGTTTCATACGCCCGCCACCCGCCCGCTGCGCAGCGCAGTCCGGCGCGGGGTGGAGGGGCTGGGACGCATCGAGGCAGGCCAGGGCTTCTGTCATGGCGCGGTTTCTGGTTGCTTCACTATTGATAGCTGCTTGCGCTTGCTGGACAGGCGCTGGGGGCATATTTCATCTCAAACCACCAACTCCCTCAGCGCGCGCAGCGCCAGCGCCGTGTCGCCCCGTGCGCCGAGGTAGAAGCCGAGCAGGGTCTCCAGGTAGAGCTGGGCGTCCTGCATCTCGTCGTCGGGGTACAGCACGCACAGCACGGCGCGCACGCGCTGGACCTCGGGGTTGCCTTCGTCATCCTCGCGTCCGTCGATGCTGTCCCAGGCTTCGACACGGGTGTCTTCCAGCGCGGCGCTGTCGATATGGCCTGCAGCGAAGGCTTTGCCCTGTGCCAGCCAGCGCTGCTGCGCGCCGGACAAGGGCAGGGCGGACACCCAGGCCAGCGCCAGGCGGCGAACACTGTGCCAGTCGTCCAGCGCCCCGGCGCCGGCCAATGCGGCCAGGGCCTTGTACAGGGTCTGCGATGCGCCGGGCGTGGCGATGGGCAGGTGCAAGTCCAGGGCGTGGAAGGCGCCGCCCCCGCGCTGCACGCACTCGCCCCCCACCACCACGTCGCGCCAGTCCAGCGCCATCTGCGCCACCCAGTGGCGCAGGCGCGCGAGTTCGCCGTCGGCGGCCACGGCGGCGCAGCGCAGCAGGCGGGCGCCGGGCGAGCTACCGTCCGCGCCGCGGGCACCGGCCAGCAACTGGGCGGCCTGCGCGCGGTCGGTGGGCGCAAAGGTGGCGGCCAGGTAGGCGCGGAGGTCGTCGGGCAGTTCCATGGGTTGTCAGGTGCCAAGCTGCGGAAAAACATGATGTGTCAATGACCAGTTCACAGCGGGTTGCCCGCGCCCTGCAGACAATGGCCATACTGGATCTGCCCGATGAGGCATTTGAGCGAATGCCTCTTTTTCCAGCTCTATGCGCTGCAAAAAACTGTAGAAATAAAATGCACCCGAATATTCTGGCACTTTGGCATTCGAAATGACGCCAAGCTCTGCCAGAATGCGCAGGCACCAAAGCCGTGCAGCCTGATTGCTTTTGGGCATCAATTTAGCCGCAGATACCTGCTTTTGAAGTTCCGTAGTTGATATTCTTGCCGGTGAGGATTCAATTACTTTCAGCAACGCACGCAGCACTTCAACATGCTCAACTTGGTATGTCAGCGAGATGTTGGGCACATCCTCCAAGTCGATTAAATGGCTGTAGGCGGGCGTCATCGAGCAGCGCCCAGCCCTGTCGAAATCGGCAATCTGTCTTATTCTGCGGTCAAGTTCTGCGGGAGAACTGTGGGAAATGCCGCAGATGGCGCAGGGAATGTCGGCCTCATTCCGGTAGAGTCGGTCGTGTGCCGAATAATCGAATCGCTCCCAGGAGTGATCCGGTAAATTGCGCGCCGCGTAATAAGCCATGATGGGCGTCATTGCTCGGCGCACGCCGGTAGCAATGCTGGCGATAAACAACTCTGTAACCCTGTCGCGCAGTACGCTGCTTGCAGCCAAGGTGCGTAGTTGTCGCATCCCGGACGATCATAGGGTCGCTTGTGGAATAGATCCGGGTGCTCCTGGTGCCACTGTTTCATGGTCTGCATAGGTGTCTTGCTGCCCAGCGCTGACTGCGGTAACTGGTGGTTGTACAGCGCCACGTAACGCAGCAAGGTCTGCTCCATGTCCTGGCTGCTGTTGAACCGGTGGGTCTTGAGCACATCGGCGATGCGTCCGTTGAACCGCTCCACCATGCCGTTGGTTCTTGGCGTCCTGGGCTTGGTCAGTCGGTGTTCGATGCCCAGCTCCTGGCACAGTTGGTCGAACTCGTGGTCGCCACTGGGCTCGCGCTCCTTGCTGGCAAACAGGCGGTCCGTGAACTCCTTGCCGTTGTCGGTCAGCAGCTTGTTGATCTTGATCGGACAGGCCTTGTGCAGTGCGTTCAGAAAGGCCTTTGCACTGGCCGCTGTCTTGTTGGTTTTGAACTGCACGAACACCCAGCGTGTGGCCCGGTCGATGGCCACGAACAGGTAGCGTCGGCTGCTCTCGTCCTGCATCTGGGGCAGGTACTTCACATCCACGTGCACATAGCCTGGCTCGTAGCTCTTGAAGGCCTTGTGGGCCACAGCAGGCTCCCGGGGCTTGAGGTCGTTGAGGTTGCCCGCTCCATGGCGGCGCAGGCACCGGTCCAGGCCCGAGCGAGAGACATCAGGGCTCAGGAACTCCCGCGTGACCGCCAGCAGGTCATCCAGGGGCAACAGCAATGTGCGCCTCAGATGAACCACCACGGTCTCTTGCGCGGGCGTGAGCACGGTTTGCAGGTGGTGGGCCGTATGCGAGCGGTCGCCAAAGACAGAGCGCTTCTTCCACTTGTAGACCGTTTGTTCGGTGATCCCAAAGCGCTGAGCCAAGACACTGGCAGCTTCGCTACTGGCAGCAATCTCGGCACGCACGGCAGGGGTGGTGCGCGCGTTCTTGTGCAAGGCTATCAACATGGCATCGCTCCCGAACTCGATTGCAAGGACTCTATCCACTCCTTCAGAACCGCCCTGGCAATGAAAAGTGGATAGCGCTTGGAGTCTATGCAATCATCCGGGATGCGACACGTAGTTTTCGCACGGTGGCGTCGTGGTCAAAAGTCTCGACGGTCATGGCTGGAAACATTGTGTTGGCATGAATAGCCGCGTGAATAAATTCTGCGCGGTTCAGGGCAAGTCCTGCGCCCGCGCGCCCAGGCGCAGGCTGGCGCAGAAGGTCTGGCAGCCGCCCTGGGCATCCTGCGGCGGGTCGGTCAGTTGCACCAGCAGGTCGGGCGCGAACTGCACCAGCGTCACATCGCTGCCGCCCGAGCCTCCGTAGATGCCGGTGAAGTTCTTGGTGCGGGTGCGATATCAGTACAGGCGCACGACGTGTTCGCCCTTCCACGCGGGCTTGCCGAAGAAGCTGAACGCCTCGGCGGGCTGGTCGCCCGCCTGGGCGTTGGGCACCGTCCAGCCGCCCTCCGCGCGCGTGAACGATTCCACCAGGGCCTGCCCGCCAGGGCGCGTGCGTGCCACCTGCACGGTGGGCGCGACCGGGCCGGCGCCGATCTGCCAGTCGCACACGCGGTAGGGCGGCTCGCCGCCGTCCTGCTCGTCCTTGCATTCGCCGCGCTGCGGCGGCGCGGGCCTGGCGGGGACGATGCGGAACGCACAGCTTTGGCCGTCGCGCGCGTCGGACTGCCGCTGCGGACGGGTGGTTTTGTAGCCGGGGGGCAGGTCGAATTCGAGGCCGCAGGCGGCGACGTGGGCGGGAGCGCTGGCGGTAGTTTGCGCAGCGCAGGGCAGGCCGCAGGACACGGCCAGCGCGAAGGTGAGGAGATGGCGGGTGGCGACGGCGGCGGCGTGGTGGCGGCTGTGTGCGCTGGCGGAGGATGTCATGGGGCGGGCGGGTGTCAGCGGGGGGGATGGGCTGTCGCTTCACTATTGATAGCTGCTTGCGCTTGCTGCATGTGCGCTGGAGGGTGTTTTCATACCAAAATCTCCAGCGCGGCCACGGCGCTGGCCCTGTTCAGGAAGCGCGCGTGCTGCAAGGCGTTGGCGCCCCCCGCCACCAGGCCGTCCATGCGCGCGCCGCTGGCGTGGATGCGGCGCAGCAGCGCGGCGTCGTCGTGTTCCACCGCGTGGCACAGGGCCAGCCGCAGCGCATAGGGGTGCGCGGCCAGGGTGCCCGCTTGCAGCAGGCCGCGCCAGTCGATGCGGGCGCGCAGGTAAAAGGCCCACAGCGCATCGGCCAGCGGCGCGGGCAGGCCGTTGGCGCGGCAGGTGTCCAGGTGGGCCAGCAGTTCCGACCCGGCGCCGTAGTCGCCGCCGAGGGCCAGCGGGTCGTCGTGCAACGCCAGGCACGCGAATGCGGCGGGCAGGCTGGGGGCGAAGGTGGTCACGACATCTTCGGTCAGTGCGGGCGCCCAGGCGGGCGGCAGGCCCATCTTCCAGGCCAGCATGCCGCCGTCATCGGGGGCGCCGGGCGAGGTCACGGCGTAGATGCGGTCGCAATATTCGAAGCCGCCGATGGGCAGGCAGGCCAGCTTGCCGTTCCACTCCTCGCCCGCGTCTTCGGCGGCTTCCCAGGCTTGCTCTTCTTCGTGTTCGATCCAGCCTTGCAGGTCGCGGTAGAAGCTGCTGCCGTCATGGAACAGCTCGCACCAGCTCACGGCCTCGATGCGCGGGCCTTCGCGGGTGGCTACCTCCAGGCTCAGGTTGTAGTCCAGCCGCCCGCCGGCGGTTTGCCGCCACAGCGCCAGCAGCGCGGGCGGCAGCGGCCCGGCGCAATGGGCCTGCACGGCGGCGATGGCGTCTTCGGCCATGGGTGGCTGGGCGGCGAAGATGACGCGCCCGGCGAACAACGCGATGCCGTGCGCGCGCAGGGTGTGGAGGTCGGCTTCGGAAAATCCGTGGTGCGTGTTCATCCGATGGTCTCCACCACGCGGCCTTCGTGGTCGCGGATCAGCGTCGGCTCTATCTGCCAGCACAGCCGTGCGAAGCCGGGCGTCGCACAGCGGCCCGCCTGGGCGCGCAAGGTGCCGGCCAGGCCGTGCACTGTGGCGCCGGTGAGGCGCAGCACCAGGGTGTCGCCGGTGGCGTCGATCGCGTTCGAGGGCGCGGGCTGGAACGTTACCCTGCGGCCCTTGCCGGCCAGGGTGAAATCGCGCCCGAACGGCAGGCGCAGCGGCAGCAGTTGGGCCAGGTCGCCGGCCTGGCGTGCGCCCAGCACGATGTGGGTCAGCGGCGTGCGCAGCAGGCGTTTCTGTGGGTGCCAGTCCAGCACGTCGGTGTACAGGATGCCGCTGGACGAGCCGTCGCGCGCGCACCCGGCCTGCACCTGCCGGCGTATGTCGTCGCGCTGCTGCAGCAGGCAGGGGCGTGCCAGGTCGGTGATCCACAAGGGCATGGCGGGCGCCAGGGTGTCGAGCAACTGGCGCGTGTTCCAGTGCCGCGCCGCTGTTTCTTCCGCGGCGGTCAGGCCGACGACTTGCATGAACGCCACGCTGCCGTGGGGCGTGCCGATGCTGCCCAGTTCCGGGTCCTGCACGAAGCCCATGGAGCACAGCGCGGTGCCTGTCTCCAGCGCGATGGGGCCGTTGGCGGTCATCCAGTCGCCGTCGCGGAACACGTTGCCGCTGTCGTTGACGTAGCGCGCCAGGTTCTGCAGGAAGCTCAACGCCCAGCGCGGCGGCTCGGCGACATCGGCGGTGCAGGCCAGGCGCAAGCTCAATTCCAGCCCCCAGCCGCTGTGCGGGCCATCGTGCGAGTTCTCGTACAGGTCCGACAGGCCGTAGGTGACGAAGTGCCAGTGCGGTTGCGGGCCCAGCCGCTTGTAGGCGCTGATGCCGTCCAGCGGGTCGGGGCCGCCCATCCAGCTTTTGATCAGTGGGCCGAAGTGGTGCGGCTCCTGGCCGGGATACAGGCGTTCGCACGCAGCGGTGATAGCGTCCCAGCCGGGCGCGCCGTCATGGGCGGGCTGCTCTTCCTCGGGGGTGGCGTGTGGATCGGTCATGTGGCAAGTCCCAGGTTGCGTCGCACCTGCGCCAGCGCGGCTTCTTCGACTGCCGTGTCGGCGTCCACTTCGGTCACCAGCAGGCGGATGCCGGGGGCATCGGCGAAGGCGCCATCGCGCTCCAGGCGGGCCAGCAGGTGGCGCAGGGTGTCGAGAAAGCCTTCGGGGTAGCTGGCGTGCCGCGCGCGCTCGGCCTCGTAGCGCTCGCGCACGGGCTCGTAGCGCGCGCGCCAGAGCGCGGCGCTGGCGGGCAGTTCGGCCTCGGCGCATTCGTGTTCCCAATCGGGCGGCTCCATCGCGGCACGCGCCGGGTCGCAGGCCAGGCTGATGTGGATGTCGCCCCACGCCGCGCTGCAGTTGAAGGCGAAGCCGGCGGGCGCGCCCGGCCAGGCGCGGCGTGCCTCGGCCAGCGTGTGCAGGGCGAGGTCGTGCACCAACGCTTCAAAGCCGGTGGCGGCCAGGAAGGCGGGCCACGGGTGGGCGGGGGGAAGCTCGGCGATGGCTGCGGTCTTCATGGTGTGTTGCTGGCTCCTCAAAGGCCGGGGCTATCGCCACTCAACGCGAAAGTCTTCCTGCAGCCGCCGTCCCGTGCTCTTCTCGGGCTCGGGCAGGAACAGGGCGGCATCACGCACCTGGCCGTACAGGCGCACTTCGCGCTGCGCGCGCAGCAGCGGGCGCCCGCCGTCCGCGCCGGGGGCGGCCTCGCCCCACGCCACCGATTCGGCCGGGTTGTTGGCCGTGGCGTTGGTGTGCAGCACCACGCGGCCGCCGCGCTCCACCAGGATCAGCAGCCAGCCGGTACCGTAGATGCCGGTGATGGGCGCGTCCGCATGCACCAGCCGCGCCACGCCGTTGCGGCCGGTGCCGGTGCGCGTCTTCATCAGGCCCAGGAAGGCGCTGCTGGTAATTTGCGCGCGCTCGAAGTCGCGGCGCAGGGCGGCATGTTGCTGGCCCAGGCAGTTGTACAGGTCTTCCACCTCGGCCTGGGTGAAGGCCGGGGGCGGCAGGTACAGCGTGTCGCCCTGGTCGTAGCCGCTGCGCCTGCTGCCGCCGCTGGTGTCCAGGTTCAGTCCCAGGTTGTAGATGCGCGGGCTGCCCTGGCGCAGCCAGGGGTCGAGGTTCTTGTAGTACGCCTCGTAGTGGATGGCGGCCAGCGCCACACCCCGGTAGCGGTAGCGCAGCTCCGCCTGCGAGCTGCCGGCCTCGTTCTCGCCCCAGGGCCGCGCGTCCACGGTGAAGTCGCCGCCGGGGCAGGCCAGGCGCGTGACGGGCTGGTAGGGGTTGGCCATGACATGGGCTCCGGCGAGGGTGAGGCAGCAGAGGGTGAGCAGGGCGCGCAGGCGCATGGGGGCTTCCTCTTTTTCTTCTTCAGCGCAGATAGCCGCGTGTACGCCAGTGCTGCAGCGCGAACTGGTCGTCCCGATTCGGCGGCGAGCCGGCCAGCAGCGCCGCGTTGCCCTCCTGCAGCGCCCGGTTCGCTGCCTCGAACATGCGCAGTGCGTCGGGCAGGCGGCCGGGCGCGGTGTGGCTCACGTCGATCCAGTCCTTGCCTTCCTGCGGGCAGTATTCGATCAGCACGGATGCAGAGTCGTCCAGGTGGCGGCGCAGGCTGAAGTCGTAGCGCTCGTTGCCCTCACCGTCGCGGCGGCTGCGCGCCACGCGCAGCAGGGCGGGTTGCGGCTGGCCCTTGCGCAGCGCGCCGTCCTGGCGGAAGGCGCAGTACACCTGGCCCAGCCACAGCCCGTTGCGGTCGTCGTCGTAGAAGTCGTCGTACGGCGCGGCGATGGGCAGCGCGAGCAGGGCGGACAAGCGCTCGGGCGCGATCAGCGTGCGCGCGTGGGCCAGCGTGGCGGCGCCGTCCAGCAGCGCGTTCCAGCCTTGGTCGAACAGCGGGGCGCAGTGCGCGGGCAGGGCCTTGCAGTCCTGCCAGTCCGTCTGATCGCCTTCCATGCGGCGCCAGCGCAGCGCGGGCAGCCATTGCACCTGGGGCTTGCGCAGAAAGCCGCGGGGGATGCGCACCTGGTTGAAGCGCAGCATGACGGCGTGCGCCGCATCCTGGAAGTACATGCTGCGAAACACGCTGCCGTCGTCTTCCTCCTCGCCCGCGGCCGCGCGGCAGAACAGGTCGCCCTGCCAGAACTCCAGGCGCGGCGTCCGGGCCGGAGGCTGGGGTTGCAGCAGCAGGTGGGGCTGGGTCAGCCGCTCCAGGTTGGCCGCGCTGGGCGCGCGGTCCGGGCACAGCGGGGCGATGGCGGGCGGCGGCTGGCGGGCCTGCAGCAGCAGGTGGGCGTGGACCACCGGCCGGCCCGCGCGCAGGCGCTCCAGCATGGCCGTGCGCGCCAGTTCGGGGGTGCCCTCGTCGGTGTCGAACACGCAGTCGGCCGGAAACAGGGCCTGGGGCTCGACCAGCCCGGCCTGGCTGCCCTCGTCCTGGGCGGCATCCAGCGTGAACAGCGTGCGGCCAATGTCCTGCGCCCCGGTGATCTCCACCGAATAGTCGGTGCTGACCAGCAGCGGCATGCGGGCATTGCCCATCACCTTCAGCGTGCCGTGGTTGTAGTCGCCCCAGAAGAGGTCGTCGATTTGCAGGTCGCCGGTGACGTAGATCTCCTGGCCGCCCACCACCGCGCTGCGCGCGTGCAGGTCGCCCAGCACGATGAGCCCCGGCGCGCCGTCGGTGTCGTCGTTGCAGATGGGGCCCGCCACGCGCAGGCTGCCTTCGACGAGGAGCAGGAAGACGTGGGGCTCTTGCGTTGCCAAGGCGTCCAGGTCCAGCGCGTCGAGCGCCAGGTCGCCCTGGTGGTAGAGCACGGTTTCGGCGTCGAATTCGCCGTCGTTCGTGATGTTGCGCCAGCGCGCCCAGGTGTCCGCCGGCAGCTTGTGCTCGATGTCGGTAAAGAGGCGTGTCTCAAAGGGTGGTGTCTGCATCATCCATCGCCGTTTTTCGGTGGCGTGTTGTACAGCACACCGATGCGCAAAATCGCTCCGCGCTTGCCATGTGCAGGGCCATTGCGTGAAACATTTGCTTGTTTTCGCAGTTCCCGTACGGGCAGAGGGCATCGAGATTTTCAGCAGCCCGCCAGAGTGTGGCTCAATACCCCCTTCTTTGGAGCCGCCCGTGACTGACCATGATCGGAGCCCGTCGTGACCCCAGCCATCCCCACCCCCGCTCCCGGCGACTTCTTCGAGGTAGAGGAAGTGTTCACCGAACACCCGGACCTGATCGTGCTGTCGCTCGGCTTCGCGTCCGCGCACGACCCGCTGGACGTGCTGCACTTCGCCTGCGGACGCCAGCGCAGCGGCAGGCAGCCACCGCCGCTCGAAGACCTGCTTTACGTGGAGCGCACTGATCAGAGCCTGGCCTGCGACGGTCGCGAGGTCGAGGGATTGACCGTGTACGACGGCCACATCGAACTGCGCCTGACCGGGGAGGGCGCGCGCCTGCTGGGGCTTGCACGGTACACGCGCTTTGGCTTCAACGCCCACCCCGAACTGCGCGCGGCGGCCCTGGCGCAGATCGAAGCGATGGCAAAGGCCGGGCAGCCGAACGTGGGGCTGGCTTGAATCAGCGTGGGGAGGCGTGGGCGAGCCTGCGGGCCTGGGCCAGTGCGGCGCGCGCCTGCGGCAATGCGCCGGAATGGCCGCAGGGGTCGATGAACAGTGCGCCGTCGCGCGCGCGGCGGACGAACAGCAGGTAACGCTGGCCGGGCTCCATGGGAAAGCGGCTTGCGGTGTTGTCCGAGCGCAGTTCCAGCAGGGCAGGCGCAGCGCCGCGCAGCCGCTCGGCCACGCGGGCGGTGTACAGCGTGGCGCTGATGCCCGCCGGGTCTTCGGGGTCATCCTGCACGTCGCGCGCCGACCGCACGTGCGCCACCACCACCGTGGTTTGCGCGAACTCATCGGCCAGCACGGGGCGGCCGAACAGGCAGGCGCCCTGCGCGGCGGTGGCGCACAGCGCGGCGGCCAGGGCCGGCAGCCAACAGCGCCACCGCAAGCGCTTCATGGCCCCTCGGGCGCGTCCCAGTCGATGAACGCGTCGTGGTCGTAGAAGTGGCGCACGACGCGCAGCAGTTCGGCATCGCTGGGCGACTCGAGCTGGTCGCGGGTGTTGGTGATGGCGTCCTTGATGTCTTCGGCGCTGAGGGTGCAGACCCATCCGCTGGCCTCGAAGCGTGCGCGCAGGGCGGCTTCGTCCTCGGGCGCGAGGTCGATGTCGGCCGCGTGGAAGAAGCCGGTGGTCTCCAGCGTCCAGCCGCCCGGCTTCAGGTACAGCCAGCCTGCGTGGGCATCGGGCTGGCGCAGGATGCTGCGCAGGGTTCGCAGCGGCGGGGTGTGATCTTGAACGGGCATGGCAGGCAGTATGCGCGTTAAATTCCTTCGTCCAGCCTGAACCGCCGCGCCATGTCCCACCCCTTCGAACTTCGCCACCCCAGCGGCCTGCACATCGCGCCGGGCCTGCGTGAATCCACCTTGCTGGACGCCTACCCCGCGCTGGTCGTGCAGCCGCGCGACCCCCGGGTGGCGCCGCCGGGCTCGGACTGGACGTGGCGGCGCCTAGCGCCCTGGAGCGACGGCGGCTTCACCGTGGGCATCGAGCTGGCTTTCCTGCACGGCGCGCTGCGCGAATGCCTGCTGTTCCACGACGACGACAGCCGCTATGGCCGCGACTGGAACGAGTGCTCGGAGCGCAAGGAACGCCAGCGCGCCAAGGCCCTGCGCACCTGGCTGGCGGCGCGCGGCTGGCAGCCCGGCAGCCATGCCTGGGGCGAGATCTGGGTGGGCTATGAGCCGCGCATGGGGATGGGGTGCGGCACGGTGTGCTACGGGCCCTAGTTGATCTTTTCTTGATAGCTGCTCGCGCTTGCAGGACGGGCACTGGAGCCCTTTTTTACCGAATTTCCTGCAGGGCGTCCTTCAGCACGGCCACTGCATCCAGGCAGGCGCGCAGTTCGCCGCCCACGTGCTGCTTCCACAGCGCGGCGGCCTGGGCGCGGTGGTTGTCTTCCTGCACCAGCGCGCGGATGTGCTCGCGCGGCTCGGCGGGCAGTGCCTGCCATTGGCGCAGGACCAGCGGGCGCGGTTCGCCAAAGCGGCCGGCGGGGTCGCGCGAGAGCAGCTCGGGGGCCAGGGCGTGCAGGCGCTGGGCGGCATCCGGCGCGGCTTCGCTGGCGCAGGCCAGGTGCGGCGTGGCGGCCTCGGGCAGGCCCCAGCCCAGGCCCAGCGCGGGGTAGTCCAGCAACTGCGCGATGTTGTAGATGGCGAGGATTTGCGCGGAGCGCACCACGCCGGTCAGGTCGTGCACATCCACGCCCGCATCCAGCAGGCGCTGCAGGGCCGCGGCATCGATGATCGGAAAGCCCGTGGCGGCCAGCTGCTGCCAGCGTTCCATCCATTGCGGGCGGGGCTGCGCCTCGTCGATGACGTCGCTCCACAGGCCGTGCAGCAGCAATTCGTGCACGAAGCCGCGCAGGTCGCCGCCTTGCAGGGATTGCAGGGCGCGCTCGGCGGCCTTGGGAGAGAGGCCGATGGACTGGAGTTGTTCGGGGACGATCATGATGGCGGGGGCAGGTGCTGGCACAGCCGCGCGTGCAGCGCGGCGCGGTCGTTCCAGCCGGGGTGTTCGCGCACCAGCCAGGCGATGGCGCGGCCCGCGTCGCGGGTGCTGTGCGCGCCGGTAGTGGCGATGGCGCGGGCGACGGCGGTGTCGATCTGCTCGGGCGTGGGCGGCAGCTCCAGCGCGAAAGCCAGTTCCAGCGGCGTGTCGCGCCATGCGGCGATGCCTGCGGCGGAAAAGGCCAGCGTGCCCGTCAACCGCGCGGGCAGGGTGCTTTCACCGGGCGTGCCGAAGGACAGCTCGGTCACGTCCAGCGGCACGTGCCGGTGCAGCAGGTAGATGCTGCCGTCGATGTAGCCGGGCTCTGGGTTGACGGGAAAGCGGTGGCTGCGCCCGGCGTGGCTGCGCGGCTCGTCGAGCGGGAGCGCGATGCCGTCCAGGCGGATGCAGGTGTCCACGGCGGCGCCGTCCAGCACGAAGGGGCGCAGCGCGATGGTGATGGCCGCCTGCTGCGTGGGGCCGCTGCGGGGCTGGCAGCGCGCGGTGGCGGCGGCGAGCAGGTGGCGGGGAAAGTCGGCGCCGGGGCGGTGGCCGTTCGGGTCCTGTTTCAGGAGCAGTCTCCCAACTGGCTGTCCACGCTGTTGCGCATGGCGGCCTGGGCCACGGCGTCCAGGGCGCCGTCCACCACGGTCTGCTGCGTGAGCACGTGCATGGCGCCCTGCTGGATGAGCCGCTCGACCAGCCGCAGCGTCATCGACTGCGTGCGGCCCGAGGCGCTGGTGAACAGGAACATGGTGCCGTGCGGGCCGATCCAGGACAGCTGGGTGCGCTCCCACTGGTTGCCGCCCACGAGCAGGTTCACCCAGGTGCCTACGGCCAGCGGCGGCTGGGCGGGCGCGTCGCCCGCAATGGGCGCGGGGGCGCTCTGCGCCGCCTCGGATTCGGGGGCCAGCGAGGATTCCATGTAGCCCGATTCCTTGGCTTCGGACGGGGCCACCCACGGCTCTTCGTCGGCGGGCAGGGCCGACAGGGCTGACGGCGAGGCGGGGGGCGTGCTGGCGGGCTGGGCCGGTGTGGGTACGGGTGCTGGCGCTGCGCCGGGCCCGGGCTTGAAGGCCTGCTGGTGCAACTGCATGAGCAGGTCGAAGAAGGCCTCGGTCTTGGCGGCGGGGTAGCCGATGGTGGCCAGGCCTTCGCGCAGCATGGGCAGCAGCTTGGGCAGCAGGCGCGCGAGCCGGCCGGTGTTCATGCGGGTCAGCCGGGGCTGGGCGCTCCAGATCAGGGCGTCCACCAGCTCGCGGTAGCGGCCCGGGTCGGGGCTGCCGGTCTTGTCGGTGAGCTGCGCCTCGGCCAGCACCTGGGCCCAGGGGCCGATGAGGAAGCGCGAGATTTCGTTGGGCACGTCGCCGATCTGGGGCAGCAGCCAGACGTCGCGCGAGATCTTGGCCGCCAGCAGGTGGCGCTGCTCGGCGTGCTGCAGCGCCTCGATGGCGCGCAGGCGCTCGCGCTTGCGCGCCTGCTCGCTCTCGGCCCAGGTGGCCTGCAGCTGCTGCAGCACATGCTCGAAGTCGTCCTGCCCCTCGATGGTGGCGGTGGACAGCGGGCCGGCGATCTTCATCAGCGCGCGCATGAAGCCCTGAAAGCCGGGCGCCTCGGTGCTGTCGAAGGCCAGGCTGCGGTCGGTGATCTCCTGCAGCAGGCGGCGCGCGGGGTGCTCCTTGTCGCTGAAGAAGCGCGGGTCGGCCAGCGCCAGCTGCAACAGGGCGGGCTCCAGCGCCCGCACGAACTGCTGCACGGGCCACAGCAGGCGCTCGTCGCGCGCGATGTTGTCCACCATCAGCGCCACCACCTCCATGCTCAGCGCCTGCGCGAGTTTGCCGCCGGGCGGGCGCTGGGCGGGCGGGGGCTGGCTGCCCAGGCGCTCCATCATCCGGCCGACCTGGTTCATCTCCTGCAGCGCCTCGAAGGCGGCGGGCACGGTCATGGCGAAGTCGGTGGCGGGCGCGTCGATGGAGGGCAGTTCGCCCGGAGCGTCGAATTCGCGGGCGAAGCGTTCGGCGAAGCTCTCGTCCGCAGCCGCGTCCGCCGGCATTGCTGCGGGCGGGGGCGCCTCGGTGAACTCGCCCAGTAGCAGGCGGCGCAGGCGGTCGAGCGTGAGCAGCGGGTCGGCGGCGCCCGTGGCGGCGGGCAGGTCCGCCTCGGCGGCGAAGCCGGGGGTGGCGCCGGCCTCGGCCTGGGCGACGTAGACGTACTGGCCGTCGGCCTGGCGCATGGCGTAGCCCACGGGCCGCACGCCGCCTTGCTTGAGGCGCCCGGTCAGCGCGGGGTAGAGCGTGCGCAGCTCGCTGCCCAGCGCCTGGGCCATCTGGCCCATCCAGTCGTGCCGCACCTGCGCGCTGGCCTGCATCTGCGACACCACGGTCTGCAGCGCCTGCAAAAAGATTTCGGGGCGCAGCGGGTTGTTCTCGGGCAGCACCTTGGGCAGGCCCAGGGCGGCGCTCACCAGGGCGTCGAGGTCGGCCAGCGGGCCTTCCACGGCCGAGGCCAGGATCTGGCGGGCGCGGGCGCGCTCCACGCTCTCGCTGACCTGCGTCTCGTCCATCAGTTCGAGCTCGTCGAAATGGATGGCGAACAGCGAGCGCGTGGATTTCTCGCGCTGCTCGGTCTCCTGGTTCAGCGCCTTGCGCAAGGCGTCGGGGTAGCGCTCGCCCATCACGGGGGCCAGCCGCGTGAGCTGCTGCCGCGCGTCGAGCATGGCCTGGTGCTCACCCGCGGTGCGGGCCTGGTTCTCGCGCGCCTGCAGGGACAGGCGCGTGGCTTCGATGATGCGCTCCATCAGGTGCCGGGCGTCCGCCAGCACGTCCTGGACGAGGCGCTGGCAGAGTGCGGCGGGCGCGGTGTTTTGGGGGGCCATTGGCTCGCAATCGTACCCAACAAAAAGGGGCGCGAGGCCCCTTTTTGCTTTCTGTTTGCGGTCCTTCAGCCCCCGTGGAACTTGACCACTAGCGGCACCACCAGCAGCGCCACGATGTTGATGATCTTGATCAAGGGGTTGATGGCCGGGCCGGCCGTGTCCTTGTAGGGGTCGCCCACCGTGTCGCCCGTCACGGCGGCCTTGTGCGCGTCGCTGCCCTTGCCGCCGTGGTGGCCGTCCTCGATGTACTTCTTGGCGTTGTCCCAGGCGCCGCCGCCGGTGCACATCGAAATGGCCACGAACAAGCCGGTGACGATGGTGCCCATCAGCAGCCCGCCCAGCGCCTTCGGGCCCAGCAGCAGGCCCACGATGATGGGTACGGCCACGGGCAGCAGGCTGGGCACCACCATCTCCTTGATGGCGGCGCTGGTCAGCATGTCCACGGCCTTGCCGTACTCGGGCTTGGCCGTGCCTTCCATGATGCCCTTGATGGTGCTGAACTGGCGGCGCACTTCGACCACCACCGAGCCCGCCGCACGGCCCACGGCCTCCATCGCCATGGCGCCGAACAGGTAGGGGATCAGACCGCCGATGATCAGGCCGATGATGACCAGCGGGTCCGACAGGTCGAAGCTGACGGCCTTGCCGTAGGTCTCCAGCTTGTGCGTGTAGTCGGCGAACAGCACCAGCGACGCCAGCCCGGCCGAGCCGATGGCGTAGCCCTTGGTGACGGCCTTGGTGGTGTTGCCCACGGCGTCCAGCGGGTCGGTGATGTCGCGCACGCTGCTGGGCAGCTCGGCCATCTCGGCGATGCCGCCCGCGTTGTCGGTGATGGGGCCGTAGGCGTCCAGCGCGACCACGATGCCCGCCATGGACAGCATGGACATGGCGGCCACCGCGATGCCGTACAGGCCCGCCAGCGCGTAGGCCACCCAGATGGCAACGCACACGAAAATCACCGGCCACGCCGTGGAGCGCATCGACACGCCCAGGCCCGCGATGATGTTGGTGCCGTGGCCCGTGGTCGAGGCCTGCGCGATGTGCTGCACGGGCGAATACTGCGTGCCGGTGTAGAACTCGGTGATCCACACCAGCGCCGCCGTCAGCACCAGGCCCACGGTGCAGGCGCCGAACAGCTTCATCTGCGCACCCGTGCCGCCCAGGGCATTGTCCGGGATGATCCAGGCCGTGACGAACCAAAACGCGATCAGCGAGAGCACGCCCGCAATGGCCAGACCCTTGTACAGCGCGGGCATCACGTTCTTCATGCCCGGCGACGCCTTCACGAAGAAGCAGCCGATGATGGACGCCACGATGGACACGGCCCCCAGCGCCAGCGGGTACACCACGGCGTTCACCGGCGCGGCGGCCACCAGCAGCGCGCCCAGCACCATGGTGGCGATCAGCGTCACGGCATAGGTCTCGAACAGGTCGGCGGCCATGCCCGCGCAGTCGCCCACGTTGTCGCCCACGTTGTCGGCGATCACGGCGGGGTTGCGCGGGTCGTCCTCGGGGATGCCCGCCTCCACCTTGCCCACCAGGTCGGCGCCCACGTCGGCGCCCTTGGTGAAGATGCCGCCGCCCAGCCGCGCGAAGATGGAAATGAGCGACGAGCCGAAGGCAAAGCCGATCAGCGGGTTGAGCGCACTGGCTGACGTGGCCGAGGTGCCGCCCAGGAACCAGTAGAAGCCGGTGACGCCCAGGAGGCCCAGCCCCACCACCAGCATGCCGGTGATGGCACCGCCGCGAAACGCCACGTCCAGCGCCGGGCCGATGCCCTGTGTGGCCGCCTGCGCCGTGCGCACGTTGGCGCGCACCGACACGTTCATGCCGATGAAGCCGCAGGCGCCCGAGAGCACCGCGCCCACCACGAAGCCGA
>Ga0206116_1001076_pt1 | contig 17302 bp, 12 predicted proteins | sample 3A1Ametagenome_FD_178000 | JGI IMG/M metagenome (GOLD analysis project Ga0206116, IMG submission 178000) | Enriched microbial communities from leaf-cutter ant dump, University of Wisconsin, Madison, United States - 3A1A | ecosystem: Environmental > Terrestrial > Nest > Insects nest > Nest dump...
TCAATGAGGCGATCAAAACCTTCGCCCAGCGGCTGACCAAGGCGGGCAAGCCCCCCAAGGTCGTCATCGTGGCCTGCATGCGCAAGCTGCTGACCATCATGAACGCCATGATCAAGAACAGCTCCCGATGGAACCCATCGACGGCTTGACGGCAAACACGGTTGCTCTCCCGCAAGGGGAGAGGGAGAGCTGCCCCCTGCGGCTTCCAGCGGTTCCCCAAGCATCCCATCTTCCGGCCCCCGACAATCGGCATCCGCCAACTGCTCGACCACAGGAAACCAAGCCTCCCACCCCAAGCGCACCGTCGCCAACCATCTTTCCGCTTGCCGCAGCGCCGCATAGCCCCTAGATTCAGCCTTCCCCCAGCCCTCCGCGGGCCGCGCCCCGGCGGCTCGAGCACGAAAAGAACATGTCCCTCGACCGCCTTACCCTGGAGCGCCGGCAAGTCTGGCTCTACCTGCTCGCCATCGCCGCCGGCCTCGCCCTCGGCAGCGTCTTTCCTGCCGCCGCGAGCGCCTTCGAATCCCTGCTGTGGCCGGTGCTGGCGCTGCTGCTGTACGCCACCTTCCTGCAGGTGCCGCTGCTGGAACTGCCGGCCGCCTTCCGCGATCACCGTTTCACCGCCGCCGCCCTGCTCGGCAACTTTGTGCTGATGCCGCTGGCGGCCTGGGCCTTGGCGCAGTGGCTGCCGCCGGAGCCGGTGCTGCGGCTGGGCGTGCTGCTGGTGCTGCTGATGCCCTGCACCGACTGGTTCATCACCTTCACCCAGCTGGGCCGCGGCGACGCCAGCCGCGCCATCGCCATCACCCCGGCCAATCTGCTGCTGCAGTTGGCGCTGCTGCCTTTCTACCTGTGGTTGATGCTGGGCAGCGAGGCGGCTTCGGCGCTGGGTGGCGGCGAACTGCCGGCGACCGCGCTGCTGTTGATCGTCGCGCCGCTGGTGCTCGCAGCCCTGACCGAGCGCTGGGCACAGGCGCGACCGGCGGGCGCTGCACTGCGCGACCGCCTCGCCTGGTTTCCGGTGCCGCTGCTGGCGCTGGTGCTGCTGCTGATCGCCGCCGCCCAGGTGGGAGCGGTACGCAGCGCGCTGCCGCTGCTGCCGGTGGTGCTGCCGGTGTTCCTCGCTTACCTGGCGCTGGCGCTACTGGCCGCAACCCTGCTCGGCCACGCCTTTGGCCTGCCGGCCGCGCGGCGGCGCACGCTGGCCTTCGGCTTCGGCACCCGCAACTCCTTCGTCGTGCTGCCGCTGGCGCTGGCGCTGCCGGCCGGCTACGAGGCGGCGGTGGTGGTGATCGTGTTCGAGTCGCTGGTGGAGCTGTTCGGCATGGTCGCCTTCCTGCACTGGGTGCCGCGGCTGTTCGCGGAGAAGGAACACGGTGCCTGATGTCCGGGCGCCAGCCTCACTGCATGCGCTGAGGCCTGGCGACTGCGGCAAGCCGTACTCAGTGGCTCAGGCCGCCAGCTCCAGCGGAAACACGAACACCCCGTCCGGGTACAAGCCCAGCTGCATCTGCTCAATGCCCGTCGGGCAAGCGGCGCTGGGCATCTGCGCCTGCCAGCGCACCAACCCGCCATCCGCATCCGGCAGTTCCAGCGTCAGCAGCGAGCAGGCGCCCAGCATGTGGGCCTCGACCACCTTGGCGGCAATGGCGCCGGGCGTGCCGGCGGCGACCGGGTGTATCGCCTCCGGCCGCAGCAGCACTTCGGCGTGGGCGCCTTCCGCCAGACCGGGCGCGGCAATCCCGCCCAGCGGCGTGGCGACCTGACCGCCACTCACCTTGCCGCGATAGCGATTCACCTCGCCGAAGAACTCGGCGGCAAAGGGCGTGGCCGGGTGGTGGTACAGCTCCGCCGGCGAGCCAGCCTGCAGGATGCGGCCGGCACGCATCAGGGCGATGCGGTCGGCCATGAACATCGCCTCGTCCGGGTCGTGGGTCACCATCACGCTGGCCACACCGCCCTCCTTCAGCAGCTGGCGGGTTTCGGCGCGCAGGTGGTGGCGCAGGCGTACGTCCAGATTGGAGAATGGCTCGTCCAGCAGCATCAGCCGTGGCTGCGGCGCCAGCGCGCGGGCCAGGGCGACGCGCTGCTGCTGGCCACCGGACAGCGCATGCGGCGCATCCTGCGCACGCTCGCCCAGACCGACCCGCGCCAGCATCTCCAGCGCCCGCGCACGGCGCTGGGCAGCGGGCAGGCTGGCCAGCCCGAAGGCGACGTTGTCCAGCAGGCTAAGGTGAGGAAACAGGGCGAAATCCTGGAACACCATGCCGATGCCGCGCTTCTCCGGCAGCACATGGCGGCGGGCGTCGGCGATCACCTCGCCATCTACCGCGATGCTGCCGCGCTGCACCCGCTCCAACCCGGCGAGCAGGCGCAGCAGCGTGCTCTTGCCGCAACCGGAAGGGCCGACCAGGCAGAGGATCTCGCCGGGCGCGAGGCTGAGCGAGACATCGCGCAGCACGCCGGCGGCGCCGAAGCTGTGCCACAGCCCGTCGGCGGCGAGGCGGTGGCCGCCCGCCACAGCGCTTGCGCCAACGGCAACGCCGACGGCCGGATGGCTGGAGAAAGGAAGGTCAGGCATCTTCATCACCGGAAATCTCATACCGAAGGCAGCGCCGCCGCCGCGCCGGCCTGGGGCGCGGTGGCGCTACCCTGCCCCACCCGCGCCAGCAGCACGATGGGCAGCAACCCGGCAAGCACGATGAGCAGCGCGGCGATGGCGCCACTCTCGTAGGTGCCGCGGGCGGCCTCGCCGTAAAGATGGGTAGCCAGGGTTTCGAAGTTGAGCGGCCGCAGCAGCAGCGTGGCCGGCAGCTCCTTCATGCAGTCGACGAAGATCAGCAGCATGGCCGCCGCAATCGCCGGCCGGCCCAGCGGCAGATGCACCCGCCGCGCCACCCGGCCGGCGCTGGCGCCCAGCGAGCGCGCGGCATCGTCCATGGAATGCGGAATCTTGCTGAAGCCAGCCTCGATGCCGCCGCTGCCCACGGCCAGGAAACGTGCCACATAGGCATAGGCCAGCGCGGCGCCGGAGCCGGACAGCAACAGCCCGGTGGAAAGTCCGAAGAGGCTGGTGGAGGCGGAGTCGATGAAGGCATCGAACCAGGCCAGCGGCGCCAGCAGACCGATGGCCAGCACCGTGCCGGGAACCGCGTAGCCCAGGCTGGCGCAGCGCACCAGCGCGTTGGCGAAAGGCGTGCGCACCAGCCGCAGGGTGTAGGCCAGCAGGAAGGCCAGCGCAGTGGCCGCCAGCGTGGCGATGGCGGAGATCAGCACGGTGTTGAAGGTTTCGCGCAGGATGATCTGCTCCAGCCCGGCGTAGTTGAAGCGCTTGGCCGCCTCCACCACCAGGTAGCCGGCCGGCACCAGAAAGCCCAGCAGCACCGGCAACGCGCACACCGCCGTCGCCAGCAGACCGCGCCCGGCGGACAGCCGCCGCGGCGCCAGCCGGGCCGCCTGCCGGGCGCCGGCGGCATAGCGCTGGCGCCGCCGCGCCCAGCGCTCCAGCGCGATCAGCGACAGCACCACCGCTAGCATCACCAGCGCGATCTGCGCCGCGCCGGCGAGGCTGGAGCGATTCACCCAAGTCGAGTAGATGGAAACGGTGAAGGTGCGCACGCCGAGGAATTCGGCGGCGCCGATGTCGTTCAGCGCCTCCATCAGCGCCAGGCTGGCGCCCACCGCGATGGCCGGCCGCGCCAGCGGCAGCGCGATACCGAAGAAGCAGCGGAAGGGGCCGGCGCCCAGGGTGCGCGAGGCGTCTATCAGCCCACTGGCCTGCATCTGGAACAGCGCCCGCGCCGGCAGATAGACGTAGGGATAAAGCACGAAGCCCAGCAACAGGATGCAGCCCCACATGGAGCGGATGTCCGGCAGGCGGAAGTCCCGCGGATTGCTGTAGCCCAGCAGCTCGCGCAAGCCGGTCTGCAGCGCGCCCACCGGATGCCACAGGTCCAGATAGGCGAAGGCGACGATGTAGGTCGGCACCGCCAGCGGCAGCAGCAGCACCCAGCCCAGCACCCGTCGGCCAGGAAAATCGTAGGCGGTGACCAGCCAGGCGGTGCCGCTGCCCACCAGCACCACCAGCACACCCACGCCGGCGAGCAGGATCAGGCTGTCGCGCAGCGCCTGCGGCAGCACATAGGCCAGCAGATGCGGCCACAGCTCGCCGGAGCCCTGCAGCGCATGGCCGGCCAGCGACAGCACCGGCAGCAGCACCAGTGCCGCCACCAGCGCGCAGGCCAGCAGCCAGCCAAGGCCTGCAGCGCCCGAGCCCATGAAAAAAGCGCGGCGCCGCAGTGGCGCCACGCCTTCCTCAGCCCCCGGGGCAGCAAGCGCCGGGCCGATCACCTCAGTTGTCGAAGCCAACCTTGTCCACCAGCAGGCTGGCGGCCTTGCGATGCTTGGCGATCTCCACCAGCGGCAGCGCATCCACCTTCAGCGCGCCGATCTTGCCGATGATGGGATCGACCGCCGCGCCCTGCTTCACCGGGTACTCGAAGTTGGCCTTGGCGTAGATCGCCTGGGCTTCGTCGGACACCAGGAACTCCAGCAGCTTCACCGCCTGTTCCTTGTTCGGCGCGTGCCTGGCCACCGCGGCACCGGACACGTTCACATGGGTTCCGCCGTTCTTGAAGGTAGGCAGCACCACATCGATGGCCTCGCCCCACTTCTGCTGCTCCGGCCCACCGGCGCCGCTGCGCATCAGGCCGACGTAATAGGAATTGGCCAGGCCGAAGTCGCACAGCCCGCCCATGATGTCGCGCGCCACCTCACGGTCGCCGCCGCCGGCCTTGCGCGCCAGGTTGGCCTTCACGCCGCGCAGCCAGTTCTCCGCCGCCGCCTCGCCATCGCGCGCGATCAGGTGGGCAATCAACGCGGTGTTGTAGGGATGCTGGCCGGAACGCAGGCAGACCTTGCCCTTGTACTTCGGGTCCGCCAGCTCCTCGTAGGTGAAGCTGGAAGGCCCGCCCTTCACCTCATACAGCGTGCGGGCACGCATCGACAACGCGAACCAGTTGCCCGCCGGGTCACGCAGGTTGGCCGGCACCGCCGCCTCCAGCGCGGCGGACTTCACCGGCTGGGTCACGCCCTTCTCCGTCATGTCCACCAGCGCATTCACATCCACCGCCATCAACACATCCGCCGGCGACCGCGCCCCCTCGCTGGCAACCCGCTCCGGCAGGCCATCCTTCATGAACACCGTATTCACCTTCACCCCGGTCCTGGCGGTGTAAGCCTGCAACAGCGGCTGAACCAGCCCCGGCTCACGGGTGGTGTAAAGGTTGATCTCCTCGGCCACGGCCGCTCCGGAGAAGAAGGCACTGGCGCAGACGGCGCCCAGCGTGGCACGGCGGAACAGTTGCACGGCTTTCATCAAGGTGTCTCCAACGTTGTTCGGAAAGCAGAAGCTCAAAGGCCGCCGTCAGACCGATCGAAACGCGAAAGTTCAACTTAATGATAATTGTTGTTAAGTAGATTGACAGGTTTGGTGATGAAGGTGGGTTGCCATCCGGATAGCGGAGAAGCCAACTTCCGCACAGAAACAGGACCGTCATCCGCTGTTACACTCCATCCGTTCAGCATGGCAGGTGACCGGTTTTTCAAAACGGCGATACCTGCTGGGTTTCACTTCGGATTTAACGCTGTATATAAATTGGAGGATGGATAAAACCATCTACATACCAAAGCCTTACGCTCGCGGGGCTGGTTGAGTTATACCGCAAGCTTAAAGATGAGTCCGCAGAACTGCAGGCTAAAACACGTTAGAGATTCCACCTTGCGAAACCATGCGGTCATCGTTGCTTTCGTATCCTGCTTGTCTGGTTGCTATACGCTGAATCAAGAGAAGTTTGAAACCTACGCTTCAAGCAAAGTGTCGGCAGGTATCAGCTTATCAAGTGCGATCAGTCGTATGAGTGCTGATGGCTTTGCTTGCGACAGCCAAAGCTTTAGGTTGACGACATCTTGCACACGATCCTTTAACAATCTTCCGACGCTACAAAATTGTCTTGAGCGCATCAACCTTTATCCGGCTCAAGATAATGTCGACGTCGAAAAAGTTGAAATATTTCAAATCACATGCGTTGGCTTCTGATCACTAACACGACGTTCAACCTCGCTACCTTCGGTCGCTGGGTGCTGCGCGATAAAGCCGCGCAGCACCGGTTAACTCTACGTTAGGTCTCAACGAGAATGAACGAGCCATTTTCAGACTTCGACCTGAGTGATTTTTGGGAAGACTCCGATTACGCAATGCGGGAATACGTTGGCGCAGCCATCACTGATCTCGATGTCGTTCGCGTAGAAAAGAAGCTTGGGTATAAGTTACCTAAGTCCTACATCGCGCTGATGCGCACTCAAAACGGTGGCATCCCGAAACGCACAAATCATAGAACCAGCGAGCGAACCTCCTGGGCCGAAGATCACATAGCGATCACCGGCATCTACTCTATCGGTAAAGAAAAAACCTATTCTTTATGCGGCAAATTCGAAAGCAGCTTCTGGGTTAGTGAATGGGGCTATCCGCAGATCGGCATCTATTTTGCCGATTGTCCGTCAGCCGGTCACGACATGCTTTGCCTTGATTACAGGGAATGCGACCCAACCGGTGAGCCTCGAGTAGTCCACGTTGATCAAGAGCGGGAATACAAGATCACATTCGTTGCAAAGAACTTTGAGTCGTTTATTCGTGGCCTTGAGGGTGATGATGCGTTTGAGACCTAACATGACGCTCAACCCTTCGGTCGCTGGACGCTGCGCGATAAAACCGCGCAGCGCCGGTCAGCTCTACGTTGAGCATATCCATTTACTGCTCCCGCCCAAAGTGCAACTCTACTGGGCATATCTTGAGGAACTCGCCATGCTCTATCTATCCGCCACGCGAACTATCGCTGCTGCAATCCTGGCTGCATCTTTGGGGTCCGCTTATGCCGAGACGGTCAATACCGTCAACGATCTGCCGAACAACAAAAGAACGGTCAGCTACATGTACGCACGCACCATGCAAGAGTGGCTATATCGGCTTGGGGTAGAGCAGGATAAGAAGTTTGCGATTCAGCAAGAATGCAAAACGCAATATCGCGTCGAGCCTTACAGTGTTTCGATACTCCAACCGATTGATTTCCCGGATGACAAACAACACCCTGTAAAAGGGGTATGGAATTTCCGCTATCAGCTTCAACGCTGCGGGGAGTCAAAGTTCTACAACGCCATATTCATTGCCTCGAGTAACGGTGACGCTCCCCCTACGCCGCGAGCCTACTACCCCGGCGCCACGAATGCTGGCCCAGTACTTGTCAAGGACGCGATGCTCGGGGCAGTGAATAGCGCTCTAGTTAAGGCCGACCTAAAGGACTGCAAGGATATTGACGTATTCGACATGCGAGTAACCGAACCGCCCCATAACGTTGTCGACGGAGACAAGACATTAAAAGGGGTCTGGAATGAGGCCTGGACCTTCCGACTATGCGGGCAGATGGTTGATGTGGGAGTTTCGTTCATCCCTCACGCCAACGACGGCGGCACCCAATATGTAATCGCTCCCGTGAAGCCCGGCGAAGGTGCCAAGAAGCAATAAGGTAGCTATCCGTCTATGCCCAACCCATCATTCCACCGGACGCTGCGCGATAAAGCCGCGCAGCACCGATGAATTAAAACCTATGGATACCACATCAAACGCTACACGGGAGCACCTGCTAGCCGCACTTGAAGAAAGCGATGCCCGTCGCCAACTCGGCCGTGCCGAACGGATTGAGTGGCTAACCTTGCACGAAGCCCATGCGCCGATGATCATGGGCCGAACCGAAACCTTGCAATTACGTCGAGAGGCACGTGAAGTTTTTGTCGACGGGCACTACGTCGCCACACTTTTGGTCGCTCTTTCATTCATTGAGCACACGATTGTTGAGGAACTTCAAATACTTGGATATACAAAAAGCAGCCCAACCTTCGGCGAGGCGATTACCATCTCAGAGAAGAACAAAGTATTTCCACCTGATTGGCTTGTACGCGCCAAGAAACTCAGCCTTCGCCGTAATTCGTTTGCACATCTCAAAGACGCCGAGCACCAGCACGCACTAGGAACTCGAATCAGAGAAGAAAATCGACACCCAACCTCTATTCTTGAATCGGACGCAAAGGATGTTATCGACCTTATGAATAGTTTTTTTGTGGCAACGCTACGTAAAATTGAATAGCAGTGTTGAAATGCGACAAAAAATTGGGGGCATTTCGCCTAACATTCCTATATGGACTCCACGTAAATCAAGACAGGTCGATTTTCTGACTTTCCGGGGTAAATCACCTGTAGTCGTATATCCGGCATCTGTAGTGGGTTCTGAATGACCCGTGCCGACCTGGAATCTGCCCGCGAAGCGCCAATCGGTACAAACGGCTGCTGGAGAGCCGGAAGTGTTATCGGCGTTCTGTCGCGTGGGTGTGACCCGGTTTGTGAGCGATCAGTCTCGCGCAAGGGTAAGGCGTAAGGGTGAGCCGATCAGGCGGCGATGGCGAAGGCGGTGCATTCGAGCTTCTTGTTCGGACGAGGCTGCGGATTGCCAGAGGCTGCGTGATCGCGCAGCACGGCGTAGCAGATTCGGGCGAGCTTGTTGGCCAGCCCGCAGACGGCCTTGTTGTGATTGCTGCGGCGCTGCACCTCAGTCGCCCAAGCGCGCAGGCCGTCCAGGTGTGGCTCGCGTCGAGAGCCAGGGCCCGCAACGCGACGGCGCCATGGGCGAGCGGCATTCGGATGAGCCGGTGATTCTCGATCACGCGCCAGGACAAATCGGCTACGGTAGTGGCATTCATGACGGACTCCTGCTCCTGAAGACCGATCCCCATGAACACCGGTGGAGCCTCTTGGCGCGGCAAAGGAGGGAGTCCATCCCATCAACCGAGAGGGACGTCCGCAAGCTACGTCCACAGCCATCCCAAAAAAATAAGGGGCAATATGAGCACTCAGCCAACACTCGCGCTACTTTGTGGGCTGCCGGTCTCTCACGTCTGGTTCGGGCACGGTTCTGCACTGTTTCTCGAACTCGGTGCTTTATCCAGAGGGAGAGCGCACAGGGATGGTTCCACCGGGAATTCCAAAGGCGAAGTAACCGTGATTGCCGACTTTGGATGGCGTATTGAAAGAATCCGCTCAATCCTTGGCGGATCGGGTGACTCAAAGAAAGCCTTGCTCTCAATTACACAGAAGCTGCTTGGTGCTACGGTTCTTTCAGCCCAGTTTGTGGGGCGGGTTCCCGAGCTAGAGCTTCAGTTCTCCAATGGTCTTTGGCTGGTCACCTTCTCACACTATGCTGGGCAACCCACTTGGGCCGTATTGTTTGGAGAAAGCGGCGAGATTTGCATTAAGGGAGGACGTCTGAAATCCGCCCACGCCGTTCCTAGCAACTCCTATACGCATCTCCTTAACTCAAGAAAATCGTTTTTTTGATTTTCCGGAACGCACCAACCGCAGCCGTAATTCAGGCATTTTCGATGAATTAAGAATAGTCATGCCTGCATGGAATAGTCTCGAAAGACCAACCCTTACAAGCAGCGGCTGAAGAGCGGCAATCGCCATTGCCGCTATGCCGAGTATTCTCCTCAGCTTGGCCACTAGCCTCCGAGGGATAGCCAAGCACCTTAAACTCATGGGATTCAGCACTCACTAGAATGGCCGGATAAACCGGCCATTTCTTTACGGCAAAGTATCCAGGCTGGTAACCGGCTTTCCCCTCAATACCTGAACCGCGCCACCAACCCATTCAAGTCATCCGCCACCTGCTCCGCTGACTTGGCGGAATCCGCGGTGCTTGCCATTGCGGCGCTGGTTTCCTCGACCATCTGCGCGATGCTTTCCACCTGCTGGGCTATCGCGGTGCTGGCGGCGCTTTGTTCTCGCGTGGCCAGGGCGACGTCGCGGATGCGGTCCAGGGTGGCGCTGGCGCCGTCGCGGATGGCGCGCAGGGAGGAGGCGGCTTCGCGGGCAAGGCCGACGCCCTGCTCCACTTGTGGCAGCACCGCGTCCATGGCGGCGACGGCGACACCGGTTTCGCCCTGGATGGTGCCAACCATGTCGCCGATCTGCAGGGTGGCTGCGGCGGTGCGCTCGGCGAGGCCGCGCACTTCGTCGGCGACGACAGCGAAGCCGCGGCCCTGGTCGCCGGCGCGGGCGGCTTCGATGGCGGCGTTCAGCGCGAGCAGATTGGTCTGGGCGGCGATGTCGCGGATGACGCCGGTGACGGTGCTGATTTCGCCCGCACGCGCTTCCAGCTGGCGGATGGCGGCAGCCGCGGCGCTGACGCTGTCGGCGATCTTGCCGATTTCGTCGGCGGCCTTGCTGACGGTACGTTCGCCGGTGCTGGCGTTTTCGGCAGCGGCGGCGGAGCTGTCTTCGGTGTCCTGCGCGCTCTGGGAGATGTGGTTGATGCTCACTGTCATCTGCTCCACCGCGGCGGCCATGGCCGAGGTGGCGTCGGACTGGGTGCGCGCGGCGAGCGCTACCTGATCGGCCGCTTCGGCGATATGGCCGGCGTTGCCGACCAGGGTGCGGGCATTGCTGCCGACGCCGGTGACCATGCCGCGCAGGCCGACCAGCATCTTGTCCAGCGAGGCGAGCAGGCTGCCGGGCGGCACCTGGCCGACGTCGGCAGTGAGGTCACCCTCGCTGGCGCGCTCCATCAGCCGCATCGCCAGCAGCGGTTCGCCGCCGATCTGTTTGAGGATGGCTCGGGTGATGACCCATGCGGACACGCCCACCAGCAGGAAGACAATCAGCACGCCAGCGCCAACCTTGAGCAGTTGGTCGCGGAACATGGCGTCCAGGTCGTCCAGGTAGAGGCCGGTGCCGACGGCCCAATCCCACGGCTGGAAGTAGGCGAGGTGCTGCAGCTTGGGCAGTTGCACGTCGCTGCCGGGGCGCAGGCTGAAGGTTTGCACGAAGCCGCTGCCGGTGGCCGCGCTGACCAGTTCGCGCACGATGTACTGGCCGGATTTGTCCTTGCGCTCCCAGTGGTTGCGGCCTTCGTAGTCGGGCTGGGTGGGGTGCATCACGCCCATGCCCTTGCTGTCGTAAATGTAGAAGTATTCGTTGCCGAGGTAGCGCATGGAGCGCACAACATCCTTGGCGCGCTGCTGGGCTTCTTCCCGGCTGAGCTCGCCCTTTTGCTCGCGGGCCTGCATGTCTTTCACCACCGACATCGCCATATCCAGCGCGGCATGCAGCGTGGCCTTGCGGTCTTCCAGCATCTGGCCGCGCAGGTGCATCACCTGCACGCTGGCCAGGCTGGCGAGGCCGGCCAGCGCTATCAGCACCAGGACGATCAGCCGCCCTTTCAAACCCAGTTTTTCGAACATGATGCGATCCCCTCCGCGGGCGGCCGACGATGATCCAAGGCTAGTCCAGCGCCCGGCGATTGCCGGACGCGCGTCGGCAACGGAGAGTGTTTCCGCCACCGCTTGCCAGCCCGCGCGGGCCAGCCGGAGCGGAATCCTGAAGCTATTGCTTATGGACGAGTTATGAAATAGTTCCGCGCCGCCATCTTGTTGGCGGAGAAAGAAAAAAGCCGCTGGGGAGCCAGCGGCAGGGATGTTGCGAACGGCTGAACCGCAGCTGAAATGACGGTGGCAAACCGGGCCATCGGAGATGCCCGGAATACAAGGTTCCGGCTCCTCCGCGGCACTCAGCCTGTCAAGCCGGCAAGCAAGTCCGTGCGCCCCGAGCCTCGCACTTGGCGGCTTCGCTCAGCACAGGCATGGCAAAGGGAATTGCAGAAAGCCGGCTTCGACGAGCCTGCGCTGAGCTTGCCGGCGGATTCAGCCCGAACGGCCAGTGGATATATCAGTTGCCGGGCAGGGCGACGTGCAGCGAGGCTGCAGGCAAGCGCCGCGGCCTCGCTGCCAGCCTCCGGCGCAGCTCAGCAGCGGAAGCGCGCCACCATGCCGTTGAGGTCGTCCGCCACCCGTTCGGCGGACTTGGCGGAGTCTGCGGTGCTAGCCATTGCCGCGCTGGTTTCTTCCACCATCTGGGCGATGTTCTCCACCTGCTGGGCGATGGCGGTGCTGGCGGCGCTCTGCTCCTTGGTGGCCAGCGCCACGTCGCGGATGCGGTCCAACGTGGTGGCCGCGCCTTCGCGGATGGCGCGCAGCGAGGAAGCGGCGTCATGCGCCAGACCGACGCCGTGTTCCACCTGCGGCAGCACGGCATCCATGGCTGACACGGCGGCGCCGGTCTCGCTCTGGATGGCGCCCACCATGTCGCCGATCTGCACGGTGGCGGCGGCGGTGCGTTCGGCCAGACCGCGCACCTCGTCCGCCACCACCGCGAAACCGCGACCCTGCTCGCCGGCACGGGCGGCTTCGATGGCCGCATTCAGCGCCAGCAGATTGGTCTGGGCGGCAATGTCGCGGATCACGCCGGTAACGGTGCTGATCTCTCCCGCCCGCGCCTCCAGCTGGCGGATGGCGGTGGCAGCAGCGGTGACACTGTCGGAGATCTTGCCGATTTCCTCCGCGGCCTGACTCACCCGGTGCTCGCCTTCGCTGGCCTTGTCGGCGGCGGTGGCGGAGCTGTCCTCGGTGTCCTGCGCGCTCTGGGAAATGTGGTTGATGCTCACCGTCATCTGCTCCACCGCGGCGGCCATGGCAGAGGTGGCGTCGGACTGGTTGCGCGCCGCCATCGCCACCTGGTCGGCCGCTTCGGCGATGTGGCCGGCGCTGCCGATGAGGGTATGCGCGTTGTCGCCAACACCGGCCACCATGCCGCGCAGCCCGCTCATCATGGTTTCCAGCGAAGCCAGCAGGCTGCCGGGCGGCGCCTGGCCGGCGCTGGCGGTGAGGTCGCCCTGGCTGGCGCGCTCCATCAGCCGCATCGCCAGCAGCGGCTCGCCGCCGATCTGGTTGAAGATGGCGCGGGTGATGGCCCAGGCCGCCAGCCCCACCAGCAGGATGGCCGCCAGCACGCCGATGGCGGATTTCAGCAACTGGGCGTGGAAGGTGCGGTCCAGGTCGTCGATGTAGAGGCCGGTGCCGACTACCCAGTCCCAGGGCTGGAAGTGCTCCAGGTAGTGCAGCTTGGGCACCTGTTCGTCGCTGCCGGGCCGCGCGGTCCAGCTCTGCACGTAGCCCTTGCCGTTCAAGGCGGCGTCTATCAGCACCCGCATCACGAACTGGCCGGATTTGTCCTTGCGCTCCCAGTGGCTGCGGCCGACGTAGTCCGCCTGTATGGGGTGCATGACGCCCATGGCCTTGCTGTCATACACATAGAAGTACTCGTTGCCGAGGAAGCGCATGTCGCGCAGCACATCGTTGGCGCGGCGCTGGGCTTCCTCGCGGCTCATCTCGCCCTTGGCCTCGCGCGCCTGGAAGGATTTCACCGTGGACATGGCGAGGTCCATGCTCGCCTTCAGCGTCGCCTTGCGGTCATCCATCAGTTGCGTGCGCAGATGCAGCGTCTGCACGCCGGCCAGGCCGACCAGCCCGACCAGCGCAATCGCGACAAGTACGAGCAGCCGCCCCTTCAGACCCATATTTCGAAACATGATGTGGCCCCTCCGCGTGAGCCGGGTAATTGCATATCGATGTGTGCATCGATGTTGTCAGCATCGCCGGCGGGGGCCGGCGATCCGGAACAGGGCCTCTGCATGCATCCACCCTGCCTCATCGTCTTACGACTGGAAACGGCAAAACCTGAACACCATATGCCGATCATGAAGCGGGGCATGGCACATTTACAACTAATGCCATACCCGGAGATGACCATATGGCGCGGCTTTCGCACTGTGGCACCCGGAGGTTTCAGGAACTTTGATCGAAGACAAACGAAGCGCGCTCGCCATCGCGAACGAAAACGTGCAGGCGCAAGTGGGTATTGATTTGCGCTGATGCAGGCATCGGCCTTTTACCTGCCCGACCTGCCTGCGAAAGCGCAGTGATCCGCGGCCAGCTCTCCAGCCCGATGATTCAGCCAGCAAGCCATTAACCCGGCAATGGGATACCAAACAGCCGTTCGGGCTGAGCTTGTCGAAGCCCCTCCCTGCAATGCCCTTCGACAAGCTCAGGGCGAGCGGTGTCTCCTATTTCTGGCCAACCGCAGTCAGCCATGGCTGTGAATACGGATCACAACCAGGCACGGGTCGACTTTCAGAACATGCGCATCTACGATCGTATGGATATTGCGTATCTTGAAAATATTCCCGCTTCAGCGAATTGGCTTCATGCAATGAATCAATGAAAAGCCGGATGAAGACCGGGCAATCCTTTCGAGATTGACTATTGCAGAAGCTGTCACTGCTTCGAATCGATGCAAGCGGTCCATAACGATGTATCTCTCGAAAGAGAACTGGAGACTTCTGCAATGGCAAATGCATTCGGCAGGGTACTGAATGTCGCGGGCGGCCTGGCCCCCAGGGGTGGCCCAGTCCCCATCAATCTCCCGGGCTATCCAGCGGTCTATCCTTCGATCGCCCCCGAGAGCCTGGCAAATGCTCAGGAATACTCCATGTTCCAGTCGCCCCCGATTCATCAGCCTCCCGTGGTGCCGATATTTACGCGGTTGGCCACTGGCGGTTGCGTTCCAATCTGTGCATGTGAGATCAATGCGGCAGGACAGGTTCTCTGGACCTATCTCGTTCATGCCCACGGCGTCAACTACCCGATAAATGTCGCCGCCGCTGCGGTGAATCCGGTGGATGTGTACATCTGCATGAATATCTATTCCACCACTCATTCTCTTTGGGCAGCCCGACACCAGCAAGGCGGATTCTTCGCCACGCTGGACCCCATGAATGTCATTCCGAATGCGAATGCCCTGTTGATCTATTCAGACCATTCAGAGCTGGTCCTGACCAAACAGGGCAGAGTCGCCATCTCGATAGAGTAGGCCGGCTGCCGCCCGCTCAGCGCGGCAACGCCAGTGCCACCTCGTTGGACTTGAACACCGCCACCACCTCGGCGCCGACTTCCAGCGGGTGTTCGCGCAGGTTGCGGGTGGTCTGCGTGGAGATGACGCTGTCGCGGCGGCCGTCGGCGCTCACCACCTCGATCTCCACTTCGGACAGCACGGTGTCGGTGCGTATCGCCACCACCTTGCCGCGCACCTGGTTGCGGGCGTTGAGCGCCTGCACGGTGAGCAGGCGGTCCAGCACCCTGCCCTCCAGCGCGGCGTAAGCGGCGTCGCCGCGGGAGCGCGGGCGCGGCAGCTCGACACGCTGGTCCAGCGCGATGCGGCCGTCCTCGATCAGCACGATGCGGTCGGCCAGCGCCACCGCCTCGCCGACGTCGTGGGTGACCAGCACCGCGGTGAAGCCGTGCTCCCGCCACAGCTGCTCGATCAGGCGCTGCATCTCGATGCGGGTGAGCGCATCCAGCGCCCCCAGCGGTTCATCCAGCAGCAGCAGCCGCGGCCGGTGCACCAGCGCCCGCGCCAGGGCCACCCGCTGGCGCTGGCCGCCGGACAGGCGCGTCGGCCACTCCTCGGCACGGTCGGCCAGGCCGACCTGGGCCAGCGCCTTGCGCGCCGCCTCCCACACCGCCCACTTCTTACCCGGCAGGCCGAGGGCGACGTTCTCTATCACCTTCTTCCAGGGCAGCAGGCGGGCGTCCTGGAACATGATGCGGGTGTCGTCGTCCAGCCCGCGCACCGGTTTGCCGTTGATGCTGAGCGCGCCGCCGTCGGCTTCGTCCAGCCCGGCCAGCAAGCGCAGCAGCGTGCTCTTGCCGCAGCCGCTCTTGCCGACGATGGCGACGAACTCGCCGGGGCGGATGTCCAGGTCCAGCGCACTGAGCACGGTGCGCTCGCCGAAGCGGCGCTCCGCACCCTGCACCTGCACCGCCACGCCATTGGCCGGGCGCAGACCCTGCTCGGCCACCCGCTCGAATTCCTTGCTGTCGATTCCACTCATGGTCTTGGTTCCTCGGCCTCAGGCGGGCTGGTAGGCGCTGTTCCAGCGCAGCCAGGTGCGCTCCAGCAGGCGGGCGGCGACGTCGGCGAGCTTGCCGAGCACCGCGTAAAGGAGGATGGCGAGCACCACGATGTCGGTCTGCAGGAACTCGCGCGCATTCATCGCCATGTAGCCGATGCCGGAGGTGGCGGAGATGGTCTCGGCCACGATCAGCGTCAGCCACATGAAGCCCAGCGCATAGCGCACGCCGACCAGGATGTTGGGCAGCGCGCCCGGCAGGATCACCTGGCGGAACAGCGCCCAGCCGTTGAGGCCGTATGAGCGCCCCATCTCCACCAGCGCCGGGTCCACCGAGCGGATGCCGTGGAAGGTGTTGAGGTAGATGGGGAAGAACACGCCCAGCGCGACGAGGAAGAGCTTGCCCTCCTCGCCGATGCCGAACCACAGGATGACCAGCGGGATCAGCGCCAGGTGCGGCACGTTGCGCACCATCTGCAGGGTGGTGTCGAACAGGTTCTCCGCCAGCCGGTAGCCGCCGTTGATGAGGCCGAAGAAGAAGCCGATGCCACCGCCGATGGCGAAACCGGTGGCGGCGCGGGCGAAGCTCGCGCCCAGGTGGGTGAAGAGTTCGCCGGACAGCGCCAGTTCATAACCGGCCCGCAGCACCGCCCAGGGCGCCGGCAGGATGCGGGTAGACAGCCAGCCGACCTGCGCCGCCAGCTGCCAGACGGCAACGATCAGCACCGGCACCAGCCAGGGCAGCAAGCCCCGCCAGCGCTGGCGGGTGGGAGATTTAGGTTTGCTCATGGTGAGGGTCTCTGGTTTGGGATTCGGGTGATGTGGAGACTGGATGTGCCTGGGATAGGTGCTGGCGTACCGGGGTAGCCGGGGTTCATGTCAGAGCATGCTGGACAGGGGTTCAGGTGAGAGGAGGCAGATGAGCGTTTACGGCTTCCTTGAGTGACGGCGGCTTCCACGAGCGCCCTCTGTTTCCTTGAGCGCCCTCTGTTTCCTTGAGCGTCCGCTGTTTCCTTGGGTGGCTGCGGTGCCCTTGAGCGCCTGCGGGTTCCTTGAGTAATTGCGGCTTAGATGAGTGGCTGAGGTTCAGGCAAGTGACTGCGCCTCAGGCAGGCGATGTCGGCTCAGACAGGCGATGGCGGTTCAGGCGAGCGAAGAGTCCCGGTTTTCTCCCCTCTCCCCTCGCGGGAGAGGGGCCGGGGGAGAGGGGGAGGCGACCGCGAGACTGAACCGCAGCCGCCCCTTGCGGGGCGTCCCCCTCTCCCCGGCCCTTGTATGTTTCCCTCCAGCCGATTTTTAATGAACTTGATCTGCAGAGGGATGGGCCGCCGGCCCGTGGCTTCCTTCTCAGATTCGCGGTTTCGGCCCGATAGCTCGTCCAGCCCTTGGGCCAG
>Ga0206116_1001078_pt1 | contig 17253 bp, 20 predicted proteins | sample 3A1Ametagenome_FD_178000 | JGI IMG/M metagenome (GOLD analysis project Ga0206116, IMG submission 178000) | Enriched microbial communities from leaf-cutter ant dump, University of Wisconsin, Madison, United States - 3A1A | ecosystem: Environmental > Terrestrial > Nest > Insects nest > Nest dump...
AGCGCATCAGTCCGCTTTCCAAAATCATGTATTCATTGGCGATTTGTCCTTTTTCCAAAATGTAATCGCCTTTTTGGAGCATTACTTTTTGGTGGGCATCAATGAGCGTATTAAGCTCTTGGGGACTGATCAATGGATGTTGATATACCTTAGAAAGCAGTTCTTTTTTCATTTTTTCTGGGGATTATTAGGATAATTCTACAGCCACCTCCAAATATCCAAAATTTTCACAAATCCTGCAAATGGTTTTGAATCAGTAAGATAAAAAGCTTTTTTTTTGGAGAGAATTAAAAGTACGATCAATTTCTTATTAACATCAATCTGACCAAAACATTTAACGGGTTGGCACAAGAATACTAACTAAAATCACTGCTTTTACAATGATTCAGTTTCTGAATTTTTTCGTTTTCAAAAAAAAGTTTAAACAAAATTAAAATTAATTTGTGCTAAATGCACAACGGGTTCTATTTAATATTTTCTTTTTGTAAAAACGCTTTTACATAACCATAATATTCTTTCTCGGCTTCCATATTCAGATTGTGTGCAGCATTGTGCAAAATATGAATGGCTTTTTTATCATCAGGAACATTGACCAAAGAATTGTAAATCATCTGTGCCTGCTTCGGGCCAATCGCTCTATCTTGGTCACCTTGCAAAACCAAAACAGGCTTTTGAATCCGGCTTAATTCACTGAGAATATTCAGATGATTGTATTCGCTGTCGTTACGAAATGCTTGGTTGACCAATTCTCCTTTTCTCAACGCTTCCTCGAATTGTTTTTTTGAATATTTTGCTCGTTTATAGTAGGCAGAATCTTTCCCCAATTTCACAGCTTCCGCAAGTGCTTGTTTGTTTGCCCAATAAACATTGAAACCCAATTTTTCGGGATAAGTAAATTTGAGCAAAGTTACATCGTCATACAAACTGTCCCAATTACTTTCTGCTATTTCATTCAGCTTGTTAATCATAGCTTGATATTTTCTGACAGAATCCTGCTCGTTGGTAGAATTCAATTTCTCCATTGCAAGATTTCTTTCAAAATCAATTAAATCTTTAATCGGATAAATTCCGTCTGCTTTCCCACTTGCACAAATAAACGAATTGATTTTATCTTGATGTTCAATCATATAGAGCAATCCCAAAGTTCCGCCCCATGAGCCACCCAACAAATTTATTTTCCTGTCGGGATATTTTTCTGAAATCCAACCAATTACCGCGTCTAAATCTTTAACCGCCTGTTTCATATTGAGCATAGAAAAATCATTTTCTTCTTTGGACTTTCCACAACCACGCTGGTCAAGATAAACAATCAGGTAATCTTCTTCCAGATGTTTCCGGTTAAATTCATGGTCAAATCCGGAATAACCACCCGGTCCGCCATGAAGATTTACCACAATCGGTCCCTTTGAATTTCCAATGAGCCGGGCATACAATTCTGACTTTTCAACCGGAATAAAAACTTCTTCGTCTGTTTTGTGATTTGTTTCACAACTAATTGTCAGGAAACAAATTAACCCTAAAAATAAATTTAATTTCCCCATATAATGGCAACGATTAAATTTGAAGTTAAGTATTTCAAAATATAATTAGTTCAGTTTTATAGCGTGTAAACCCCGATGTCGGATTTGCAATCCGTGACTACAATGTCTTTCAAATCCTGTGATTATCCCAGTCCATAAAAACCACTTCGATTTCCAGGGAGTTATTCAAATCGGAATAATTTCTTGCACTGCTAAAATAGTAATTTTCAGGTTCTGTTACTATCTTTCCTTTCTCGGGATTTTGATGAAAGATTGTTTTGTAGGTTTTACATAAAACTGATTCTCAATTCTTCCAATACAAATTACCTTCGTGGGCAAATGCAACCGTAGGAGATATTCTGGAAACCGCTTCGGCAGAGCAACTTGCGTTGATCAGAGTAAATTCTGCCTTATCGCCTTTTTGGGGCCATTGCATATTTCCTTTGTTGTCCAGCGGAAGGATATTGTTGGTCGCAAATCTCAAGGTTCGGGAAAGATCATATTCCGTTTCCCAAGCATAAAGTTCAGCCATCAGATTTGCTTTTTGTAAAATGTTGCCTGTGCCTAAAGTACTCCAGTGATCTTGTATGTTGTCATTGCCCACCAATACTTCCACTCCCCTGTCTATTAATTTGGGCAGGGGCATCTTTTTATCACGATAGGGTATGGCAGAAACGATTCCGACTTTAGCTTCGGCTAATTTTTCTGAGATCTCGTCGACTTCTTTAGGTTCCAAATAAGCCAAAACATAAGCGTGGCTTACAAAAGTTTTGTTTTGCAGCTGCGGATTTCCCTTTACTTTTTGAATCAGATATTCAATGGTGTATTTACCTTCTTTTCCCAAGTCGTGCAGGTGAATATCAATTCCTTTATTGTGATCTAAAGCCAATTGTACCGTAAAATCAATGGCTTTTTCAATGTTTTTATCAATTCCGTAAGGATCCAATCCACCGATAAAATCTACGCCATCCATTTGTGCAACTTCTCTCATCAAAGGAGCCGAATCGGTGTAATAAAGTCCGTGTTGAGGAAAGGCTACCAACTCTGCACTAAAGGATTCTCTTTTGTTGTCGAGGGCTATTTGCAGGTTTTCCAACGAGCGAAGCCCCGATGTGGTGTCTACATTAAAATGAGAGCGGGCAAAGCAGGTGCCGTAGTTTTGCAGCAAATCAATCAATAAACCCGTGCGATGTACAGAGGTCTCCAACAATTTGGGAATAATTTGTTGCTCGTAAGCAATCATGTCGGCAACCGTTTTTCGTTTGGGCGAAACGGCTTTCCAGGGCAATCCATACAGCGTTTTGTCTAGATGCGTGTGCATATCTTTAAAGGCAGGCAACATCAGCAAACCCTTTGCATCAACAGCATCCGGAAGTTGAGGTTGGTTGGGAGAAATAGCGTCGATTTTACCATTCTTAATCTCTATACAAAACTTCTCTGTTTGGGTTTTCTCAATATAATCATCATTCCAAACAAATCCCGTTTCAAGGAGAACGTTTTTTAAAGTATAATTACCTTTTTGGGGTGCCGAATAGGTTGTTTTCATTTTATTCATTGTTTTTGACAGCCGATAGCCAACCCCAAAGATACAAAGTATCTCACCGATTTAAAGCCTCGCTCCTCCAAATTTTACAGTCTCACTTCAGCCTCGCTGGTGCAATGTCTGCCTTCTATTTTATTATTCGTCCTATTCGTAAAAGCAAAGGAAAACGAACTTCTTTTGTCTGTTCGTTGCCCCAAAGTTGCTCAATGTCTTTTTGCAATTTATCGATTGGGTTGTAGTTGTTTTGTTTGATGAAATGTTTTACGGCCGACCAAGTATTCAAATAACCGATCAAATGTTCCAATGTCCAATGTTGTGTGTTTACAAATTTCGGTGTTCGAATTTCGTCAAACGGAAACGGAATGGTTGTGTAATTCTCGTCGATGTATTTTCGTTCTTTGTCCCAGTATGAGCCGATTACATTTGTATAAAAGTCTGTAATTATATTGTCAATAGGTTCGGTAATCTTTATAAGACTATAACCAACAACACAAATAATGGCGTTGTCTTTTGCTGTCCGTTTTACTTCTATGTAAAACTTGTCAAAGTCAAACCAATGAATGGCTTGCGCAATAACAATTAAATCGAATTGTCCGTTGTTAAAGTTTGTTGTTTCGGCGGGTTGAACAGAATACCAAATGTTGTCCGCCTGCAAAGCATTATCAATTTGTGAAGAGCTGATATCTGTTGCAAATACCTTGTCAAAAGTTTTTGCTAATGCATAAGCGACTTGTCCGTTTCCCGTCCCACAGTCCCACGCATTTTGTCTGTTCGGAATAATGGAGTTCAAATAATCAAAAAAGTCGTTGGGATAGGCAGGGCGATATTTTGCGTATTGGTCTGATTGTGTCGAAAAATTGTCTTTCATAATTTGGATATATTTATGCAAGGTCTGTAAGATTGCACATACCCCCCAAAGATACAAAGTATATTATCGATTTAAAGTCCAACATTCACATAAATTTCCATCCGTTAAATGGAATTTCAACTACGGACTAAAATAGGAGTATCTACGGGTTTGATGGGGAGTTGCCTCGGACCTGCTAAGGGGTGTTCCGAAGGGTGGAGAATTTTATTTTTTTGGAGGTGTTTTTTTAAGTCTTTATAGCCACAGATTTGCCATCCGTGACCCGGAAAAAACGTAGTGATGAAATTATTCTTTCCTTAAACAATCCAAACAGCAAGTTATTTTATAAAGCAAAACGCCAAGCTCTAAGCCTGGCGTTTTGCTTTTTTACTTATTACTACCATCACATGAAAGATTACTTCGTCAGTTCGTTTCGCTCGGGTCGTGTGGAGCGGAGAATTTACTCCCCAATATGCAAATGCGTACTCACAGCAATGCGGTTCCACGCGTTGATGGTTACAATCGCCATAATGATTTGTGCAATTTGATTTTCGGTAAAAAACTCGGTGGCTTTTTGGTAGGTTTCGTCGGTTAAACCGTTTTGATGAATCAATGTGATTTCTTCTGCCATTGCCAAGACCGTTTGTTCCTCGTCGGTATAGAGATAGGCGGCTTCTCTCCATGCACTTAAAACGAAGATGCGTTGCTGTGTTTCGCCGTATTTCAAAGCGTCTTTGGTATGCATATCGAGGCAATAAGCACATGAATTGATTTGCGAAACACGAATTTTAATCAATTCTTTGATGGTTTTTGATAAATCGGTGTTGGCAAGATAGGTTTCCAAACCAAACATAGCTTTGTATGCTTGTGGTTCCAAGTTTTGTGCGTTGATACGTTTTTCCATTTTTTTATATTTATTTGTTAATAATTCTGTTATCGATACTGAATTGAAATTGGTTGTGAGTTGATAAAAGGAAGGCGGCGGTACAACCTACCCAAACCGAATAATCCAAAGGAGCTTTGATTCCTAGAGTAAAGCTCATTGACAAGGCGAATAACAACAAGAGTATTCCCGTTGCAAAAGCTGTGATTTTTGTTTTGTAACCTAAAATTAGGAGTAAAGCAAAGACGGTTTCTAAAAAAGTTGCAATATACGCTCCAAAAATACTTAGCGATTCGGGTAAAAATGCCGTGATTTGTTTGGTGTAATTTTCAAAATTTCGCCAATTGCCCCAAGTGGAATTGTTTCCCCAAAAACCAAATCGGTCTGCAACGGCAGACAAAAATGTGAGAGCTAATGCCAGTCGTAAAAATAATTGTTGAATGGTGTTGTTTGTATGTTTTTCCATTTTCTTTCTCTTTGATGGTACAAAGTTCTTAAAAGCAAAAATGAAAAAACTTAAACTGGTTTAAGAAAACTTTTTCTTGCGAATTTCGCTCAAATATTCGGGCGTGAAACCTAAGTAGGAAGCGATTAAATATTGAGGAACACGTTGCACAAATTCGGGATAACTTTCCAATAAATGAAAATAAAATTCGTCTTTGGCGTAGGAGAAAATGTATTTGATGCGCATTTCTGCCGCCGCATAAGCACGTTGATAAATAAACCGAAAATAACGTTCCAAAACCGAAAAGCGTTGCAACAATTTCGTTTGATTACTTTGCGAAAGCACTAAAACTTCGCAAGCTTCTACCGCCTGAATATAAAACTCGGTTTTTTGCTGACGTTCATACGCCATATTGTCGGTCATCCACCAAGTTTCAATAGCGAATTCCGTGGTTTGTTCCGTACCTTTTTCGTTGATGAAGAATTTGCGTAAAATGCCTTTCAGTACAAAAAAATGTTCTTTGCAAAGCTGTCCGGCTTCCAACAGATTTTCTTTTTTACGCACCGATTTTACGTCGAAAAAAGAAAGAATTTCTTCAAACTCCGTATCGTTTATTGAAACGAATTTGTTTAAATGTGCTTTGAAAATTTCGGACATTTTGGTTTATCTTTTTTCGTTTTCAAAAGAAGTTTAAACAAAATTAAAATTAATTTGTGCTAAATGCACAACGGGTTCTATTTAATATTTTCTTTTTGTAAAAACGCTTTTACATAACCATAATATTCTTTCTCGGCTTCCATATTCAGATTGTGTGCAGCATTGTGCAAAATATGAATGGCTTTTTTATCATCAGGAACATTGACCAAAGAATTGTAAATCATCTGTGCCTGCTTCGGGCCAATCGCTCTATCTTGGTCACCTTGCAAAACCAAAACAGGCTTTTGAATCCGGCTTAATTCACTGAGAATATTCAGATGATTGTATTCGCTGTCGTTACGAAATGCTTGGTTGACCAATTCTCCTTTTCTCAACGCTTCCTCGAATTGTTTTTTTGAATATTTTGCTCGTTTATAGTAGGCAGAATCTTTCCCCAATTTCACAGCTTCCGCAAGTGCTTGTTTGTTTGCCCAATAAACATTGAAACCCAATTTTTCGGGATAAGTAAATTTGAGCAAAGTTACATCGTCATACAAACTGTCCCAATTACTTTCTGCTATTTCATTCAGCTTGTTAATCATAGCTTGATATTTTCTGACAGAATCCTGCTCGTTGGTAGAATTCAATTTCTCCATTGCAAGATTTCTTTCAAAATCAATTAAATCTTTAATCGGATAAATTCCGTCTGCTTTCCCACTTGCACAAATAAACGAATTGATTTTATCTTGATGTTCAATCATATAGAGCAATCCCAAAGTTCCGCCCCATGAGCCACCCAACAAATTTATTTTCCTGTCGGGATATTTTTCTGAAATCCAACCAATTACCGCGTCTAAATCTTTAACCGCCTGTTTCATATTGAGCATAGAAAAATCATTTTCTTCTTTGGACTTTCCACAACCACGCTGGTCAAGATAAACAATCAGGTAATCTTCTTCCAGATGTTTCCGGTTAAATTCATGGTCAAATCCGGAATAACCACCCGGTCCGCCATGAAGATTTACCACAATCGGTCCCTTTGAATTTCCAATGAGCCGGGCATACAATTCTGACTTTTCAACCGGAATAAAAACTTCTTCGTCTGTTTTGTGATTTGTTTCACAACTAATTGTCAGGAAACAAATTAACCCTAAAAATAAATTTAATTTCCCCATATAATGGCAACGATTAAATTTGAAATTAAGTATTTCAAAATATAATTAATTCAGTTTTATAGCGTGTAAACCCCGATGTCAGATTTGTAATCTGTCACTATAAATATTTCAATCCGCTATTACAAATCCTTGTGCCTGTCACACAACCCTAATATACTAAAAATCCATATCTCGTAGTAGAGATACAAAGATTTTACCCTGCAATGCTCATTCATATATCACTTTATTGCAGGATTTGTAAAACAACTACCATTGCAGACACAGACAATGTAACCAACCAATGAATTATAATATTGAGGGGCGGTTTTTTCTTTGCTAATTAACACTAAACCTGATTACCGCATTTGGCCCGGGTCTTTCATAGTTGCGATTAAATTCCTCTGAATGATTTGTCTTTGTCCAGCTGGTGTTACCAAAATCTACAAAATTTGTATATGAGCCTAAAAATTGAAATTGTCTAAAAACAAAAGGTATTCCTTCTGCACCAAGGGGCGAATCAGCGTCTGCAACGTGAAAGTGTAGGTGAGGACCTGTTGTTTGTCCTGTAAAACCAAGAGAAGCAATTATATCTCCCTTTTTTACTTTTTGCCCTACTTTTACTTTTATACTCTTAGGTTGCAGGTGTTCATAAAAGACAAACTTATTATTCCCGATTTTTAGCGAAATATAGTTTCCTGTAGCCCTGTCGGCAGTATATTTTGGATGTTCGGAAAGGGTTTGGCTTTCAGGAAAGCTATCATTAATTGAAGCAATAATACCATCTGCAACCGCTACAACATCTACTCCGTATCCTAACCAATTTGTGATTAAATTTTCATCATCCTTGGCATACTTTCCATCACTATTAATTTGAATAAAGTCAATTGCATAACGACCTGGAATACGAGCCCTTCCATTAACGGTATATATTACTCTTCGATGCCCTTGTTCCCAAAATGGTTCATACACCGCAGCCCAAATACCCTCCTTCAATGGTGCGTCTAAAACTAATTGTGTTAAGGAGCAGTTCGATTCCGAAGTTTGGATTGTAACTTCTTCTGGGTTTTCTTTATTGGTTACTTCAAAAGTGATACGATGGGCAATATTTTTTAATTGATGGTTTTGTAAGTTCAATTCAATATAAACAATACCTGAGCAACTGGGATTTAGTTGCATTATAGTATCCTTAGTTTTAGAGCCAATTGCTGTGTACCTATCTTTAAGTTCGCTTTTTGATATTTTAAAATAAATTGAAGACTCATCGATGTCTATGATAGAAATTTCTTTCAACCTTAGAGTATCTGTTGAAAAGTTGGTCAGGTATATCTCATAGTAAGAAGTTAAATTGTTATCAATTCTTGTGAAACTAATAGATTTGGGCACATCAACATTCAATGTAGTTCTATATGTTTGTGCAAATAAAAGATTACTGCTTAAAATAAAAACAGTAATAATTATCAAGCTCTTAATAGCTGGTTTCATTTTTTGTCAAATTTTTCTAAGGTCTGTTACAATGACAACCAACGGGTTACGTGTTGGTGGGTTGTTGTCTTTCTTAATTCGTTTTTGTCAGCTTAGCCATTGCTCTTACGGGAAAAGTTCCAACGCCTTTAAATTTTGGTGGAATAGCACTAAATGTAAAACCGTCTTTCGGTAATAAATATAAATTGCAAAGATGTTCTACAATCAAAATTTCTGCACCTAAAAGAGTGGTATGAACAGGTCTTGTTTTTCCTGATGTACTGTCAATATTATGTGAATCAATGCCGACTAATTTCACATTACAGTCTCTCAAATATTCAGCGGCTTCTTTTGTGAGGTAGGGATGGTTTTCATAATAATTTTCCGTATTCCAATGGCTGTCCCAACCGGTATGAATTAAAACGGCACGATTTCTAATCTCATAATTTCTTAAATGTTCTTCCGAAATTTGTAATGTTTCTGTAAAAGGAACACTTATAACAATTGCATCAAGGTCAACAAAACGTTCAAGTTCAACTTCCGATAAATCTTTACCTTCCTCAAACCTGTGAAAAGGACAGTCAATATATGTTCCCGTATTTGTAACCATTTCAATTTTTCCAATCTGAAACTCGGTTCCTTCTTCGTAAAATTGTTTTGAATTTTCTCTGCTTAGATAGTCGCAAACAATTGGTGCTGGTAATCCTTTATAGGTTACAAGTCCGTGCTCTATTGTATGACTTAAATCTATTAAAAGTTCATTCTCTATTTTTTTGTTGATTGGCTTCCTCTTATGTGGTTCGGTCAAAATTTCTTTGTTTAGAATTTTGGTTTGTCCTACCATGAGAAGTCTTAGATCTTCTACGATATAGTTCGCAAGTTCTTTGTCAGAAATATTGTCGCCCAATATGTCAAGCCGAAAATCTTCGCCTTTTATACTTCCACCGTTTGTGAAATATATTTCAAAGTCAAATTTTACTCTTTTTTCCATTGCTAATTTTTGTTTTAATATGTTTCTTACAATGACCGCTAATTAATGAGTATACGAAATAATCGGGATAGCCCAAAGCCTTTGTTCAAAGATTGTATATTCCGGTGCAGCAATTCAAGTACTCACCGGCATCACGGCTTCCCAAAGCGCTATTTCTTTTCCTTTTGATCATACTTGCTTAACTGTAAAAAACGTATCGGGTCATCCATTTCAATAATGTCGGTTACAGCCTGCATTTTGTCGACTGCATTTTTGTAGTATTCTTCGGCTATTTTATAACCAATATAATAGCCTAAATCCGCAGGCTTGCCTTTTACGGTAGAATAGTTGTATAACCAGTTCTTGGTACTGCTGTTACAGAGTTCGTCTTTAAACGCTTGCCATAATTCCTTTTCATGCTGATTACCATATTCGTGAGCCACTATGTTTATCTGGCTTCCCGAGATTAGTTCTCCAATAAAATCACAAAAACCTTCTTGCAAACATTTATATAGCAGGTTGCAATCAACTGCGTTTTTGTCAGGAGTCGTTTTTTGCTGGGTATGGACATACTCGTGCGCAACAATATTTTTTATTTTCAGGACAATGTCACTTTCACTTGCCAACATTTTGCTATAGGCACTGTTATCAAACTCAGACAAATCAATATCTGAAGTTGATGTTGCCACCTCCGCACCGATTAATAAAAAATCCTCTGAAACCGTACCGCCTGTATTGACCAAGCCAATCGCAAAGCACACCTTTTTGGGTTTGAAATTGGGATAAATCTCCTTAAATTTTGTTACAATTTCCTCAACCAATGGAACCGCCTTATGAACTTTATACGTGTTGAGCCGAACTGAATTGTAAAATTTTGGAAACCTTGCAACCGCGTTGACAAATTCCTCTGCTGTAAGTTGCCTCAACCTGATGAAATCCAATAAGCCTGCTGTCGCCCGGTCTAAATAAATGGTTTGAAAGGCATGAACACTGTCGGCATGTGTTTTGCTTGTTTTAAGGCTGTCGAAAGCTTCCCAAAAATGATCAATATCTAAAGTCTGAACAATCTTGCTGTTTTCGGACTTAAGTTCATTTTTTATTTCCTCACTCGGGCGGGAGGCAACTTTTGACATGGCATTCTGGAATATCGGTACATTTTTATTCTTAAAACTTTCGTCCTCAACAATTCGCGTTGTGTTATTTTTGATGTTTAAATTTTCCTTATTCAGATTAGATTCCTGATAGGATTGTCCGAAGAAAATGGTAACTGTTAAAAACAGTAAAAATGTAAAAATAAATTTGTTCATATGGGTTCAGCTATTAAAATTATAAGTTTCAATAAATTATAATCACAGCTCTAAATCCGGCGCTTGGGTGACTTTAATGGCTTTATTTATTGGTTTTAAGACGCCCAAATCCTATTCTGCAACCTTATTACTTATTTCAATATCATATTTCCGTATCATATTACTCATCTCTGAACCAGTTTCCTTTCATCTCATCAATCCGTTTTGCCTGCTCTTCCGGCGTTACATCTTCAACATGGGTTGCTATCCACCATACATTTCCCTTGTTATGGACTGGCAAGTATTCATTTTCTTGTCGAACGCACTGCTTTCACTTTTTGAATTTTGTCGTCTTTCAAAAAATTATGGTATTCTTCTGTCTCTATTCCATAAATTGCAACTTTTCCTTCTTTATTGCAATGAATTCCAAACCCATAACTCTTTGTCAAGGGTGAGGTTCTCAAACAAGGAATCCCTTTTGAAAAAAACAGCTTCCTTTGTTGTTCATATTCAGATTGTGCTAAGCCATTTTTTTCTGCAAAAACTAGAAACAAAACATCATCAGAAGAATATTTGTACGGACATTTTGAAATCAAGTTATATTGTATTTCTGCAACTGTTCTTTGCTCTCTTGATGGAGGTATGGTTCCACAAGTTGCTTTTGTATCAGGTGCAACTTCAATAAATGTGTTAAAGTAGTTGGTTGTATGTATTTTTCTTTCCATGATTTCAACCTTTTCTTATTCATTGAAGCATATTATCGCTTGACTGTCGTTCCCATTTTGACAAATCTAATAACGTCAACCCGCCTATTACCGATACGATGTCGACAGTTCGTCGTTTTGTTTATCCATTCGCTTCTGTGTAATTTTTAAAGTTATTCAAAATCGATTGCCAACCGCCTTTTTGCATTTCGATAGGGTTTTGGCTTTCGGCTTCAAATTCAGTTATTACGCTGGTTTCGCCATTCTTTTCTTCGAACGTATTGATGACTTTCCGACCGTCGGCTATGGTATAAACGATTTTCTTTTCCGGAATGATTTCGTTATAAACCGCCTCAAAATCAAATCCGAAACTACCGTCTTTGGCTTCCATTCTTGCTTTGTAAACACCTCCAACTTTCATATCGTTAGTGGCTGTCGGACAATGCCAACTTGGGTCTGCAAAGTTCCAATTTACAATGTGTGTCGGATTGGTGTAATAGTCCCAAACTTTTTTTACGTCTGCATTTATGGTTGCAGTTACTGTTATTTTGTTGTCCATATTTATTTTGTTTTGTATTAATTGTTGATGTCTTTGGTTGCTGATTTTAATTCATCGGTTTAATATCGAACCACATGTTTTCCAAACATTTGACCCCGATGCTTAGCGTATTTAACCTCCCAAAACTATGCTTTCATTTTCAGCAAAAACTTGCCCTATGGCAAGAAATGGAAGTTTCCGAAGCTACTCATCCTCGAGCCAGTTTTCTCTCATCTCGTCAATCCGCTTTGCTTGTTCTTCCGGCGTTACATCTTCAATATGGGTGGCTATCCACCATATATTTCCATTTTTGTCTTTCACACCGCCATAGCGTTCGCCGGCATGTGTCATCGTTGTAGGCTCAAATATGGACATGCAACCGTATGCTATTGCTTTTTTATAAACTTCGTCGCAATCATCCACATAAATATAAAGCGAGCCCGGAAAGACCCCGAAAGCCTTTGTGGGTTCTCCGGCCATCACAATACTGTCGCCGATTTTTATTTCCGCATGCATGATTGCTCCCGTCGGCCGGTATAGCTTTGACATCAATTGAGCCCCAAAAACATGGGTCAGGAAGCTTATCAGTTCTTGAACATCGGTCACCATCAAATAGGGGTTTACGGTATTCATCTTATCAGGTTTAAAATGGACTGTGTTCATTTTTGTTATTTTTTTATCTCTTTTAATTGTTCCAACTTCTTTATCAGCGTTGCTTTTTCGGATGGGGATGGGGTCAATTGAAGCGCTGTTTGATAATGAAATATGGATTTGTCTCGGTCTGTACAGGCATACAAGAAACCTAATAATTCGTGGTAATAACTATTATTGTTGAGCTGTAATTTTTCGGCTTCTATAGCAGCTGCTTCATATCCGTAAACTTTTGCAAAGGCAAATAGCCGGTTCAGTGCTGTTATGGGCGAATACTCAATCAAAATAAGCTGATTGTACAGTTGTAAAATCTGTTGCCATTTGTCTGAATCTGTTGTTTGTACTGTATGCCAATAGGCAATCCCGGCCTCTAAATGATATTTTGAAACTTCGTTTCCGTTTGTCGCATGAATGAGATAATAATTCCCCCTGTCGATAAGCGATTGATCCCACAAGCTTTTATCTTGCTCATCAAACAAAACAGCTTCTCCTTTGTCGTTGCTCCTTGCTTTTAACCGTGAACTTTGAAAACACATCAATGCGAGCAAGGCATTTGTTTCCGCGGTATTGGTATCATCGTTTTCTGTCAGGCTAAGCGTTAATCTTAGGGCTTCCGTACAACATTCATTTCGGATTTGAGGATTGTTTGTTTTAGAAAAATACCCTTCGTTGAATAGTAGATATAATGTTTTCAAGACCGCAGCTAATCGCGACGTTATTTCCCTTGCACTTAATGTCTTGATTTGGAAATTGCTGTTCCGAAGATTGGATCTCGCTCTAAACAATCGTTTTTTTATGGCTTCAGGTTTAGCTAAAAAAGCGTTGGCGATTTCTTCTACACTAAACCCACAAAGGATTTGAAGTGCCAAACAAATCTGCGCTTCCGTTGAATTTGACGGATCACAAACGGCAAAAATCATGGCCAACTGGCTGTCTGCAATAATTTGTTCACTAAATTCAACATCATCCTTGGCTATTGGTGCGGTTGACGCTATCACGCCTTTGACCTGCGTCTCAAAAACAGCAATATGTTTGAAATAATCTTTCGTTTTGTTTTTAGCAACCGTGTAAAGCCAAGCCGTAGGATTCTCGGGTATGCCGTTGATGGCCCAATGTTCCGATGCTTTTAGAAACGTGTCACTGGCGATATCTTCAGCAATTTCAATATGCTTTAATCCAAAATGACGGCACAAAACGGCCGTCATCTTAGCATATTCCTGACGGAATAAATGGGGTAATAACTTATTATGTGCCTGTGGCTCTTTCAACATAGAACAAACAATTATTCAGGGATAAAAGCAATGGCATCTATTTCAACCAAGAAATCGGGATGAGCTAATGCAGACACATAGAAAACAGTGACAGCCGGTGGGTTTTTCAAATGCCCCAGATACTTCTGGGAAGCCTGAAAGCCTTTCTGCAGATCTTGCCCAAGAACCATGTGAATGGTTAGTTTTACAAGGTTCTCAAACGTAGCGCCCGCAGCTGTCAATGCAACCTGCAAGTTCAACATAACTTGTTCGGTTTGCTTGCCTATATCACCCTTTCCGATAATTTCCCTCTTTGCATTTACAGCATTCTGCCCACCAACATAAATCGTCTTGCCCGCTCCTTTAGTCGTAACAATTTGGGAGAATGCCGGATTCTTGGACAACTCGTCCGGATTGATAAATTGGATTTCACCGCTCATGCTATTATATTTATTGCTATCGTTTCAAAACCTCCCGAACTTCAACGTTTCCACCTACCTGATGAAAAATCGGATTACCTTTGGCCATTTCCACCGCTTCATCAATCGTTTCAGCCCTTACAACAATGTAACCGCTGATAAATTCTTTGATTTCAGTATAAGGCCCGTCCGTTACTACATTGTTAGGTTTTACGGTTTTGGCGCTTCCGGGCATCGGCAAAAGTGTATTGCCTTTATCCACTAATTTATTTTGTGCTGCAATACTGCCCAGCCAGTTCATTCGTTCCTGCATTTGTTCCGGCGAGGGTTTAAAGTCAGCCACGTCTTTCAGTCTAAAAATTAACGCAAATTCTTTCATTGATATAAAATTTTTGATTCAACTTAATGACGATTGAATTTCTCATACGGGGACATTGACTTTCATTTTCTGTACTTTATTCCCTACTGCTTTACCCGACGAACCCCATACATGCATTCTATATTCCTGTACCGCCTAACAACTCCAGTACTTGTCCTTTTTCCGGCGTCCCTGCCAGAAGGGGCATGGCTTTCATTATCAACGCTTTTACACGTTCCCCTTTTAAGGAATTGTCGTGATCTTCCTTACTGTCCCATATTTCGGTTACATAAACCGCATGCTTATCTGTTTCATCTTTTCCGATGACATAAAGTCGGCAACCTTTTACAGTGGCTACAAGCTTAGCAGCCTCTAACAAGATATCCGCCAACTCATCCCTGTGGCCTTCCTGCGCCGTTAGCTTTCCATGCTGGAGATATTTATTGGTCATTTGACTGGTCATTTTATATGTGGTCAATTGGTTTATGGTCTATTGCATTTTTATCCTTATCAAGGGTGATAAATGCGTTCTGCGCAACTTCAATGATGTTTCCTTCAACATCTGTGAAGTAAAAGAAAAGTCCGCCAAAGGGTGGCTCCGTCGGCTCTTTCAAGATTTTTACTTTGTCTTTCAGTTGGTCGTATAGTGCTAACACTTCTTCTTTATTGTCAACATTATAACCAATTGTCACGGAACGAAACCCTTGTCCATTATGGTCAACACCGATAAAGTCTGCAAGCATTTTTCTATCGCAAATACTCAATAAAAATCCATTGAGTTTATAAAATGCTATGTCTTTGTTCTCTGCTACAGTTGTCCAGCCTAAAACTTGTCCGTAGAAATTTTTCATTGCGTTCAAGTTGTCCGCTCCAATTGTCAATACGCTTATTCTTTGTTCCACTTTCTTTTTTTGATTTTGTTGGTAATCTGATTTTCTACTTTAGAACACTCCTACATCCGGTAACATTTTCGGATAATGCACTTTGTAACCGTTGCCTCCGCTTGGAATGAATATAACGTTTACAACGACCACTAACGTATTTGTATATGGTCGACTGGCAATCAATAGCCTACACGTTTACCAAGGTTGCTATATCAAACTTCTTCATTTTCATGAAGGCGGCCGCAACTTTTTCGGCTTTGTCCGGCTGGCTCATTAGTTCCGGTAAAATTGTGGGTACAACCTGCCAGGAAACACCAAATTTGTCTTTCAGCCAACCGCAACGATTTTCACTACCGCCATCGCTGGTTAACTTTTCCCAATAGTAGTCGATTTCGTCTTGCGTTTCACAATTGACCACAAAAGACACCGCATCGTTAAATCCCAAATCGGATGTTGCGTTGAGGCACATAAAAGGCTTACCGTTCAATTCCATCATCACAACGAACGGGTTCTCATCCGTAATTTTTGAATTGGGGAAAACAGAACAATAGAACGTGGCCGCTTCTTTTGCTTGTCCGTTAAACCACAAACAAGGATAAATTTCATTTTTCATTTCCGTAGATTTTTAATTTATTGTTAAAAAATAAAATTAAAATAGCACAAATTCTCATTAACTAATTTATTTTAAATAAAAAGAGAGAGATTATTCAGTCGGCATTTTCGACATATCCATAAAGAAAATTTCCCAGGTATGTCCGTCAAAATCTTCAATGGTTCGTTGCTGCATAAAACCGTAATCCTTCATTTCGTTGGGTTCGGTTCCGCCTGCTTTTAAACCATTTTCTATGATTTTATTTACTTCGTCCAAACTGCTGACCAACAACGAGAAAAGTCCGGCAATATTTGTTTTTGTATCCGCAATCGGTTTGTTGGTGAAAGTGGTAATTTTTTTGTGTGTATGAAGCATTACATAAATACTTTCGCTCCAAACCATACATTTTGTCGAGTCATCCGAAAATTGTGGATTGTTTGTAAATCCCAATGCGGTATAAAAATCCGTAGATTTTTTTAAGTCTTTGACTGCTAAATTGATAAATACCTGTTTCATTTTTTTATTTTTGATTGTTATAATTAATCATCCATTTCACCCCGAATTTATCGGTAAACGAACCGAAATAATCGCCCCAAAACATATCTTCCATCGGCATTTCGATTTCTCCACCGGCAGAAAGTCCGTTGAAAATCCGATCAGCTTCTTCACGGCTGTCGGGCGTAACTGAGATGTAATTGTTGTTGCCCATGTTCAGTTTTTGTCCTCTGGAATCAAGACAATCTGATGCCATTAGGAATTGCCCGTCGCCAATGGGAATGGAAACGTGCATGGCATAATCTTTTTCGTTTTCGGAAAGATTTTCATTGCCGGGAACATCGCTCATTTTTTGGATGAAAAGTTCACCGCCAAAAACGGATTGATAAAATTTGAATGCTTCTTCAGCGTTTCCTCCGAAATTTAAATAAGGATTTAATTTCATAGTTCTTTGTATTGGATTCAACCATCCAAAACTATGCTTTCCTTTTCAACAAAAACTTGCCCTATGGCAAGAAATGATATTTCAGAAAATTTCCTTTCGGATTCTGCTGAATGAAGTGTCGGTAATCCCTAAAAAACTCGCAATATATTTCAGCGGAGCCTGTTGCACGACT
>Ga0206116_1001079_pt1 | contig 17235 bp, 5 predicted proteins | sample 3A1Ametagenome_FD_178000 | JGI IMG/M metagenome (GOLD analysis project Ga0206116, IMG submission 178000) | Enriched microbial communities from leaf-cutter ant dump, University of Wisconsin, Madison, United States - 3A1A | ecosystem: Environmental > Terrestrial > Nest > Insects nest > Nest dump...
TGATTTGGCCGCTGTTGGCAAATTTCCTGAGCACATAACCGTCTTTCGGTGCTCTGATTTCAGAATTGCTGAGGTTGAACTGGGCTGCATTAAATTGTTGCTGAGCGATCTCAACGGCTGTTCTGCTGTTTTCCAGTTGTTCAAGCGTCACGACACTGTCTTTATAAAGTTTGACAGCGCGGTCATTATCCCGCTGTACTTTCTGCAGGCCGAGCTCCGCCTGTCTGACCTGTGCTTTGATCTCTGTGAGGTCAAGCGTTGCCAGCAATTGTCCTTTTCGTACATAGTCACCTTCCCGGACCAATACAGAGCTGATGATACCGCCGGTTTTGAACGACAGGATGGTTTCATCATCGGTGGTGAACTGACCGGATAAGGAAACAGGTACAACTTTTTTTCCTTGCTGAATGGACAACGTCCGGACGGGAATCGTGTCATTGGCTTTGGGAATGGCTACCGGTTTTTCTGCTTTGCTGTCGCAGGCGGAGAGGAGAGCGGCAATGGCTATAGCGATGAAGAGCGTTCTCATATAGGTGTAAGATTAGTTTGATATAGGATAAGTGGCAGCCTGTCTTTCCACGGCTGCTGCGGATTGCAATACTTTATAGGTGTGGATATTGACCAGTGTCTGGGTGGTAGTCAGCTGGTTCCTGGCGTCAATATATTCGATCAGGGAATGGATGCCTTCCTGGTAGCCCCGGTCGATCAGGCGGAAATAGCTCGCCGCGCTTTCATATTGCCGGATGGCTTGCTGATAGTTGGTAACAGCTGTTCTGAGCTCATTCTGAGCCATTTCGAGCGCGAGGTCAAGTTGCTGCTTCGTTTGATCCAGCTGGAGCTCTGTCAACCGGACATCTATCCGGGTCTGCTGGAGCTTATATTTCTGGGGACGATTAAAAATCGGCATATCTACCTGTACGCCGATCAGGTAATAGAGTGAATTGTCCCGGAATTTGAACCGCTCCGCCTGGGCACCCAGGTCTGCGAAAGCCGATACTTTCGGAGTAAACAGCTGCTTTTGCATCTTATACCGGGTCTCATGGATGAGCTTACCGGTGTTGATCATCTTCAGCTCTTCTCTTTGCGTTGTTCCCAGCTGGGTGGTGGTAGCGAGAATATTACCGATCTCTTCTTTAGCATTATAGGTGGTCAGGATTCCGGCATCCAGCGGCTTATTGAGCAGGAAGTTGAAATACGCCTGGGCGTTTTTAGCCTGTAGTGTAGCCGTATTGAATTGGGCCATGACCTGTTCCAGCTCTGTCTGTGCCCTGAGTACTCTGGCGGGTAGCCCTTTGCCGTTCTCGAGCAGCGATTCATTGACTCTTACGTTCTGTTGCACCAGGCGCTGCGCTTCCTGATATATGGAAACATTTTCCAGCGCCATGAGGTATTGAAAATATGCCTGTTTGATCTGCAAGACCAGCTCTCTTTTGTAGGTCTCTACTTCAATGGCTTTCAGGAAATGCTGCTGTTCCTGGATATTGCGGTTGTGGATGATATCAGAATGATAGATCGGTATAGAGGTCCTGATGTGGACGTCCGCCTGGTTTCTCGGTAGAAAATATTGCTGTACATTCTCTATCTGAGGAAACAGATCCATCTGGGTCAGAAAATTGAGCGTACTGTACACCGGGTTGAGCATGTCTCCGACAGGTACGTCAATGGAACGTCCACCTTTTCCTGACAGGAAACCGGCTGCCAGATCTATTTTGGGGAGAAAGAGCATCTTTGCTTCCTGCAAACCAGCCATTGCCTTTTCAAGGGAGACATTTTTTTGCTGTAAAACCAGGTTGTGTGCTATACCTTCTTCAATGTATGCATCCAGCGCAGTTTTCTCCTGGGCTGCCAGCCGCTGGCTGCTGATCAGCAAAGCAGTGACTAAGAGGGTGATAAGCTTTCGGGTCATTGGATTTGAGTTAACATCGTTAAGTATAATTCTATTTTACAAGGATTTCGATGAGGTGTACCAGGTTATTGTATCCGGCATCCACTATCGTGGTCCGGTTGTCAGGGGAAATGGCTTTACACCTGTTTTTGATATGCAGGGAAACCATACCGTGCAAAGCCGACCAGATCACATAGGCAGATGGCTCTATATCGAGCAAAGGAAATTTCCCGCTCAGCTTGCAGTCGCTCAGGGTCTGCTTCAGGTAAGCGAAGGCATTGGTACCTTCCGCCCAGATGTTATCTTCTGTAGCTTCTACAAAATCTATGGGTGCGCTCTGTATAAACATCAGTTCGTAGAGCTCCGGATTCTCCAGGGCAAAGGAGATGTATATTCTTCCCATGGCTTTCAGCCGTTCAAAGGGATCTGCTACATGCATGAGCACCTGCATCCTTGAATTCAGCTGGGCAAAGCCTTGTTGATGGAGTGCGTGGAAGATAGCGTCCTTATCCTTATAATACAGGTAAATCGTTGTCGGACTGTATTCTATTTTCTTGGCAATATTCCGGATAGAGGTTTGTTCGAAACCTTGCTGCGTAAATAATTCCATCGCTGCATCGAGAATCTTTTTACTCAGATCTTCTTTTTCCTTTTGTTTTCTGCTGGCTATGCTCATGTTCGATGTAAATATAATTAACACTGTTAACTAAAATAGTGTAATAGCCTAGGTATTTTTTAAAATAATTATTAGTTAAAATTGTTAGGGGTAGTATGACAAATTTTTTGTGCCTATTCCTAACTGGCTTTACACAAAAAACTAAAGCATTGACCAAGCTGTATTCATTAAACATTCTGTACCGGACAATGGCGAGAAGAGCATCTTACATCCGAACAAATATTACACGGACTCAGAAAAAGAGGTTATTATTAAAGAAATGACAAGAGATCCTGATCCGGCAAAACCTTACGGGCTTTAAGTAAGCGATATCACATAGAAGTACAATCTGTACAATGGGCAAGAAATAAGATGTCGCACTTTTACAGCGTCAGCTCACATTCCATTCTTCACTTTCTGCCTTCATCTTTATTCAATTATTATCTTCTCTATCTTTTTGCCTTTGTCATACGCTATGCTCAGATAGTATATACCGCTCACCAGGTGCCTGAGATTTATCTGGTTGGTACCTTCCTGTATCCTGTCGCTGAAGATCAATCTACCCAATCCGTCATGTAACTGTATCTGTGAATTCATCCCTTCTATACCTACAGCACTTATGATGAACCGGCCCTTATTCGGATTCGGATAAATACGATAATGCGGTGTGTGTGATTCCTGTCCGAATGAGACCTCCACGATTTTGCTGTACTTGTAGGTGCCGTCAAAGTCCGTCATTTTCAATCTGTAATAATTAATACCTGACAGCGGTTCTCCGTCCCACGCATCGTAATGCTGTTCTATGCCGTTGAGGGCTGTGACCGTAGAGATAGTTTCCCAGTTGCGGGCATCTGAACTTCTTTCTATCCCGAAATGAGATACATTTTCTTCGTTGACAGTATGCCATTGGAGATGGGTTTTGTCTTCTACTGCGGATGCTGTAAAGCTCAATAAATCCAAAGGCAGTACTGCATCGTCCATAGTCATAGCCATTGTACCTGTGCTGAACGAAGTCACCTGAAACTCTGCATATCGGATATCCTGATATTTTCCGAAGATGTAGCCGGATGTATCTGCATTTTCGCTGTACTGATATTCTTTATAGCCGGTAGCCTGAATATTCCAGACATCATTACCGTCAACTTTATAAAGTATCAGTTTAGACAGACTGTCAACTACCATTTGGGAGGAAACATCCATACTATCTGTTTCATTGAAATAGAATCTCACGCTGACAGGATTTCCAAAAGTATTTTCACTTTCCAATGTCCAGCTTCTGTTGAACGGATAGAAGTTTTTAGGCTGGGTATAAGGCAGTGCCAGAGCTTGTGCGCTTCTGTTGTAGCTTTCCTGCAAAACAGTTCCTGCATAGATTGCTCCCAGATTTTGACCATTGGGATGTACGGACACGAAAACTTTATTTTCCGTACCATCATCATGATAGTAGTGCCTCCATCCGTCAGGAGTCTGGCAGTACCCTGTGGCATTGAGAGCAGAGTTAGCTGTATGATGTAGAGTGAATCCCCTGTTTTCATACGCTCCTATATCCACGGTGGATTCAGCAATACGAGGATTGCCTAAGATATCCGTAGTAATTTCTGATGGAATAGCTGAATTGTCTCCTGCATTGATGGCAGGTGAGCAGGGTTGTAAGCGGTAATCGCCGGCATCGGGATTAATAAACAGCGGATTTACAGCGCCATCTATATTGCCTGTGCCGGAGCCGTCTAATCCCTGTATCAGACTGTGCTGACGGTTGCCGAAAACAGTAGCGATGCCAGGGTTGCCGGGATTCTTGCCTATACCATTACCCCAGATAACAGAGTTGCGGATGACAGGATAACCTGTAATAGAATTATACCATTCGGCTCCCTCCGGGGCAGTGTTTCCCGATATAGTTACGTTGGTCATTTTAATTGACGAACCGGAATTGTGTACGCCCCCTCCATTTTCAGTGGCTGTGTTTCCATAAAAAACAGTGTTTACCACGTCAACAGGAGCAAGAGTTGAATTGCACCAACCACCACCTTCTTTAGCTTCATTTCCCGAAAAAACACTGTTTATGATTGAAAGTAATGCAAAGCGACTACCCTGATTATAGATGCCGCCGCCCCAATACGCAGCTGTATTCCCCGAAAAAATACAATGAGAGATAACAGACGAAGAAGACGAAGAAGGCGACAAAAATATTCCACCGCCGGAACGACCTGCTATATTGTCCGAAAAAGTACAATGCAGTATCAAAGACGATGCTGACTGCATACTCATTCCACCACCCAGATAGGCTGCGTAATTGCCGGTGAACGTACAGTGGCGTATCACAGGAGCGGCTTTTTGAATGTACATTCCGCTGCCTTCATCCTGATAATAACCGCTTCCGTTTATCACAACTGTATTTTGGTTTTCATCATCAGCATTCCCGGCTGTAATGCTAAATCCGTCTAATACAAGGCTGCTGTCTATGTCTTCTGCACCGGCTATCATCACTACGTGGTAGGCATTGTCGGTACTGTTATTGGGTGTACCAATGTCGCCGCTTAGTATAGTCAGGTTGTTGTTCCAGTCCCTTGTTGTACCGCCGCCACTTGGGTAGCCGCCCAATACTGCCAGGCCGTCCCGGAGGAAGTAAAAAGTTTTGTTCCTGTCGGTAATATTAGTTGAGTTGGTCGGAGGTATGTGCTCCGGGTAGTAAGTGCCTTTGGCTACTAATATACTGTCTATATCAGTACAACTGTGTGCTGCCAGTACCGCACCGGCAAGGGAAGTATAGGCATTAGCCCAACTGCTGCCGTCATTAATTCCCGTAGCGGAGCTGTCCACATATACGATATTATTACCGGTTGCTCCCTGATATTCATACGCTCCCATATCCACCATACAGCCTCGTATCCGTGGATTGCCTGCTAAGTCGGTAGTGATACCTGCTGGAATGCTGTCGTTATGCCCGGCATTGATAGCCGGTGAAGCCGGCTGCAAAGTATAGTCGCCTCCGGTAAACGGTGCGGTAGTATAACTTGGTGCATTAACAAACAGCGGATCGGCATCTGTAATATTTGTACCTGTCGGATAGCCACCCTGCACTATGCTGTATGACACAACTGGTGCACTGCCTTTGTTTGCAATAGCGGAGCTGCTACCCCAGAATATACTGTTGCTGATAGAACCAGAACCATTGTCATAGTTTATATCGCCGCCTAACGCAGCCTTATTTCCCGAGAATATACTGTTGGTAATAGTGGGAATAGAATAAAAATTATGCATGCCGCCGCCCCAAGTCGCAGCTGTATTCCCCGAAAAAGTACTATTGATAATAGTGGGAGAAGAATAAGAATTATACATGCCGCCGCCGCCCACATCAGCTTTATTCCCCGAAAAAACACTGTTGGCAAAAGTGGGAGAAGAAGAATAAATATACATACCACTACCGTATCCTCTTAGTACGTTTGCGTTGTTTACAACAATGAGTCCGCTGCCGTCGGCATTGCCTCCGGTAACGGTAATGCCGCTAATGTGCAGTGTGGAGTATGTACGCATTGCCAATATTACATGGTAGGCATCGTTATTATTTCTTGTGTTACTTTTATCCAAATCGCCGCTAAGTATGGTTGGATTAGCATCCCAATCTCTTGTGCCACCACCGCTTGGGTAGCCGCCCAATACAGCTAATCCGTCCCGGAGGAAGTAAAAAGTTTTATCTCTATCCGTGGTAGTACTATTTGTAGGCGGTATGTGCTCCGGGTAGTAAGTGCCTTTGGCTACTAATATGGTATCTATGCAGCTACTGCTATGTGCTGCCAATATCGCATCGGCAAGGGAAGTGTAGGCATTAGCCCAACTGCTGCCGTTATTAGTTCCGGTGGCGGAGCTGTCCACATAAATAATATTCCATAATATTTTCAAATCTAGCGTAACGGTACTGTCGCAACCATTCACGGCTGTAAATATTTCTGTATAAATTCCTGATTTGGTCAGGGACTGACTACCGAAAAGATAAGGTATTTCATTGGCACAAATACTTAGAGATACGGCATTGCTAAAAACAGGCAGTACTTCCAAAGTCAGTGTAACGGTGCTGTCACAGCCATTTTGTGCTGTAAATATTTCCGTATAGATTCCTGATTCGGTCAGGGATTGATTGCCAAAAAGATAAGGAACTTTACTGGCACAAATACTCAGAGAAACAGCATTGCTGAAAACAGGCAATACTTCTAAAGCCAGCGTAACGGTACTGTCACAGCCATTCACTGTCGTAAATATTTCTGTATAAATTCCTGATTGGGTCAGAGATTGATTGCCGAAAAGATAAGGAGCTTCATTGGCACAGATTTTTGAAAAAGCAATATTGCTGAAAACAGGCAATACTTCTAAAGCCAGCGTAACGGTACTGTCACAGCCATTCACTGTCGTAAATATTTCTGTATATATCCCTGATTGGGTCAGAGATTGACTACCGAAATGATAAGGAAATTCATTCACACAAATACTCAGAGAAACAGTATCGTTGAAAACAGGCAATACTTCTAAAGTCAGGATAACCGTACTGTCACAGCCATTCACTGTCGTAAATATTTCTGTATAAACTCCCGGTTCGGTCACGGATTGACTACCGAAAAGATAAGGAACTTCATTGGCACAAATATTCAGAGAAACAGCATTGCTGAAAACAGGTAATACTTCTAATGTCAGCGTAACGGTACTGTCACAGCCATTTACGGCTGTAAATATTTCAGTATAAATTCCTGATTGGGTCAGAGATTGATTGCCAAAAAGATAAGGGGCTTCGCTCGCACAGATACTTATAGAAACAGCATTGCTGAGAACAGGCAATACTTCTAAATCCAGCGTAACGGTACTGTCACAGCCATTCACTGCTGTAAATATTTCTGTATAATTTCCTGATTGGGTCAGAGATTGATTGCCAAAAAGATAAGGGGCTTCGCTCGCACAGATACTTATAGAAACAGCATTGCTGAAAACAGGCAATACTTCTAAATCCAGCGTAACGATACTGTCACAGCCATTCACTGTCGTAAATATTTCTGTATAAACTCCCGGTTCGGTCAGGGATTGAGTACCGAAAAGATAAGGAACTTCATTGGCACAAATACTTATAGAAACAGCATTGCTGAAAACAGGCAATACTTCTAAAACCAGCGTAACGGCGCTGTCACAGCCATTCACTGTCGTAAATATTTCTGTATATATCCCTGATTGGGTCAGAGATTGACTACCGAAATGATAAGGAAACTCATTCACACAAATACTCAGAGAAACGGTATCGTTGAAAACAGGCAATACTTCTAAATTCAGGATAACGGTACTGTCACAGCCATTTACTGCTGTAAATATTTCTGTATAAATTCCTGATTCAGTCAGAAAATTATTACCCAAAAGATAAGGGGCTTCACTCGCACAGATAACCACTGTCAGGCTGTCTTTGGGGTCAATATATACACTTCCCTGAAATTCATACGCTCCCATATCCACTGTGGATTGATAGACACGAGGGTTGCCGTCCAAATCCGTAGTGATACCTGCCGGGACACGAGCGTTATTTCCTGCATTGACAGCAGGTGAGCAGGGTTGTAAACGATAATCGCCTGCTGCAGGATTGACAAAGAGCGGGTCGGCATCTATAACATTTATACCATAACCATCTGTATAGCCACCCTGCAGAATGCTGTAGTACACAAAAAGTAGACGGTTCATGTTCCTGTTTGAAATAGTAGAGCTGCTGCCCCCGAATATACTGTTACTGATGACAGGATAGGAGTTATCATTTTCTATATCGCCGCCAGAATTAGCCTTATTCCCCGAAAAAGTACTGTTGGTAATAGTGGGAGAAGAATAAATATTATACATTCCACCACCGTAATAAATCATCGATGTATTTCCCGAAAAAGTACTGTTGGTAATAGTGGGAGAAGAATAAGTATTATGCATTCCACCACCGTCATCCATCGCTGTATTTCCTGAAAAAATACAATGACTGATGACCGGAGAAGACTCGTAATTATACATCCCACCACCATCGCGACTGAATATGTAGTTTCCATTGACGCTCATCCATGAAGCTAAGGTTGCATTTCCTGCTGTGACAGTAAATCCGTTCAGCTCGGCCGTACCCACATCACCGGAAGCAATCACTACATGAGAGACATTATCAGTGTTGTCATTGACAGTGCCTATATCTCCTGACAGGACAGCCGGATAGGTATTCCAGTTGCGCTCTGCCATAGTGGGATTGCCTGTGGGGGCAAATCCGCCATAGACTTTGACATCTTTTTTCAGCACAAAAGCATTGTTTCTGTTATCAATATCTATAACGTTCAGGTTATTTGCCGGGCGGTTGGGCTTGTAAGTACCCTGCGCTACCCATATCTCTGTTCCCGGACATGACTGATTGAGCATGAGCTGCAGGTCACCGCTGGCATTGTTCCAGCTACTGCCGTCTCCACTACCTCCCTGACGAACATACTTTGTGTAAAATATGGGAAAGTCCTGAAATTCATACGCTCCCATATCAGCCGTGGACTGATAGATACGAGGGTTGCCGTCCAAATCCGTGCTAACACCTGTCGGGACATGAGCGTTATTTCCTGCATTGGCAGCAGGTGAGCAGGGCTGTAATCTGTAATTTCCTGAAGAAATATCGACAAATAAGGGGTCGGCATCTATATTGTTTCCGCCATTCGTACCCAGATTTGCCCAGCCTGCGGCACTTCCCTGAATATCAGAACAGGTATAAAATGGTGTGTTCCCTGCACCGTTGGCAATATTATTGACGACATTATCTGCCCTACGGTTATTCCAGATAACAGAATTGTAAAATTTGGGGGCGGAATTGGTTACACTGCGCATCCCTATACCATTGTTGGCATTGACTATTGCTGTATTATTGGTAATCGTAGTATGATAAAATTCAGGGGAAGAATTATTGTTATAGACTGCTCCGAAAGAGCTGATATTGTCCGCTATCAGTACATTCGCCAGTACAGGGGAGGCATTGGTACAGCCTGTTGCCGCACCTGCATATCCCTGATTTTCTTTCAGTATCAGATTCTGCAACAGCGGAGATGAATTGACTACGGCTATGCCTGCACCTCTTTCTATGACCACATTAGAGCCGTTGACAGAAACAGAGGAAGCGTTATTTTCGACACTGTAACCCTTTGTTACAGTGAACCCATTCAGCTCTGCTGTACCCACATCACCGGAGGAAATCACTACATGGTAGCAGTTGTCTGCATTATTTCCGACAGTGCCTATATCTCCTGACAGGACAGCCGGATAGATATTCCAGTTGCGCTCTGCCATAGTGGGACTACCTGTGGGGGCAAATCCGCCATAGACTTTGACATCTTTTTTCAGCACAAAAGCATTGTTTCTATTGACATCTAGTGTGTCAAGGTTATTTGCCGGGCGCCAGGGCTTGTAAGTGCCCTGCGCTACCCATATCTCTGTTCCCGGACATGCCTGATTGAGCATGTGCTGCAGGTCGTTGCTGGCATTGTCCCAGCTGCTGCCATCGCCACTACCTGCGAATGTCTGTTTCACATACCTGATAACAGGAGGCTTTTGTCGCTCATAAGTACCCATATCGTTATGGCAGGAGTATCTGTTGTTACCAGCCAAATCGGTAGTGATACCAGCGGGTATAGCTCCGTCATTGCCCATATCTATGCACGGGCTGGTAGCCTGCAAGCGGTAATCTCCTGAACGTGTCGGAGCCATAGAGGCATCAGATGGATTTTCAAACATGGGGTTATGTGTATTCCCATTCAAGTTGCCGTTGGCAGTAGAAATCTGTCCCTGTATCAGTGAAAATGCATGTGTAAAAGATGCGTTATTATTGGATATTCCAGAATTGTTGCCATATATAATTGTATTGGTGATGACAGGCTCGGAACTGGAATTCCTCATCGCCCCACCGGAATTTCCGGCTCTGTTGCCTGCGATAGTGACATTGATAAAATTGGTATTGGAACCGGAAGCATTCATCGCTCCTCCTCCATAATTAGCATGGTTGCCAGAAATCAGTGTATTAACAATAGTGGGAGAAGTTGCACTCACGAAAATCCCTGCACCTGCATCACTGGCACGGTTGGCTTGTATCTTACAATTCATGATAAGGATTTTTGCACCGTTACCATTGCCATAGATCGCTACTCCTCCGGCATCATCTCTCTGGATAGATTGTCCGTTATATACTTTGCTGCCTCCGGCATTGGCTGTACCCCATACTACAGATACGCCCTCCACTATCACACTGTCTGCCTGCGCGCCCAGTCCGGCAATGACTAAGACATGGTGGCTGTTGTCATTATTATTTTCAGGAGTACCAATATCACCGCTCAGTATGGTGGGATGAGCTTCATAGTTTCTCGTTCCACCACCGCTGGGATATCCGCCCAAAAGACGCAGGTTGCCTCTGTAAATCACGAAAGATGAATCTCTGTTTGTGCCTGACTGACTGCCTGTGGGATAATATGTCCCCTCTGCTACCCTGATTTCTTTAATCGAAGTATCGCTGTTGGCAACAGTGAGTGCTTCTGCGAGAGTTTTGTATGCATTTCCCCAGTTGGTACCTGCTCCGCTCAACGGTCGGGAGGCATCCACATATCTGATTTGCGCTTCTGTGAATAATGGAAAAAGCACGCTTACCCACAAAATAATCCTGATAATCTGTTGTGTCAATTTTGTATTCATAATTAGAGCCTGTTGGAAATGAGGACTGCTACGTTCTCATTCGGTCAAGCCGTAAAATTCGGGCATAAAAGACCTCTTCATTGGTACTTTTTGGGCAAAAACGGGTACTTTTTGGGCATTTCTTGATAGTATTGGGTATCAAGTATTGAGTAGCGTGTCCGCCGTAGGAGGATTGAGATGGTTTACGCATGTTTTAGGTAATTCTCAGTCAACGGACAACTGACAACCGTTTTTGACGTTCCTGTCCTTCCGCCAATAGGAGGAATCTTAGGCTGGATTGCAAGAGGTCTCTCATGCTTTGGGATGACAGTAAACCACGCTCACTCGGAATGACTACCTCAACTCACTTCAGAGGGAGTAACACCAAAATGCTTTTTGAAAACTCTGGCAAAATAACTGGCATCTTCATAACCTAATTTATAGGCGATGACGGAGATCGTTCCCTTATCAGCTTTCAGCATTTCCATCGCCCGCTCCATTTTGTACTGATTGATAAATGCTATTGTAGTGAAGCCTGTCGTAGCTTTTATTTTTCGTTTCAGTTGAGAAACACTGATGTTCATGATAGCAGAAAGTTCTTCTACTCCAAATTGGCTGTCTGACAAATGCTGCTCCAGAACGCGGGTCGCTTTGAGTATAAATTCATCCTGTAATACTTCGATGTCTTCTGTTGTTTGTGGGGCAATCACTGTGCTGAACTTCTCACGGAGAATTTTGAGCTCCCGGATTTTATTCTGTATCCTCAGTCTGAGCTCTCTGGCTGAAAACGGTTTGGTCAGATAATCGTCTGCTCCTATCTCCAATCCGCTGATCTTGTCTTCCTGGTCAGCTTTTGCAGTCAATAGTATGACAGGAATATGGGAAGTTAAATCTGTATTCTTGATAGACTTACAAAATTCCATCCCATCCATTCCCGGCATCATGACATCACTGATAATGATATCAGGTATCAGCTCAGTGGCTAATTTCATTCCCTGAAGTCCGTCTCCGGCTTCTGCAAACCTATATTCGGTTGAAAGGCTCTCTCTGATAAATTTCCTTAGTTCCTGATGATCTTCCACGATGAGTATCAGCGGTTGTTCATTGCCGGAAAAAGATTGCTCCCAAGCATATATATGATGATTGCTATTCAATGATTCTTTCCGCGTTGCAGTCCACACTTCTGCTGTCGGTCTTTCAGCTTCTGTCAGCTCAACTAAAAAACAACAACCTGTATCAGCATTGTTAGAGACACTTACTTTTCCGCCATGTAGCTCTGCCAGTTCTTTGACGAGCGAAAGACCTACACCGGAACCTTCGTAGGTTTTTCTTAATGAAGGACTACTCTGAAAGAAACGGTCAAAGATTTTATCTATATCGTCTTCGGGTATTCCGGATCCGGTATCAGAAACGGATAGGCGGATTCTTTTGTCTGATATGTCATATGATAATACTGCTTTTATTTCACCACCTTCCGGTGTGTATTTGCAGGCATTGGAAAGCAGGTTAGAGAAAATCGTCCAGAAAGCCTCTTTGGAATATATTACCGGATGGGAAGAAAGAAATTGTTCAGCATTTTCATCTATCCGATAATTGAGTGTTATATCGTTTTGTTCGGCATAAAAATGAAATGATGCGATGATCACCTTAAAATCACTCAGTATGTCATCCTGCTGAAATTGCAGCTGATATGCTCCGCTTTCCAACTTTGCCAGATCCATCAACTGATTGATCAGCTGAAGCAATCTGTCACTATTGTTTTCCATATCATCCAGATGAGAGGCCTCCGGATCGTCTTTCATCCGTTCTATATATCCTTTGATCAAAGTCAGAGGAGTACGGAACTCATGCGTAATATTGGTCAGGAACCGCGATTTCATTTTATCCAGTTTCCGAATAGCAGCAGCCTGCTTCCTTTCATTTTCTATCTTGTTTTGCTCTATGATTTTCTTCTTATAGCGGTACCGTAAATAATACATTACAAGAATAAAAATTATCAGATACCCCATTTTGGCCCAGACAGAATTCCACCAGGGAGGTGAAATCACAAAAACAATTTCTGTTATTTCAGTACCCCATCTTCCGAATGAATCTGTACCTTTCGCCTGAAAAATATATTTTCCGGGACTCAGGTTGGTCAATGTTACATTGCGATTCCCTCCCAGATTGATCCATGTAGAATCGTGATTAAAAATTCTGTATGCGTATCTTATCTTTTCGGGAGCAGCAAAATCCAGAGATGACAAAGTGATGCTGATATGATTCTGAGTATGTTGAAGCCTGTTGGGTGAACTCAGGGAAATTTTAGGAATCCGTTCTTTAGAAAGTCCCGGAAAGTCTATTCCTGAAATGACAATAGGAATTCGTTTCTCAGGAATACTGATTTGTTCGGGGTAAAATCTATTCAATCCATTGACTCCGCCGAAAAACATTTCTCCGTTGCTGCTTTTGAAATAGGCTCCGGTATTAAATTCATTTCCCTGCAAACCATTATTGACATCAAAATTGGTGAATGTCTGTTTGGTTTTATTGAAAACAGACAGTCCCTGATTGGTACTCAGCCACAGATTATCATTATTGTCAGCGAGAATACCGTAAACTGTATTATTTGGCAGACCTTCAGCCGTACTGTATCGTAAAAAAGTTTTGTCTTCAATATTCATTCTGTTCAATCCTACAGGCGTCCCTATCCAGAGGTATTTCCCATCAGGCAAAATGGATTTGATTTCACTGGAGCTGAGCGTTTGAATATTTGCAGGATCATTTCTGAAAACCGCTGTAAATTTTTCTTCTTTGATTGAAAAATGATACAATCCATTAATCGTTCCTATCCACAGATCACCGTCTTTATCAGCTGCAAGTGTCGTATATAAAGCCTGCTGAGCATGGATATCCAGTTTTTCATTTCCCTTGTTAAAATAGAACTTTCTGAACTTTTTTGTTTGGGGATGATAAGATTTTAAAGCGGAAGGAGTGACATACCAGATCTGGTCATTTTTGTCTATAAAAATTCCGGTAATCGTGTGCTCTGTTGAATCTATGATCTCTTTACGATAGCTGTCAGGTTGGATTTTAAAAAGACCTTTGGGGGTAGAACCCAGCCATATATTCCCTTTTGAATCTTGCTGAACTGCTTTTCCATAATAGGTATCATCATAGTTGTAAGTGCTGTCTTTATTATTGACAAAAAGATTGTACATCAATGTGTTAATGATGAAAATATCATTTTCGGAGGAATTGCTGCTATAGATGTTGTATATGCTGTTGGAAGGTAAAGCAATCTTTTCGCTCAGGTCGGACATACCATTTCGGAATAAAGAATAGTATGGAGAATAATAGAAAAGGCCTCTACCATTAGATCCCAGCCATACAGTGCCATCTGTACCTTTATAGATATATTTCAACATTCCGTCTGACAAACCTTTTTCAGTCAGCTCTGAAAATTTTATAGCTTTGGTCTGATTAGTCCGGGTATTCAGAATCAATAATCTCTTCTGATAATCCACCGCCCATATTTCTATATCTCCGTTTGATTTTTTCACAGTATTAGCTGTAGACATCCATCCTCCCAATGGAAAAAAATCAAAACGCTCGTTCTTTAAATCATAACGATATACTCCTATGTTGCTGGCTATCCACATATTTCCGTCTTCATCAGAGAAAATACCTATCAGATCCGGCTTTAAAAATGTGGATGCTCTTTTCTGAGTCTGAGCATCGATGTATTCTATATTTCTTGCTGTGGTTTTAAACTGATGTGGAGTACGACTTATCCTGTTGTTATTATTATCGTATATAAATAAGTGGTCTTTAGTGAGCACCCATAGTTGATGTTTTTTATCTAAAAGAATATTGACAATGTCCCCGGTGTTCCCCAATTCTTTTTCATCCAGAGTTTTTATCAGAGATATGGTTTTCTTCCCATTTTTTTTGTTTTTATGAACCCGCAGTCCATATATTTTTCCTTCCATGGTCAGCATCCATAGCCTGTCAGCAGCAGTTCCAGCTATGGTCTTAACATTGAATTCTTTTAATCCGAAAATCTCATTTTTAATACGGATGAAATTGTCATTTTCTTCATCATAGAGATTCAACCCTCCCGTTCTTGTACCGATCCAAAGATTACTTTGCTCATCTTTATATACCGCAGTAATATGGTTATCACTGATTGTAGTACTATCTGACGGGTCAGATTTGTAAATTTTAAACGAATACCCGTCATATCTGTTCAGCCCGTCCTTGGTTCCAAACCACATGAAGCCTTTACTATCCTGGGAGATAGCCGTAATCATATTTTGTGAAAGACCCTGGTCGATGCTTATATAATGGAATTTCCTGTCAGTGTTTGACGCAAATAGGAGATCTTTTCCTGACAGGATGATGATACCCGTCAGAAGGATTCTGAATAAAAAACGGTTTATGTATATGTTGTAGAGCAACAATATATAAAAATACAAATAGCTTACTGACTATGTCTGCTGACGGGCTGTTAATATTGTGATATATCAGCCTGGCAACTGTCCTGTGAATCTCTTGAAGTCATTAGCCACACTGTCCGGTAGCTCCATCATGGGCATATGGCCGCAGGGACTGTATATCTTGACCTGGCTGTTCTTTATATCTCTCTGGAAACGGGCGGCATGTTCTACCGGGATGATAAGGTCTTCCTGTCCCCACAGGATCAGGGTCGGAACATGAATACCTGCGATCAGGCTGGTATCCGGTTCCTGGCCGCTGGTGGCCAGCGCTATCAGGGTTTGCAGGGTACCTTCCTTATTCAGTAGATTATAAGTGAGCGGATATTCGTCGGGATTGACTTTGCTTTTGTCGGCGAAAGGATGGCGCAGACAGTGATTGGTAACGATTTCAGGCATTCCCTTGTCCAGGAGGCTGCTGAACCATTTCCAGCGGAGCGGACCTGCTGCTGTGGCCAGTACGCTTTCGATATCATAACCGGCGCTGTTGAGCAATACCAGTGACCGGATCTTTTCCGGATGTTGTACAGCCAGGTTCCAGGCGATCATGCCACCGAGTGAGTTACCCATCAGGTGGATCGTATCTAACCGGAGCTCTGTTAGAAAATGGTTGAAAAAATCGCTGTATTCACCGAAGAAATCCGGTTGTTCGGAGCATTGGTGAAACTGGGATAAGCCCATTCCCGGTATATCTACCCGGATCACCCGGAAATCTTTTTTGAGCAGCTGGGTAATGCCTTGAAAATTGAAGAAGGAACCGCCGAAGCCGTGTATCATCAGGATCACCGGACCCTGGCCTTCGTCCGTATAATGAATATTATTTCCTTTCCAGCTGATGAACCTGGAATCGGGCTGCATGGTGCGTTCTCTGACCCATTCGTCCGTGAGGATGAGGTTGGGCCGGAAGGTGGCATACAGGATCGTGCTCAGGATCAGCAGTGCTACGGTAATCAGGATCGCCTTTTTCATAAGTCTTCACAAAAATACAGGATAACCGGGAATGATTGGATTGTAAAATTGAGGAATGTGGTTAATGTAATAATGTGAAAATTAGCCAATGGGTTAATTGATGTGGCAATGTGATGAATGTGAAAATGGATGAATCGGAAACAAGAGTCAGGAACCAGGATACAGGACATGGATCGATGTGACGATATGCCGGTGATTCAATGAATGCTGACGCATGGTTGCTGGGATAATTAGCAAATGTGAAGATTGAAGATAATTAGTGAATGAATGCGGTAATGTGATGAATGTGAAAATTGGAAGAAGCAAGAGCCATGAACCAGGATACAGGACATGGATCGATGTGACGATATGCCGGTGGGTTGCTGAATGCTGGCTCAATTTAGAATCAACAACTAATGAATGCTAACGCGACGCTGATGTGAAAATTGAGGTAATTAGGTAATTAGCAAATGGGTTAATGTAAAAATTAATGTGTCAATTTTTCACAATGCCGATGAGGGCCTTCGGCGGTAACTCTTAGCAGCATGATCTTAGGCTCTACTTCCGCAGATGATGAAAGAGGC